>QWCK01005630.1_pt1 | contig 11243 bp, 10 predicted proteins | sample 1972571 | NCBI WGS metagenome assembly QWCK01 (sample SAMN09866710, study PRJNA288562) | Human gut metagenome isolate term2_stool, whole genome shotgun sequencing... | isolation source: gut | host: Homo sapiens | place: USA: California | reverse complement strand
TTCACGCGGTTGGCCACCTTGAGCCAATAGTCGCGCTTGGCGGTCATGATATAGCTTGCCTTGGCCACCACAGCCAGTGCAATCAGTGTCATCAATACGGCGATGGCACTGTATCTCGGCATAATTTTGTTATAATCGAACTTGCTCATTACTGTTTATTCCGGAACGCTGATGATATAGGGTGGTTGATTGGCCATTTTCAGCACGCTATCACCGCTGTTTTTCAAGAGATTCAACACATTGCTCTGCCGACTCTTCTCGGTGAGCTGACTGGTACTTGAGAGGGCTCTGTACTTGGCATCCTGCAGTTCGGCCTGGAGCCGGTCTATCTCGATGATGTCCTGCTGGCAGCTGTATCGGTTGGAGATATAGAGTATCAGGAAGAACACGATAAGCACAAACAGCCATATTTGCCGGCGTATGGCGGCCGTGTTCAGGATGTCGCCACCGAGAACCTTGCGCAGGGAGAGATAGCGCGACTGTGGCGCCTCACCTTCGATGGCCTGCTCCTGAATGACCGCTTTCAGCGAGAGCCCTTCGTCGTCATTCCCCGTATCGGGACTTTGGGTGCCCTTTTCGGGTTCGGTCTCGGGCGGGGTGTTGACGACCTGTTGCTTGGGATCCTGAATATTTTTGTTGTTGTCTTCGTTCATTTTTTTTCGGCTATTCTGAGTTTTGCACTTCGGCTTCTTGGGTTTCTCGTCTGTTCCTCGTCGCTTGGAACAATGACTTTGTTGTTCACTAACCTGAAGGGGCATTCCACCCTTCCAAAGAAGTCCTGCCGGAGCTTTCCCTCTGCATTTCCGGTTTTCATCATGTTTTTCACCATCCGGTCCTCCAGCGAGTGGTAGGTGATGACGCTCAGTCTTCCTCCCGGAGCCAGCAGATCGGTGGCTGCGGTGAGCATTTCCCGGAGTGCAGCCATCTCCTGATTCACCTCGATGCGGAGTGCCTGAAACAGTTTGGCCATGTCTTTCTTTTCACGTCCCCGCCTGAAGAGAGGTTGCACGGCATTGACGAAATCCTGGGTGGTGAGTATCTTTCCTTGATTTCTTTCTTTCACCAGTACGGACGCGATGCGCCGTGAGGATTTCAGTTCGCCGTAGAGATAAAAAATATCGGCCAGCTGCTCCTCTTCGTAGTTGTTCACCACGTCGGCAGCCGTTTGCCCACCACGCTTGTTCATGCGCATGTCTAACGGGGCATCGAAGCGGAATGAGAATCCGCGGGCCTCATCGTCAAAATGATGACTCGACACGCCAAGATCAGCCAGAAGTCCGTCAATATGCTCCACCCCGTAATAGCGCATCCAGTTCTTCAGGTATCGAAAATTGGAGCGCACAAAGGTGAAGTTATCTAAAGTCTCCCCGCTGCCCGACAGGTTTTGTTCGGCATCCGCGTCCTGGTCGAAGCTGTAGAGATGGCCGTCCTGATGGAGTCGTGAGAGGATTTCGCGCGAATGGCCGCCCCCGCCGAAGGTGACGTCCACATAGGTGCCGCTGGGTTTGATGTCAAGCCCGTCTACACTCTCTTTCAGTAATACCGGAACGTGGTATTTCTCTGCTTTAATAACCATTCTTGCTTTTTCAAAATTTCTCAAACTGCCATCAGCGTTTTGCATCATGCTTGCTTCTGCCTATCGAAACGGCTTTTGCTCATTCATTCAGTGGCGTTGGCATCGTGGTTTGGACTCATCAGTTTTTCCAGAGCCGACCCAAACTCTTCTTTGTCCATCAGGGGTAGAGCCTCTTGGGGCTTGTTGGGCCATATTTCGATGGTGTCGCCCATGCCCACGAAGCGCAGCGACTGGGTGATGCCTGCTGCTTGCAGAAAATCCCGGGGAATGAGAATGCGTCCGTTGGCGTCCATCGTTATGCTGGTCACTCCGCTCACGAAGGTGCGGAAAACCATCTGTTGCTGGCGATCCCAGCGCGACAGCCGGGCACGCATCTCGTCCATGAGCGAGTTCCACACCGATTCGGGATAGATGATCAGCGTGTCTTCGAAGATGTCCTGACGCAACACAAGTCCGCTCTCGCCAGGTGCCATAAGCATCTTGCGAAATTGTGCGGGAAGGAAAGCCCTGCCTTTCGAATCGATTTTTGCCTCAATATTACCTAAAAAGCGCATGCGAACATCTTTATTGTAAATTTGCCTTCAAAGATACACAAAATTCCCCACTTTCCACCACTTTTCCCCACTAATTTTTAATTTCGCCCTTGATTTGATGATATTGTGGTTTTTTGGCACTTTTTTGCGCGTACGGGTCAACGAACAAATTTGGTCTGGCAGAAGCCAAATGACGCCGTGGGAAGCGGACGTATGAGCGTTCTCGTAAGATTAAAAATTATTTGTATAAAAGTTTACAAAGTTGTTCAAATGGTTCGCATATTCAAAAATGAGTTTTGCTTTTTTCGAAATTTGCTCAAATAAATGAGTTTTCTATAAATTATTGATTGATGGGGTGTTGCATTTATTTTAGAATTATTGTATCTGTAAAGTTTCCCAAGAGCCTTGCGATAAGGGCTTAATCGCAGGGTGAAAAGGCTTCAGCCGCGTGGTGTTCAGGCTGCAATCGCACGGCGAAAGAGGCTTTGTCGCAGGGTCATCAGGACTTGATCGCAGCATTCCGACGGCATAAAAGGGATGCTTTTGATTCTTTGTTTACAAATCGAGATGATTTTCATACTGGATGAGATGGCGTGCCAGGCCTGTTTTTTTGGACATATATTTTACAGATTGATGACTCTCTGTGCCGTTTCATGAGCGGGTGCGCATGCATGACGGCAGTTACAGATAGGTAGCGACGGACAGGAAAGAGCGGTGGGGGAACGTGGGATGATTTCTGTCGGAGACGGCAAGGAGCGCATAGGATGATGTTTTGTTTCGTTTAGATTTCATTTCATGCAAATGCCAAACTTTTTCGCACTAAATTTGAGTATTTAGAAAAAGATGTGTTATTTTTGCAATTGCTTACTATATTGCGAACGATGAGTGAAAGCATGGAAAAAACAATTGACATTGACCAGATATTGAGGAGCAAGATGGGCAGCAAGGCGAAGTATTTGCCGGGATTTGTTGTCAATTGGCTGAAACGGTTGGTTCACGAGGACGAAGTGAATAAGTTCTTGTGGAAGAGCCGTGGCAAGCAGGGTACGGAATGGCTCGAGGAGTGTGTGAAGTATCTCGACATGCATGTCACTATCGAAGGAAAGGAAAACCTGCCCGACAAGAACGACGGTAAACTCTACACGTTTGTGTCCAACCACCCCTTGGGAGGGCAGGATGGCGTTTGTCTGGGTGCCATCATCGGCAAGCATTATGATGGCAAATTCCGCTACCTTGTCAACGATTTACTAATGTTTCTTCCCGGCTTGAAGCCTGTGAGCATTGGTATTAACAAAACCGGAAGGCAGGGGCGAAACTTTCCCCGAATGGTGGAGGAAGGTTTCAATAGCGACAACCATATATTGATGTTCCCGGCAGGATTGAACTCTCGCGACATCGACGGCGTTATCCGAGATTTGCCTTGGAAGAAAACATTCATCACCAAAAGTGTGGAACACCATCGTGACGTGGTGCCCATCTATTTCAGCGGGCGCAATTCCAAGCGATTTTACCGACTGGCCAAATGGCAGAAGAAGTTGGGGCTGAAGGTGAATATAGCCATGCTCTTCTTAGTTGACGAAATGTATAGGAACGTCCACAAGAATTATCGTATTGTCATTGGTAAACCTATTCCATGGCAGACGTTTGATGAGAGCAAAACACCGATGGAATGGGCACAATTTGTACAAGACAGGGTTTACGACCAAGCCGGACCGGCCGGCTTGCGTGCGGAGTAGCCCCAACCAATAATGATTATGCAAGAAGAAATTATCAAACCGATAAGCAAGGATTTACTGAAGAGTGAGCTGACCCCCGATCGTTTGCTCCGCACGACCAATAAGAGTCACAACGACATCTATATCGTCAGTGCTCACACGGCACCCCATGTGATGCAGGAAATCGGACGTCTGCGCGAGATTGCTTTCCGCACGGCAGGCGGAGGAACGGGCAAGTCGGTGGATATCGATGAGTTCGACACGATGGAAAACGGATGCATGCAACTCATTGTGTGGAATCCGGAGGCCGAGGAAATCATAGGTGGTTATCGCTACTTGTTCGGCGACAGGTGGCGGTTGGATGCCGATGGACAGCCTAATTTGGCCATGAATCACATGTTCAGGTTTTCCGAGAAGTTTATGAAGGAGTATGCTCCTTATACGGTGGAACTTGGGCGCTCGTTTGTCTCGCTGGAATATCAGAATGTAAGAAAGAATACCAAGTCGATCTTTGCCTTGGACAATCTGTGGGATGGATTGGGGGCACTGACTGTCATCAATCCCGATTGTAAGTATTTTCTTGGCAAGATGACGATGTATCCGTCGTTCGTGCGTCGTGGCCGGGATATGATTCTATACTTCCTTAACAAGCATTTTGGCGACGATGAACAGCTTGTTGTCCCGATAGAACCGCTGAAAACAGAATCTTCCCGGGAAGAGTTCGAACATTTGTTATGTGAGGATGATTTCAGGAAAGATTACCGAATCCTGAATCGCGAGGTGCGCAACTTGGGTTTTAATATTCCTCCGCTTATCAATGTCTACATGAATCTAAGCCCCACTATGAAGTTTTTTGGCACGGCCATCAACTATGAGTTTGGCGATGTGGAGGAGAGCGGAATCCTGATAGCCATGGACGAAATATTCGAAGAGAAGCGCATTCGTCATGTCAACAGTTTCGTCAAGGAGCACCCCGAAGCCCTCAAGCTGCCGGGAAGACCCAATAATGTGATGTTCTAGGGGTTGCCCGCAAGTTGCAGCCCGCTACACAATCGGTAGCGACAGGCCATTTATTTTCTGATAGATGTCGAGTGCATAGACATCTGTCATGCCACTGATATAGTCGAGAACAGCCATGATTCGTGTTTCAAGGTTCTCGCTTTGGATTTCATATTGACTACTGAATCGCTCGATAAGTTGCTTGCTGTGAAACTGGTCGGGTTTTACGGCGGCTTCGATGAGCCGCTGCATCAACGTTTCCATAATTTTGTAACCGCTCAGTTCCACGTCGAGTACGGGTTTACTGCGATAAATTCTCTTGTAGGCAAGCTCGGCACAACGTTTGTAAGCCATGCGCTGTGGGTAGGCGATGTTCTCGATGAGACTGCCCCGGAACGTGCCGTTTAGGATTTCCTCTTCGTGTTCCAGAAATGTTTTCACACACTCGTTTTGCAAGATACCCACGGCGCAGGCGCGCATGTAGACAATCTGTTCGTTGATATCGCTGACGCCTTCTTCATCCAAACGTTTGCGTATGGAGGTTTGCGTAGGCTGATCGAAGAAGCTCAGGAGCAGATCCGCAGTTTCTCCATGTGACAGGATCTTGAGCTTGTGGGAGTCTTCAATGTCCATGATTTGGTAACAGATGTCGTCAGCGGCCTCCATCAAATAGACCAGCGGATGGCGCACGTAGGCAGGTGGTTCGCCGGGCTTGGAGGTGCGAATAATGCCCAATTCATCGGCTATTTTTTGATAAATGTCGGCTTCCGATGAGAAGAATCCGAACTTGCCGTGCTTGCCTGCGGCACCGCTTGCGAACGGATATTTCACGATAGACGCCAGTGTGGAGTAGGTCATGACAAAGCCGCCGGCCCTGCGACCCCTGAAACGATGGGTCAATAGTCGGAAGGCATTGGCATTTCCCTCGAAGTGTGTGATGTCTTCCCAAAACTCCGGCGACACCTTGTCCTGAAGGAACATTCCCTCGCCTTCGGTGAAATAGGTCTGTATGGCTTTCTCGCCGGAATGGCCAAACGGTGGATTGCCCATGTCGTGAGCCAAGCCTGCGGTGTGAACGATGGTGCCGATTTCCTCAAAGAGTGTACCTCGAAGTTCCGGGTATTTTTTGACAAGGCGGCTTGCTACGTCATCACCTAATGATTTGCCGAGTGATGAAACCTCGAGGGAGTGGGTGAGTCGGTTGTGTACAAACACGCTTCCGGGGAGCGGGAAAACCTGAGTCTTGTTTTGTAGGCGGCGGAACGGAGCCGAATAGATGAGACGGTCGCCGTCTCGCTTGAATTCAGAGCGGTCGTCAAGACGTGTGGGGTGCCGGTCTTCCTGTCCAAATCTTTTGTTGGAGATGAGTTGTTTCCAGTTCATAACACTAATGTTGGTATGTGTGGTGTCTTTATTGTCGATAGGGGTATCTGTTACAAAGTTACCGCTTATTCTCCTATTTTCTTTCTTTTTAATAATTAAAATGTAGTAATGTGCCCATAATTCATTACTTTTGCATTCTATATGGTAAAGATAAAAGTTGTAAACAAAGGGCATCAGCCACTTCCGGCGTATGCTACTGCGCAAAGTGCGGGCATGGATCTGCGTGCGAGTCTCGACGAGTCGGTTGTGCTGAAACCGATGGAACGTCGCCTGATTCCCACGGGCTTGCACATCGCTTTGCCCGAGGGATTTGAGGCGCAGGTACGCCCGAGAAGCGGACTGGCGCTGAAACGAGGCATCACGGTGTTGAATTCGCCCGGAACAATCGATGCTGATTACAGGGGCGAGGTGATGGTGTTGCTCGTCAATTTCTCGCAGGAAGACTTTACAGTCAACGATGGCGAGCGCATTGCACAGATGGTGATTGCTCGTTATGAGCAGGCTGAAATGGAAGTTGTCGAAGTGCTCGATGAAACGGAGAGAGGCACGGGAGGATACGGTCACACGGGTGTGAAATGATAATGGGAATATGAGAAAACTGCGTAGACATCTGGCTTTTGTTCTCTTGGCCATGCTGGTGCTGACTGGCGTGGTTCGGCCTGCCACAGCCTTGGCTGTGAAAGGTGGGGCGTCATCGGGTTTGAAAGATGCCAAAGTCGATATGACGGGTTATACGGGTTATACGGATCGTATGCGGTATAACTACTTTTTCCTGGAGGCGGTGCGTTGTCAGAATGCCGGACAATATGCAGCAGCATTCGATTTGCTGAACCATTGCTTAGAAATCAATCCCGGAGCGGCGGAAGCTTACTATATGCGTGCTCGCTATTTCTCCCAGCTTCGTAAAGACAGCCTGGCTTTAAACGATCTGGAAACAGCCGCCCAACTGAGGCCGAACAATGACACCTATCAGGAAAAGGTGGCTCAGTTCTATATCGGCATGGGCAACTATGACAAGGCCGTTGAGACATACGAGCGGTTGTATGCGGTGCAACGCGACCGCAGCGATGTGTTGAATATCCTCGTCCAACTCTACAAACAGCAGAAGGAATATGACAAAATGCTCCATACCATCGATCGGTTGGAGCGCATAGAGGGGGAGAATGAGCAGTTTGCTTTGGCCAGAATGAGTGTTTATGAACTCAAGGGAGATACCAAAAACGCATACAAAACCCTCAAGAAGTTGGCCGATACTCATCCCAATGACTTGACATACAGTATTATGTTGGGCAATTGGCTCATGCACAACAAAAAGAAAAAAGAGGCATATCGGCTTTTCAGCAAGGCCTTGGAAGCTGAGCCTGAGAACACGTATGCACAAAGTTCGATGTACGACTACTATCGTGCGGCAGGACAAGACGAGCAGGCTAATGAGATGATGGAGCGTATATTGTTGGGCAAGGACACTCCTGCTGACAGTCGGATGCAGTTTATTCGTCAGGCCATTCGGGAAAATGAGCAGCAGGGCGGTGACTCCCTGAAGATGATCGGGCTCTTCGATCGTATGCAGCAGGCACTACCGAAAGATGCTGCCGTGGCCGAAATGAAAGTGGCTTACTATACGCTCAAAAAGATGCCTGAGGATGAAATCAACCAAGCCCTGACCGATTTGCTGGAGCTTGCACCGGATAATGGCGGGGCGCGATTCCAGTTGATACAGAATAAATGGGCCAAGCAAAACTGGAAGGAAGTGGCCGAACTGAGCGAGCCGGGAATGCTGTATAATCCCGATGAAATGGCCTTTTATTACTTTACGGGACTTGCACGCTATTATCAAAAGGATGATGCGGGAGCACTTGATGCCCTGCAGCGGGGGACAGCGGAAATCAATTCCAAAAGCGACCCATCCATTGTGAGCGACTTCTATGCCATCATGGGAGATATATACCACAGCCGTGGAGAAAAAGAAAAAGCCTATGCGGCCTTTGACAGTTGCCTGCAATGGAAGCCTGACCATATCATGACGCTCAACAACTATGCCTACTACCTCTCGATAGAAGGTGGTGACTTGAAGCGGGCGGAGGAAATGAGTGCCAAGGCGGTGAAGGCAGAGCCAAAGAACCCAACCTATCTCGACACATACGCTTGGGTACTTTATTGCCAGAAGCGATATGAAGAAGCCCGGATTTATATTGACCAGGCATTGAAATACAGCGAGGATACGACGTTTAGCGCCGATATTTTGGAACATGCCGGAGATATTTATATCAAGACGGGACACACCGAAGAGGCATTGCAAATGTGGCAAAAGGCCATCGATGCCGGAGGGAATGAAACGGTGTTGAATGAAAAAAGAAAACGTTATACCAAGAGCAAATGAAGATAACGAGCAGAATACTATTGATGTGTGTGGCCCTGCTGATGGCTTCTTGCGGTGCCAAGAAGGCCATGGTCAAGGATTCCTCCGTTGGGGAAACGGGTGTGGCAACCAAGGGCACGTCTGCCATTTCGCGTGAATTGGCCTTTGTTCAGAAGGTGAGCGACCAGAAGATATATGCCAAGAACATAGTTGCCGACATGAGATTTACCGCCCAAATGGGAAGTCGCAACATTTCTGTGCCGGGTGCTCTCCGTATGCGAAAAGATGAGGTGATACGGTTGCAACTGTTTATTCCGCTGCTTGGCAGTGAGGTGGGAAGACTGGAATTCACACCCGACTATGTGCTTGTGATAGACAGAATACATAAGCAATACGTTAAGGGAGACTACAATCAGATTGACTTTTTAAAAGCTAACGGACTGAACTTCTATTCGTTGCAAGCTTTGTTTTGGAACCAATTGTTGTTGCCTGGAGTCGCGCAAGTGAGTGAAGGTGACTTGAGAAAATTCAAAGCTGAACTCCAAGAAGCGGGGCAGGATGTGCCTGTGAGCCTGCAGAATGGCAACATGAACTATGTGTGGAAAGCCAATCGGGAGAGTGGACTCATCAACGAAGCGATGGTGAGCTACAACAGTGCACGTCACGGCAAATCGGATTTGCTGTGGAAATATGCAGACTTTCTGCCGATAGGGTCGAAGAAATTCCCCGGAAATCAGGAGTTTTCGTTTGAGACGACATCAACTGATAAGCTGAAGAAGATGACTGTGAAGCTGGAAATGGACAAGCTGAGAACCTCGGATGACTGGGAAACCCGTAGCACGGTTTCCACCAGATATAAGGAGATGGATGCCAAGCAGATCCTTGGTAAACTACTTGATATGCAATGAGAAGAATACTGACTATACTTTTAGCCTTGTCACTTGTCGCAGCCACGGGAGCCCAAACCCGTAAGCGGACGACAAGAAGAGCTGTATCCACAACAAAGACGAAGAAGAGCACGCCGCAAAGAAAAAACACTCGGAAGAAGACTACATATAGCAATTCGTCTATTCGGGGATTGCAAAACCAACGTTCGGCCATTCAGAAAAAAATACGGGAGCAGGAACGCGCGCTGAAATCCAACAAGGCCGACGTGGAGAAACGATTGCGCAATTTGATGATACTGAATAGGGAAATTGACCAGCGGCAGAAGAATATAGAAGGAATACAAAGTGATATTCAGTATATTGAGGGAAACATAGGAATACTGAATACGCAACTTCAGACCTTGGAACAGCAACTCAAGGATCGTCAGGCCAAGTATATCAAGTCTATGAAATACATGGCGCGGCATCGCTCCGTGCAGAACAAGCTGATGTTTATCTTTTCTGCAAAAAACCTCTATCAGATGTATCGGCGCCTTCGTTTTGTGCGTGAATATGCACAGTATCAACGGGCGCAAGGTGAAGCTGTGAGAGCCAAGCAGGCCGAGGTGAACAACAAGCATCGCCAATTGCAAAATGTCAGAGGACAAAAGAATAATCTGCTTTCCAAGGGACAGCTGGAAAAGCAGAAGTTAGAGACCAACAAGACCGAGCAGCAACAAATGGTGCAGGGGTTGCAGAAACAACAGAAAACCATCCAGTCTGTCATTGCCGACCAGCACAAGAGAGATGCCGCGCTTAATGCGCAGATTGACCGCTTGGTAGAAATTGAAATTCAGAAAGCCCGTGCCCGTGCTGAGGCTGAAGCCAAACGCAAGGCAGCTGCGGCCGAGGCGGCCAAGCGACGTGCGGCCGAGTTGGCTCGTAAGAAGGCCGAAGCCGAAGCTGCTGCCCGGGAAAACGCCCGTCGGATAGCCGAAGCCAAGGCTCGCGAGGAAAAGTTGAAGGAGGAGGCGCGTCGGGCGGCCGCGACCGAGGCTGCTGCCCGGAAAGCCCGTGCTGAAGCTGCCGAGGCTGCACGCAAGAAGGCTGCTGAACAAGCGATGGAGAATGAAAGAGCTGCCCAGCAGGCCGCAGCCCGTGAACTTGCCGAGAAGGCAGCACGCGCCGCAGAAGTACAGCGTGCTGCAGAAGCCCGAAAGGCGGCTGCAGACCAAGCGGCACGCGAAGCCGAGTCGATGCGCCGCGCTGCCGAGCGTAAGGAAGTTGCCGATGCCGCACGGGCCAAGCAGGAAATAGCAGAGGCAAGGCAGGACGTGGAGGAGGTCAAGAGATTCTCCACGGTAGACCGAATGATGAACAACGGATTCGAGGCCAACCGTGGCCGTTTGCCCATGCCAATCACCGGAAGTTATAAAATTGTGAGCCACTTTGGACAATATAATGTGGAGGGCCTGAGAGGTGTGACGCTTGACAACAAGGGAATCAACATCATGGGAAACAACGGTTGTCAGGCACGATCGGTATACGACGGCGAGGTGAGTGCGGTGCTCAGCTATGCGGGAACAGCGGTGGTGATGGTTCGCCACGGCGCCTACATCTCTGTATATTGCAACCTCAAATCGGTCAGTGTGCACAAGGGACAGAAGGTGTCTACGGGGCAGGCACTCGGATCGGTGGGTGCGGACAACATCTTGCAGTTCCAGCTTCGTAAGGAAAGGACGAAGCTGAACCCCGAGGCATGGCTCAGAAAATAAGCGTGATTCTTAATTCATACCATACAACTCATCATTT
>QWCK01005627.1_pt1 | contig 11251 bp, 8 predicted proteins | sample 1972571 | NCBI WGS metagenome assembly QWCK01 (sample SAMN09866710, study PRJNA288562) | Human gut metagenome isolate term2_stool, whole genome shotgun sequencing... | isolation source: gut | host: Homo sapiens | place: USA: California | reverse complement strand
GTCTATGTAAATCTTTTCAAAGAACGCTTCTTCAATGGCTCCCCGGATATTTTCGGAAAGCGAGTGCAAAGGTATATAAAAAAACAACACCAACCAAATATTTGGGGAAGAAAATGAAGAAAAATCCAAAAGATTTCCAAAATATTGACAAAAGAAAGGGAGAATAAGGATATTCACCTTATTATATATTCACTATTGGATCAGTCTCCACTTTTTTCCCCGTCAAGAGGCACAAGGTCACCAAAGATGTGTAATATTTCTGACAAAAGGTGCGCGCTGTTTCGCGTATTTCAAAACACAAACCACATGACTCAAAAAACGGGGAAAATAGCAATGTTTTCAAAACGTTGACTGTCAGCGGATTACAAAACAGAAGCTTTCTTTACAGTTTTATTCCCTGCGGTTGGATATCGATCGGCGGTGCGGTTAAGCCTTATCCGCACGACGACAAGGCTGTCGACGCGTCATCCGTGAGGCCTAAACGCGATGCCGAAAGGCTGTAATCGCAGGCAAGTTCGATTTTTCCCGTTTTCCGAGCTGGAAATAACGGCCGAAACATGGCGCTTTCTGCGCTAGATGATCCGAAAAAACAGGCCAGGAAAATGTCAACTATGTTTACAAACTGAAGAGCCTCCACATCGAAAGAACTAAAAAAGAAAAAGGATAAGAAAATCGACTATACCAAAAGGAAGATTGGTCAGCGCAACCTTTTCTTGATAACTGCCGGATTGCCAGCAGCAAGGCAATCATCGGGAATATCGCGAATGACAACAGAACCGGCCGCAATGACACAGCGCTTGCCTATCGACACGCCTGGACACACAATCACCCCTCCGCCAAGCCACGTGTCGTCGCCGATGGTAATGGGGTAAGACGTCTCCTGGGTGCCACGCCGTTCCCTGTAATCAACGGGATGCTGAGGTGTGAGCAACTGGCAGCCCGGACCAATCTTAACATCGTTGCCTATGGTCACCATGGCACCGTCGAGGATGACACAACCATAATTGAGAAAACTATTGTCTCCTATAACGATGCCATGACCGTGGTCACAATGGAACGGGGGGCACACCGCACTCGTCTCTGGTACGTTGGGTATCACCTCAAGAAGAGCCTGGCGATATCCAGGCAAGCTCATCGTCAGACTATTCAGACGAAGGCAAGCCTCCTTGGCATGAACCAAACTTGCATTGATTTCGGGGTCGGCAAAGTCGTATAGTTCCTGCGACCTCATCTTCTGGAATTCCGTTTTCATTGTTTGCAAAGATATACATTTTATGTTGGAACACAACAACAAAAAGAGACCTTTCCTTTGCTTTCTAACTTTTAATCGCTAATTTTGCATTATGAAACAAGCCATGATATTTGCAGCAGGCTTGGGCACTCGCCTGAAGCCGCTTACCGACACGATGCCTAAGGCATTGGTAAGCGTTGGCGGCGAACCTCTTCTGAAACGAGTAGTGCTTAGATTACGCGATGCCGGCTTCACTCGTATCGTGATCAATGTGCATCATTTTTCCGAGCAAATCACCGATTATCTGAGAAGCAACAACAACTTTGGCCTCGACATCCGCATCAGCGACGAGACCGATGCTTTGCTCGACACGGGGGGTGGTATTAAGAAAGCCATGCCACTGTTCGACAAGGACAGTCCGATTCTCATACATAACGTGGACATTCTCAGCAACATCGATCTTGCCAAATTCTATGAACAAGGACAAAACGCTGATGCCACTTTGCTCGTGAGCAGCCGCAAGACCAAGCGCTACCTGCTCTTCGACGAAAACTCGCTGCTATGTGGGTGGACCAATACAGAAACGGGTGAGGTGCGATCGCCCTATCCCGACATTGATGTTGCCCAGCTCCACGCTTACGCTTTCAGTGGCATCCACCTCTTCTCTCCTTATCTCTTTCCCTGCTTCGACGAGATGCCCGACAAATTTGGCATCATCGATTTCTACCTGAAATGGTGCAGCACCTACCCTTTCAAGGGTTTGGCGAAGCCCGGACTTAGGCTGATGGATGTGGGCAAACTGGGCACGCTGGAAAATGCAGATAGCTTTGCTTCGAGCTTATGTGCCGGAGATATGGTTTAGAAAACAGCTAATAAAATAACAAAATAAGAAAAAACGAGTTAGTCATCAGAACTTCAGGCCGTTCGGCATCCATCCTTTGAGAAAAACCGATCAGACTTTGGGTTCCTATTACATCTATTTCTATGCAGCAAAAAATCATCATCCTCGATTTCGGCTCGCAGACCACGCAGCTCATTGGCCGACGCGTGCGCGAGCTGGACACCTTCTGCGAGATTTTGCCCTACAACAAATTCCCCAAAGACGACCCGTCCGTAATTGGCGTTATCCTCAGCGGGAGTCCCTATTCAGTACACGACAAGGAGGCGTTCAAGCCGGATCTCAGTCAGATTATCGGCAGATATCCCGTGCTGGGTATTTGCTACGGCGCACAATACATTAGCTATTCCAACGGCGGGAAAGTGGAACAGGCCGATACGCGAGAGTATGGACGGGCCAGCCTGAAGCAGTTTGATAGCGACAACATCTTGTTCCGCGGTTTCGAACCCAACTCGCAGGTGTGGATGAGCCATGGTGACAGCATTACCGCCATACCCGATGATTACCGTGTTATCGGCTCCACGACCGATGTGAAATATGCTGCATTTGCCAGCACCACCAATCCCGTATGGTGCGTACAGTTCCACCCCGAGGTGTACCATTCCACACAGGGCTTACAGCTTCTTCGGAATTTCGTGGTGGATATCTGCGGCAGCCGACAGGAATGGAGCGCGGCTTCGTTTGTGGAGACAACAGTTGAGGAACTGAAAAAACAGCTTGGCAATGACCGCGTTATCCTCGGCCTCTCGGGCGGTGTTGACTCGTCTGTTTGCGCCGTATTGCTCAACCGTGCCATTGGTAAGAATCTCACTTGCATTTTTGTAGATCATGGCCTGCTTCGCAAAAACGAGTTCAACAAGGTAATGAATGCCTATCAAGGCTTGGGACTCAACGTCATTGGGGTAGATGCATCAAACAAGTTTTTCAAGGATCTTGAGGGCGTAAGCGACCCCGAACAAAAGCGTAAAATCATTGGACACGATTTCGTAGAAGTGTTCAATGCAGAGGCTAAGAAAATAACCAATGCCAAATGGCTGGCACAAGGCACGATCTATCCTGACCGCATTGAGAGCCTAAGTATAACCGGAATGGTTATCAAGAGTCATCACAACGTGGGTGGACTGCCCAAAGACATGCAGCTGCAACTCTGCGAACCCTTGAAATGGTTATTCAAGGACGAAGTGCGCCGCGTGGGCCATGAGTTGGAAATGCCTGAGCGTCTCATCAACCGCCACCCTTTCCCAGGGCCGGGTCTGGCCGTTCGCATACTCGGTGCTATCACCCGCGAAAAAGTGCGCGTGCTGCAAGACGCAGACGATATTTATATCAGCAAGATGCTCAGCTATACCATGGAAGATGGCTCCAGCCTTTACGACCACGTATGGCAAGCCGGTGCCATTCTGCTATCCGATATTCGTTCAGTGGGAGTGATGGGCGATGAGCGCACCTACGAGAATCCTGTGGCATTGCGTGCCGTGACCTCTATGGATGCCATGACCGCCGATTGGGCACAACTTCCATACGACTTTTTGGCCGACGTATCCAACGAAATTATCCGCAAAGTGAAAGGCGTCAACCGCGTCTGCTACGATATCTCGTCGAAACCACCTTCGACCATTGAATGGGAGTAGTCTCCACTTGACATCAGAATAGAAAAGACTTGCTTTCGTAGGGCCTACACTAACTTTCTCCAAGAGTGTAGGCCATGCTAAGTTGGGCGTCGATAGAATAGCCTCCCTCTGCGGGGCTTATTAATCCAGGTGAAAAAGTTCTTCCAGTGGGATGGAGATGGGTGAGTTGTCGGGATGCGTGTCCATGATGTCGGCCATCATGTCCCACCATTTTTGTGTTATTGGATCAACATCAGTAGTGTCTTGCGAGTTGGTGTCTTTGGAGCATTCCTGATAGGCAAAAAGCAGATTGGTTTCCTTGTCCCAAAAAATGCTGTAGTTGCTCACGCCCTGATCTTCAGTAATCATCTTCTTCAACTCCGGCCAGATAGCGGCGTGCCTCTTGGCATATTCTTTCTCGCAACCTGGCTTGAGATACATCTTGAATGCGAATCGTTTCATGTTTTAGTTTTTAGTAAGTTTACAAGGGAGAAATGCCGTTAGCCCTGCCGGAACCGAACAGCTTCCTCCGTAGCTGATATGGGACAAAGATAGCAAAAAGCAGCATATTGAACAAGCAAAATTACAAAAAGAAAGTGCCGCAAGCCCGGTTTTGCAATGTACAATCCTGACTTGCGGCACTTGAAGTGTGTTAGTCGCTGTCTGAGGCTTATTGGCCTGTCGTAGCTTCTTTCATCATCTTGCGCCAACGGATGTATCCGAAGACGGCAATGACGATGTAGAGGCCGTAGAGCGAGGCCTTGAATGGAATACCCTTGTAGAAATAGAGCACGCAGGTCATCACGTCCACAACAATCCAGATAAGCCATTGCTCCAGATATTTGCGAGCCAATGCCCAGATACCCACAAAGCTCAGAGCTGTGGTAAAGGCGTCAGCCACAGGGACGGTGGACCCAATCTGTACGAGCCAGTACCACAGTACAGCCCAGATAGCAAGTGTGCCGAGTACCCAAGGGAGGATGAGGCTCTTCTTGAAATGGGTGACGGGCAGGTCGGCACCTTGCTGTTGGTTTTTCTTCCTGCCAAACTTCCACACCCAGAAGCCGTAGATGGTCATCCCGATATAATAGAACTCCATGGCGCAGTCGGCATACAACCCTTTGTCGTAATAGAGCACGATGTCGAGCGCTTGCATCACGAAGCCTACAGCCCACAGCCAGATGGAAGCCTTGTATTCCAACAGAATATAGGCCAGCCCGAGCAGGGTGGTGATGATGTCAAGAGGATTTAATTCAAAATTCACGATATGATAATTGACAATGGATAATTGACAATGGATAATTGACAATTAACAATGGACAATTATAGTTGATAGTCTCCGCTAAGACCACGGCGTAAGCCAATTATACATTATACATTGTTCATTATACATTATCCATTATCAATTATACATCAGAATTTAATCGTCACGTTTCCCATTGCCGTAAAGCCAGCCATCGGGATGTATCCCAACTGATAATACCGGTTATTCTCGGGATATTTATCGCCTACAATAGCCGAGTAAGCCCAGGCGCTTGAGGCATAGTGACGGTCGAAGATATTGTTCAGATTAACTCCGAAAACAACTTCCTTGAGCCCCGCAAACTTCTTGGCAACGTTCCATGTGTAGTTCAGTTTCACATTCGTTTGAGAATAGCTGGGCAGTGAACGGTCTTTGTTTTCGGTGTTGTCGATATACTGACGACTCACGAAGTTGGTGTGCCATACAGCTTGGAATCCGGCATAATGGAAATTAAGGAAACCGTTGAGAATGGCCGACGGGGAGAAGGCGAGGGTCGATTGGTCGTAGTGCACGGTAGTAGGATCCTTTTTTTTCCAATTGCCGTCACGGGTTTCCACCACTTCGTCGAAGTCCTTGATCTTGTTTTCGGAGAGAGCAGCGTTGCCGGCAAGAGTAAGCCAACGCAGGGGACTCCAGTCTGCCGACAGTTCAACACCCATACGATAACTCTTATCAATGTTTACGGTGAGGTTTTCGCCAATGTCGCTTTGAGCTCCGGTCTGCACAAATTGGTCTTTGTAATCCATGTAGTAGAAGTTGGCTCCTGCATGCCAATTGCTTCCGTTGTAGTTATAACCCAGTTCAAAGTCGAGCAGATGCTCTGCCTTTGGGGCAGGATAGGAGCCGTTGTCGGTGAAATTGTTGCGTTCGGGCTCACGACCGGCATAAGCTGCAGAGGCATAGGCATGATGCCCGTTTTGATGGAAACTGATACCGGCCTTGGGATTGAAGAAGTCGTAGTTCTTGTCAATATCCATGCGCTGGTTGCTGTATGAGCCGTCCTTGTTCTCATAGAACTTATCGTTGATACCATCTGTTTTATATCTCACGTGACGATATTGCAGGTCGGCGAAGGCGTCCCAATTGCCGGTGATGTGATAAGTACCTTTCACGTAGACCGAGTAATCGTTCTTATCGGCATCCGAATCATAGTACTTCCCGTTCTTCCATGGTGCGAGAATACCGATCTTTCCTTCGTTCTGCCCCACGTTGGAGATGTAGTCGAGGTAACCAAAATGGTTACCGCGGAACTGTTGCAGGTTCACGCCGGCAATGGCATCCCAGTGGTTGTCGGTGTAGTTGGCATTGTAGACGATGCCGTAAGTGTGCTGTGTCAAACCCTTGCGGCGCACGAAGTCGGCTTTCTCGACCACTGGCTCGTATGGAGGGTCGATGATGGTGTTGGTGGGAATGAAGACTATGCCGAACTTCTTAGCCTTGTTGTTCGGGCGGAATTCCTTGTAGTAGCCGTGGCCATAGGTGTAGTGCAGGGCAGCACGGTGGCTCCAATGGATTGATGGTTTCCAAGTGGCTGAAAGGATGTTGTGGCTCTGTACAAAGTTGTCAGTAGTCTTTTCCCACAGCGTGCCGTCGTCCATTTTGTAACGGTTGATGGTCCATCCGCCCTTCCAGTCGGGGTCAAAACCTTCATACAAGATATTGTATTTGCCCAATCCGGCATTGTACATATCCTTGTAGGTCTTGATGCCGTCATAGCTGTTCATGCTGTAGTCGTTGTTTCCGGCGGTCACCCCACTCCATGCTTGGCCGGTGTGTTCATAGTTGCCAACAGACTTGAAGCTTAGCGTCAAGTTGTCATCAAGCCATGTCAGGCCACCGTAGTAGGAGCCCGAGTTCCCGCTGGTACCATGGAGATAGCCGTCTGTACCCGTGTGGTGGTAGGCAGCATCGATAATCCAGTGGTTGCCCAACAGACCGGTGGAGAACTTGGCACCTGCATTGTATGTGTTGTACGATCCGTACGATCCGGTTACTTCCAGACTCGGAGTCTCGCTGGGCGCTGCCATGGCGAGCGATATGGAACCGCCGAACGCACCGTCGCCGTTGGTCGACGTGCCGATGCCTCGCTGTACCTGAACCGAGCCTAAGAGTGCGGCGTATGAGTTCATATTGGCCCAGAACACCGTCTGGTCCTCGGGCGAATTGAGCGCCACACCGTCGAGCGTCACGTTGATACGGCTTCCTGCCGCACCGCGGATGCGCATATAGGTGGTTCCTGTGCCCAGACCGTTTTCGCTCCAAGCCAGGATGCCCGGAGTCTGTGCCAGGAGGAAGGGCAGTTCCTGCCCGGTCTTCGAAAAGTCGCTGAGTTGTTTCTTGTTGATGTTTGCCACTGCAAACGGGGCGTTACGCTGTGCGCGGACACCCTTGACGATTACCTCTTGCAGTTCGGCCAATCTGATTGAGTCGTTGTCCTGCTGTGCTGCATGAGTAGGCACGGCGCCAACCACGGCGAGTGCCAGTGAAGAAGTCCATAGTAATTTCTTCATGGATACGTTATGTTTAAAAAAATATATGAGGGGGAGTTATCCTACCTACGCCGGCATTATCCGGATCAGGTTCATGGGTATGTTCTCAGCCGCCCAACTGGGCTGGCACCCCTTAGACAGCATTCTGCCATCCAGGTGCAAAGTTAGGGAATAAATATGTAATCACCGAAGGAATGAGAGAAAAAAGTTGTCTGTTCCCGCAGACAACCGTGCGTTTGAGCGGGATATACGGTGACTGGAAATCAATATGAAAACTTTTGTACCTTCCATGAATCTCATACCATTGCGGAAGCCGTCGGGAAACACTACTAATCTTCTTTACACATTTCTCAAACTGGTTTGCCGAGATCATGCCCAAATGATTATCACTGATTAGTTGCGGTTTTAAACGGACTTATAATCCTGCAATTTAACATTAAATAGCTATTCAACATAGCTGTACTTCCATATTTTTTTATTACATTTGTACAAATTATCAACCATTAAATATTAAGAAATATGGGAACAGGATTAATTATAGTCATCATCGTTGCAGTCATTGCTCTGGGGGGCATTGGTATTTATAATAATTTGGTCCGTCTACGCAACAACCGTGAGAATGCCTTTGCCAACATCGACGTGCAGCTCAAGCAGCGCGCCGACCTTGTGCCACAGCTTGTATCTACTGTAAAAGGCTACGCCACACACGAACGCGAGGTATTGCAGCGCGTGACCGAGGCTCGTGCGATGGCTCTTGGGGCAAACACCATCAACGAAAAAATGAAGGCCGACAACATGCTTACTCAGGCATTGGCCGGACTCAAGGTGTCGCTGGAAGCCTACCCCGACCTAAAGGCAAACCAGAACTTCATGAACCTGCAGACCGAAATCTCGGATATCGAGAACAAACTGGCTGCGGTGCGTCGCTATTTCAATACAGCCACGCGTGAACTGAATAATGCCGTGCAGTCGTTTCCCTCGAACATCTTTGCCAACATCTTCGGTTTTAAGAAGGAGCCCATGTACGAAATCGATCCTACGCAGCGCGCCGAAATAGAGAAAGCACCCGATATTAAGTTCTGACGATGAAATACGTAGGCATCCAATCTCAGATACGCCGCAACAATATCATGAGCATGATATTGTTAATCATGTTTCCCGTCATCATATTGGGCATGGTGTGGGTGTTCCTGGCCCTGCTCAATTATTTCGGGGGAGGGTATTATGATCAATATGGCAACCTGGTTCACGAACTCGATGCCGAGGCCGTGAACTATTACTTCCTGACCACTATCCCCTGGGTGATAGGGGGTGTAGGTATCTGGTTTGCCATAGCCTATTTCTCCAACGTCTCGATGATCAGACGTGCCACGGGAGCGCGGCCATTGGAACGGCGAGAAAACCCACGTATATATAATATTGTAGAAAACCTCTGCATGGCCTGTAACATGCCCATGCCGAAAATCAATGTCGTGGACGACCCGCAGCTCAATGCCTTTGCCAGCGGTATCAACTCAAAAAGCTACACCGTAACCCTAACAACCGGAATCATGGACCGGCTCAACGACGATGAACTTTCGGGTGTCGTGGCTCACGAACTTACACATATCCGCAACAAGGACACGCGGCTCTTGGTGGTTAGTATCATCTTTGTGGGCATCATCTCCACCGTAATGTCACTCGTACTCAGAATGTTGTATTACACGATGTGGTCCGGCGGGAACTCGCGCAAGGGCAACGGATTGTCTGCCATCGTAGTGCTGATCATAGGATTGGTGTGCTGCGCCATTGCCTACGTCTTCACACTTGTCACACGCTTTGCCATTTCCCGCAAACGCGAATACATGGCAGATGCCGGCGGTGCGGAAATCTGCGGCAATCCCCTGGCTTTAGCCAATGCCCTGCGGAAAATCTCATCCGACCCTGGTCTCGACAATGTCAAGCAACCAGATGTAGCCCAGATATTCATCATTCGTCCCGATCAGATCACCAGCGGCATCATGGGATTTATGAATTCCTTGTTCTCCACACACCCTGATACAGCCAAGCGAATTGCCATTCTCGAGCAGTTCTAAATCCTCAACATAAAATCCATTATACTATACGGCCGCGCCAACAGCGCGCCCGTATGGTTATTTCAGATTCCTTCTGTAGTCATCAATCTTCACTGCCGCTTCCTATTTTTCAAACAAGCGTTCACCAGAAATTATCAGAATACTCGTGTGGTATCACACAGAAGATAAGAAATGGTTTTGAAGTCTCAAATCAGTTTGTATCTACTCAGCAATAATATTTTGTTTCCTTTTGTTCTATTTGAGGACTACAAACAGCAACATGGATAACGCAAGAACAACAAGACGTTCGTTCGCATCAAGATCGAAAGAGTATGTCCACGCACGTTGTGCTTATCTTGACAAGTTTGCCTTCATCTCAGATTTCAGTCATGCTTCATCATGAAAGGTTAAACATTTTTACAAAATGACTTCAGGTTTTCGCTGATTTGAAAATAAGTTTGACTTCACTCGAAATACGAAAAATAGGCACAGTTTCGCAAACGCCTGACTGTCAGCTGTTTTAGAGATTCAGCCCTTTTTCTTCCTATTTTCCCACCTGCGATTGAGTATCGAACGGCTACGCGGAAAAGCCTCAACCGCCGTGCGACTAAGGCTCTTCCACGCAGCCACAAAGGCCTAATCGCCCGATGAGAAGGTTTCAATCGCAACAAACTTACGCATTTGGGAAATACCTGGCTCGGCTAAGCCGAAAAAAGATGGCGCTTTTCTCTCTAAATGTCTCGACGATAATACTCAAAAAACGGTAATTATATTTTACCATTTTTGAAAGTGCATATGCTTAAATGAATCTCCGTAGCATACGCTTTCATAGGTATAAAGGCACGAAAAAGTTTCATATTGCAAGAATACAACCTTGTTTCCAATTTTTTGAGGGATACTTTACAGAAAATAAAAGATAGGGTAAAAGGAGTTTTTACTACCGTTGAATAGTTGCAACAGTTTTTGTGATTCATAAATGTACCCTAATCGTATGTTATTGTTTCATCTCATTAAAAATATAGGGGTTGCGTTACACCTTGTTTCATTTTGTTATATCTTTGCATCGATGTCAAAAGTGCCTATCAAGACATTTTGACTAAATACCTTAACGATTATCAAAAACTTTTAACTTATTCTTTTCATGAAGAATCTAAACTTAATTGAAAAAACATTAGCACTACTTTTCCTGCTCTGTTTACTCCCATTGGGAATTTCGGCTCAGGGCATTGTCAGAGGTTTAGTAAACGACGAAACTGGTGAACCTATTATAGGTGCAACCATCCGTGTGGTTGGAACCAGTGATGGCACTGTGACCGACCTGAACGGACGTTTCGAGGTGAAAGCAAAGCCCACCGCACAACTTAGTGTGTCTTATATAGGATATATTACAGAAAACATCAACGTCGGTGGTAGGAAGGATCTTGTCGTTACACTCAAGACTGACTCAAAAACACTGAGCGATGTTGTCGTCGTAGGCTATGGAACCATGAAGAAAAGCGACATTTCCGGCTCAGTAGCTACCGTGGATCGCGATGCGGTAATGAAACGTATACCCGCCAACATTGGACAAGCTCTGCAGGGCTCGGCAGCCGGAGTGATGGTTACTCAACAAGACGGATCGCCCGATGGCAATTCGGCAATTCGTATACGTGGTGTGGGAACCATC
>QWCK01005622.1_pt1 | contig 11258 bp, 9 predicted proteins | sample 1972571 | NCBI WGS metagenome assembly QWCK01 (sample SAMN09866710, study PRJNA288562) | Human gut metagenome isolate term2_stool, whole genome shotgun sequencing... | isolation source: gut | host: Homo sapiens | place: USA: California | reverse complement strand
CAAAATTTTCCATAAGCTCACCCCTTTTCTTTTAAATCAAAAATTAACCATTTTTTATTTTGACTATCATAAGTAAAAATTAAATCAAAATAATAAGTATCTTCATTCATATTCAGAGCCAATAATGAACTAGGATACTCATTTGTATAAGATGGCTCAGATACAAATATATTTAATTTTGTAAAATCAATATTTTGTAGTTTCTCTAAAATATATCTGTTTCTATAACTATCTTTTGTGTTTTCTTTAATGTAAGCAAGATTATTTTCACTTAAATTATTTTTAATCTTCTCTTTAAATAAAATCAATTCTTGTTTCTCATTTTGAGAAAAACCTGTCTTAATATAGTTATTATTAGAGCATGATATTAATAAAAAAATCATTGCAATAAGTAATATAATTTTTTTCATAATAGACACCTCTACCTTTTAATAATATCATATAAAAAGTATTAAATCAAGCCTTGATATTAAACAGTGTGTATATAGTTTTTACAATTTCTTGCTCTGAAACTTCATCAAGATTAAACCATTGATATTCTTTATCTGCTTTGAACCAAGTAAATTGTCTTTTAGCATAATGTCTTGAATTTAATTTTATTCTATAACTTGCCTCATCTAAGCTAACTTTACCATTTATATAATCTATAATTTCATTATAACCTATTATATTTAATTTGTATAATTTTTCACCATAAATTTTATATAAATTTTTTACCTCATCAACTAACCCCTGTTCAAACATTATATCCACTCTTTTATTTATTCTATCATATAGATTTTCTCTATCTCTTTCCAAAGCAATTTTTAAAAATTTAAAATTATTATTTTTAATATTTTTTTTGGAAAGTTCTGAAAATTTTTGACCAGTCAATAAAAAAACTTCAACAACTCTCTCTAACCTAACTCTATTATTAGGATGTATTTCTTTTGTGGCTTCTTCATCATATTTTAAAGCTAATTCAAGTAGAGCTTGATTATCCAAAGTTGATAAATATTCCCTAGTCTTTTTATCGGCTTCTGGTAAAATAGACAGTCCATTAGTTACAGAATTTATATATAATCCTGTTCCACCAACCAATAAAAAATTTTTTTCAGAACTTTGATTTAATATTTTATTTACATCTTTTTCAAAATTTCCAACACTATATTTTGATATAGGTTCAACAATATCTATTAAATGATGTTTTATTCCTTGCATTTCTTTTTCTGTTATCTTAGCAGTTCCAATATTTAATCCTTTATAAACTTGAGCTGAGTCAGAAGATATAATTTCTGCATTTAATTCACTAGCTAAATCTATTGAAATTTTTGTCTTACCAACCCCAGTAGGACCTGCTATAACAATAGCTCTATTCAAAATATTCAAACTCTACATCAGCTATTTTTACTGTATCTCCATCTTCTACACCAAATTCTTGTAGAGCTTCCTCCATTCCTAAACTTCTCATCATATGTAAGAAAGTTACCAATGATTCATCATCCATTCCTATTACATATTTTGCTAAAACATCATCTACTATTCTTCCACCAACAACTATTGCATTTTCTTCATCTCTTGTAATTTCAAAATCTTCTTTTTCTATTTTTAATTCTTTCAATAATTTTGTAATATCTGTTTCTTCTTCCAAAGGTTCTCTTTCAATATGACATAACATATCGTAAGTTTTATATAGAACTTCTTTTAAACCTTCATTTAAAAGCACAGACACTGGATAAATTTCAATTCCTTTTTCTGTTAAATAATCTTTAAATTTATTATATTTTTTCATATCCCAAATTAAATCCATTTTGTTAGCTATAACTATTTGCTTTTTATGAGCTAACTTCTCACTGAATTTTTTTAATTCATAATTGATTTTTTCAAAATCTTCAATACAATCTCTACCCTCAATTTCAGCAGCATCAACTATATGATAAATCATTTTACATCTTTCAATATGTCTTAAAAATTTATCTCCTAAGCCAACTCCTTCATGTGCTCCTTCAATAAGCCCTGGTATATCTGCTATAACAAAAGATTTCCCTTCTTCTAATCTTACAACTCCAAGTTTTGGTTCAAGAGTTGTAAAGTGATAGCTTCCTACCTTAGAATTTGCAGCAGAAACTTTATTTATAAAACTGGACTTCCCAACTGATGGATAGCCAACAAGAGCAACATCAGCTAAAAGTTTTAACTCTAATTTAACTTTTATCTCTGCTCCTTCTCCACCTTTTTCTGCTATCTTTGGGGCTTTTCTTATAGAATTTTTAAAATGGACATTTCCATCTCCACCTTTTCCTCCTTTTAATAAAACTCTTTGCTCTCCATTTACACTCATATCAAGAATTAATTTTCCTGTTGTAAAATCTCTAACTTGTGTCCCCACTGGAACTTTAATTATTAAATCTTCACCTTTTTTTCCATACATTTGTTTCTTTTGTCCATTTTCTCCATTTCCTGCTTTAAATAATTTTTTAAATTTAAAATCAATAAGAGTATTGATATTGGAATCAGCAATAAAAATTACATCTCCACCTTTTCCTCCATCTCCACCATCTGGTCCTCCAAATTGGACAAACTTTTCTCTTCTGAAAGCAGCAGAACCATCTCCACCATTCCCAGCTTTCACTGTTATTATAACTTCATCTATAAACATTTTAACCTCACTTTTTATACTCCATCAATTATAAAATAAAAACAAGCGAATTACATTCCAAATCATAAAATTAGTAAATTAAAATTTTTCTTGAAAAATAATTAAATAACTTTTAAGTAAAACTACTGCGACGTCCTATAATGTTGAAGGAGTATTTTGGAGCTACTGAAACATTATAGGCTGTCAAGTAGTTGATATATAACAAAAGAGATTTTTATATAACCTTATTTCAAGAAAAATTATTTTAATATTAAAAATCTGGCTATCAATGAGCTAATTTTTATTTTTTTATTCTTTTTATTATACCAAATTTTTTATACTTCTGCTATTTTATTTTTATAGTTTTAAATGATATAATAAAAGAAAACTAATGGATGAGAGAATATGAAAAGAATTCCGATAGGCATAGAAAATTTCAAAGAGATAGTAACAGAAGATTTTTATTATGTTGATAAAACAAAATATATAGATGAGCTTATATATGATGGTTCTAAGGTAAAATTATTTACCCGTCCAAGAAGATTTGGAAAAACATTAAATATGTCTATGCTAAAATATTTCTTTGATATTAGAAATAATGAAGAAAATAGAAAATTATTTAATGGTTTAGATATAGAAAATTCAAAATATATAGATGAACAAGGTAAATATCCAACTATTTTAATTTCTTTAAAGAGTATAAAAGGAAATACTTGGCAAGAAAACTTGACACAATTAAAAATTTTGATTAGAGAATTATATAATGAATTTGAATATATAAGAGAAGTTTTAAATGAAAGCGAATTAAAAGTTTTTGATAATATATGGCTTGGTGAAAAAAATGGTGAATATACTAATTCTTTAAAAAATTTAACAGCTTTTCTATATAAATACTATAAAAAAGAGGTTGTTTTATTAATAGATGAATATGATATACCTTTAATTACAGCATATAAATATGGATATTATGATGAAGCTATAAATTTCTATAAAATATTTTTAGGAGAGGCATTAAAAACTAATCAATATTTAAAAATGGGAGTTTTAACTGGGATAATTAGAGTTATTAAGGCAGGAATATTTTCAGGTTTGAATAATTTAAAAGTATATTCAATTTTAAATAAAGAATATTCTGAATTTTTTGGTTTTACAGAAAATAATGTGATAGAAGCATTAAAATATTTTAATATAGAATATGAATTACCAGAAGTTAAATCTTGGTATGATGGTTATAGATTTGGAAATTCAGAACTTTATAATCCTTGGAGTATTTTAAACTTTTTACAATCAAAGGAATTAGAACCTTATTGGGTAGGAACATCAGAAAACTTTTTAATAAAAAATGTATTGAAAGAAGCTACAACAGATACTAATAATATTTTAGAAAATTTATTTAATGAAGAAGATGTGGAAGAAGCAATATCTGGAACATCTGATTTGTCTATATTAATGGATAGTAAAGAAGTATGGGAATTATTACTATTTAGCGGTTATTTAACAGTAAAAGAAAAAATAGATAGTGATATTTATTCTTTAAGATTGCCAAACAAAGAAATTAAAAATCTATTTAAAAAAGAATTTATCAATACACACTTTGGAATAAGTTTATTTAGAAAAACAATGGAAGCATTAAAAAATCTTAAATTTAATGATTTTGAAAAGTATTTTCAAGAGATAATGTTAAAATCAACAAGTAATTGGGATACAAGCAAAGAGGCTTTTTATCATGGATTATCCTTAGGAATGTTAAGTTATTTAGATAATGATTATTATGTAACATCTAATTTTGAAGCAGGTTTTGGAAGATATGATGTGATATTGGAACCTAAGAATAAATACAATAGAGCCTTTATATTAGAATTTAAAGTATCTGATGATGAAAATAAGTTAGAAAAGTTATCAGAAGAGGCAATTACTCAAATTGAAGAAAAGAAATATGATGTAAACTTAAAATCAAGGGGTATTGAAAATATTACTCTTGTTGGAATAGCTTTTTATGGAAAAAAGCTGAAAGTTAGTTATAAATAATAGAAAAATTCCCAACTTTTATGGTAGGTTGGGAATTTCTTATTTTTTTGTTCCCTAAGATATTCAATTTTTTATTTAATTGCCCTAGTCATAATATATGTAGAAATATTCATCTCATGAAGTCTTCCAGCTCCATTGGTATCATCTTCAATATTTGTTAAAGTAAAACCTGCTTTTAATTGCCCACCAAGTTGTTCACTTAAAGTGTGTGAAAATTGATAACCTCCATCAAATTTTTCTAAAAATTCTTTATGTTCTTTATTTTTTAAAGGATTAAATGGCATAGAAAAAACTATTTTTTCTTCACTTTCATCTACTAAATAATTAATTTCTGTTGATAAACCACAAAGTAAAATTCCATCTTTTTTCAAAATTCTATAACATTCTTTAAAAACAGGCTCAACATTTTCAATATAACAATTACTTACTGGATGAAAAATTATATCAAAACTTTCATCTTCAAAAGGTAAAGGCTTTGACATATCAGCTTTTATTATATTTACTTTATAATTTTCTCTTTCTGCAACCATTTTTTCATTTTCTAACTGTGCATCTGAGTAGTCAAGCACAGTACATTCTGCACCTACGGCAGTGATTATAGGAATTTGTTGTCCTCCATCAGAAGCAAGCCCTAATAATTTTTTACCTTTTAAATCTCCAAACCATTCATGAGGCACAAATTTTACTGGTGTAAGTTTTACATTCCAATTTCCATTTAAAGCCTTGATATATTCTTCATGTCTTATAGCCTTTCCCCATTCCCAATCTTCTTCTTTTATCCATTTATCAATTATTGAAGCATTGATATCTTGATAACTCATTTTATTTCTCCTCCTCCTACAACAAAACCATCATAGAAAAATACTATATGTTGTCCCTTTGCATTATGTGCATTCTCTTCATTGTATTTAAAATAAATTTTATTCTTATTTTTCATCAATTTTCCAAAGAAACCTGTACTTGAAAATCTAGGTCTTGCTAATAGTTCTAAATTTTCTAATTTTTCATACTCAACAGAAAATTTATAATTTATTAATTCCACTTTATCAGTAAAAAGCTCTGAAAATTCTCCTAAAACTATTTCATTAGTTTGAGGTTTTATCTCTGTTATAAAGACTGGCTTAGATAAATTTATTCCCAAGCCTCTCCTTTGTCCTATTGTATAGAGTTGATAGCCCTCATGTTCTCCTAAAATATTTCCATCTTTATCAACATAGTTTCCTCTTACTATTTCATCTTTTAAATTTTCTTTTAAAAACTCTTTATAGCCTTCTTTTGCAAAACATATACCTTGACTATCTTTTTTATTATGTATTTCTAAACCAAGTTTTAAAGCTATCTCTCTAATTTCTTGCTTAATATAATATTTTAAAGGAAAAATCAATCTTTCTAATTTATTAGGAGATAATCTATATAGCATATAGGATTGGTCTTTTATTATAGAATGAACAGATTTTAATAAATATTTAGAAAATATTTCTGAATACTCAACAGAAGTATAGTGCCCCGTTGCCACATATTCTGCCTTATATTTATCTGCAATATCAAATAGAATTTTAAATTTTATCTCATCATCACAAATAATACATGGAGAGGGTGTAATTCCTGACTTATATCCATCTAAAAAATATTTTATAACTATATTTTCAAAATCTTTTCTAATATTTACAACTTCATGAATTATTCCTAATTTATCACAAACTTTTTTTGTATCTTCAATGTCTTTTGAATTTTCTTCTAAATACTGATTTAAAGTTACTCCAATAACTTCATAACCTTGTTCTTTTAAAAGATAAGCAGAAACTGATGAATCAACTCCACCACTCATACCAATTACGACTTTTTTCATTAGTAATAATCCTTTTCTATTTTTATTTCTCCAACACTAAATAATTTTATTTCTCCATTCATTTCTATTTCTAATCTTCCATCTTCAACTATACTTTTTGCTATTCCTTCAAAAATTTTATCTCCTATATTAACTCTTATTTTTTTATCTTTTAAAAAATTGTAGTTATTAATTTCTTTTATAATTTCTTGCCATTTTCCTTCTGAAAATCTTTTATAATACACTGAAAATTCTTCTACAACTTTTAATATTAATTTTTCAATATCATAATTACTTTCCATTGAAATAGCAATATTTTTAATATCATTAGGTATTTTATTTGCTACATTTATTCCTATACCAATTACAAAATCATTTTTTACTCTTTCTACTAAAATTCCACATAACTTTTTACCATAAAAAAAGACATCATTAGTCCATTTAAAAGAATATGCTCCATCTTTTATTTTTTTCAAAGCAGACAGAGTTGAAATTCCTGCTAAAAGTGGTAGTTTTGTTGCTTCAATTATTGATAAAGTTTTTTCAGGTTTTAATAAGAAACTAAAAAGTGCCATTCCTTCTGATGATAACCACACATTACCTCTTCTACCTCTCCCAGAAGTTTGAGTTTTAGCTGATACTATATCATAATTTTTAAAAGAAGATATATTTTCTTTCATATAATTATTAGTTGAATCTATTTCATCAAATTTTAAAAATTTCATATAAATTCTCCTGATTTCTTAAATTTCCTTATATTTTTTATTTATTTCTTCTATCATATTTTTATACCAATTTCTTTCCTCAAGTTTCTTTTGGTAATGTTCTTCAAAATCTAAATATAATTGACTGTAAGTAACTTTATTTTTAATTATTTCTTTTAAAAAATTAGTGTCTATTGGAATTATTTTCATTCCCTCAATTCTTTCATCATTTTTTTCATAAGGCATTATTTTTCTATATCTAAAATCTGTTATTATATTTTGTTCTAAAAAAGTTGTTATAAATAAAGAATAATCATATATATTTTTTGATTTTATTCTATAATCTCCTAAATGTCTTGACACAGGCTCCATCTCCATTTTTCTTTGATTAGAGCCATCAGATAATGTAGCTTCTATTAATAAAGAATGTTTAGGATAATTTTTACTTTTACTATATTCATATATTATATCTGCATATCCTCCACCTGCATGAGTTCTTGGAAGTAAATTTGCTTCTAATGATAATTTCATATATTCTAAAATATCCCCTTCAAACTTACTTACTTTATACCAGATTATTCCTAAAATATATTCAAAAATTGTAGGTATAGTTGCCTCATCTGTAACTAATTTTTCTATTTCTTTATCTTCTCTTTTTTCAAAGTACTCTAAAAGTTTTAATAATATTTCATCTGAAAATTTATTTTCTATTAAGTTATTAAATCTTTTATATCTTTCATCTTGAATATATTTATTTGCTTCATCTGGATTAGTAATTTCTACATTCAAATCTTTACTTATATCAGAATAAACCTTATTTAAATCAATTTTTAAATTATCTGAAATTTCAGATAATTCAATATAATATTTTAAATTTTTATCTTCAATAAAAGCTTCATCTATTAAGGCTGAAATACATTCTTTAAAATAATATTTAGGAAATATATCTAATTTTATTAAACTATCTTCAAAAATAAAAGTTTCTGTTAAAGCTAAGTATCTTCTATTTAAATCAAAGTAATCTTCTAAAGTAGCCATAGCCTTAAAAGTATGAAAATATTTAAAAAATACTTTTTTGAAATCTTTTTCATTTTTACATACTTTAAAAGGACAATCTTCATTAATAGATTTTTCTTTATTCTTTTTGATACTTTCTTTTTTATTAGTTTTAAAAACCAGATTTTTCCAATGTATTGATGATTTTCCTGTAATCTTCCCAATGTTTTCAAAAGTTTTTAAATAATCTTGATTATTTTTATCTATAAAAATGGCTTTTAGTAGCTGATACAATTCAAAAAATATTTTATCATAAGTTTTACTTTTTCTATTCATTCCTACTGAACAAATTAAATCTTCTGTAACTTCATTATTTAAAAGTGCCTTTTTAGCATCTTGATAATTTCCCATTAAAATCAATTTTTTATATATCACATCTTCTTTCATTAACTTATTTTTTCTATATCTTTTGATATTTTCAATGATCTCATTTAAACTTTCTTTATCTGTAATTAGAGGAATAAAATAAGTAAATTCATCATAAGTTAAATATTCTAATTTTTCAAGACAATAAACTAATACTATATAAGGTTTTACAAATTTGTCATCAACATTTATTGAAGTCTTTAATAATTGTTTTAAATAAATAAAACTATCATCCTCTATATTAAAAATATTCTTTTTTAATATTTCTTCTCTATCTGTAATTTCTAATAATTTTTTTCCTACTTCTGTTAAAAGTCTATCTTCTGTAATAAGTCCAATATCAACCAAGCCAGAAGTTTTTTCCCTAGCATCTTTATCTTTTCTACTAGCATCACCATTAACAAATTTTTTCTCTTTCATAAAAGTATAATATTCTTCCTGAGTAGAGTTATTCCATTTCCAAGGATTAATATTCTTATGAAACTCATTTAATAACCTTAATTGTTGTTCTATTTTTAAATTTAATTTTGCTGTACGAAAACTTGTAGTTCCTATTACCCAACAAAAACTCTTATATTTTAACTCTTTCATTTACACCTCCTCAGTACTATAATTAGTTACCAAAACTTCAACTGAAATACTCTCTTTTTCCTTTCTTTGATAATTACTATTTGAATAATCTTTTTTTAAATAATTACAATAAAAATTATTTTCTAAAATCCAATCTTTTAGAATTTTATTTTCTTTATTTTTACTTTCTAAAACATTTGATAAAGCAAATTTTAACCCTTTTTTATCTAATTCTTTCAAGAAATTAAGTAAATCTTTTTCATCTTTATCAGTCCACATTCCATTTTCATTATATCCAGCAGTAGTAATTAAATAAGGTGGATCACAATAAATAAAAGTATTTTTAGAAATTTTATTTATATCTATATCTCTAAAATCTTTTGAATAAAATTCAATATCTTTTTCTTTTAATTTTTTTGAAAATAAAATTAGTTTATTCTTCATTTTTGAATTAAAATCTCTTTTTCCTACTGGAAGATTAAATTCTCCTTTCCCATTAAAACGAATTTGATTATTAAAAGAAAAAATAATCAAAACATATAGAAGAACATAGTCAATTATCCCTTTTTTTACCTTTTTATTATAGTCTTCTCTCAACTTTAAAAAAGTATCTCTATTATAGTTTGCTAAACCCTCACTGCTATTACAAGAATAGTATTCATATCCATAAACTGATGTATTTGACAGTCCATAATCAGCTATAACCTTGTTAATTTTTTCTAATAATTCTTCTATATCTGTATTTTTGATATATTTTATTAAAGAAATTATTTTTGAATTTACATCATTAAAGATTATTTTTGAAGATTTTGAATTAATTCCAACATTTCCACCACCTGTAAAAACATCTAAAAATATCTCTTCTTCCTTAAATAATTTTTGAAGTTGTTCTAATAATTTATATTTTCCACCAGTATAATTAAATGGAGAAGATACTATTTTCTCTTCTTCAACTTCACATAAAAATAGTCTTTCCTTATTATCTTTTACATTTGATTTTCCTGTTGAGAACATCTTGTACTCCTCTTCAAAAATTGTTACTTTCCCTTTTTTTTCTAAAATTTCTAAAATATCTTTATCAGAAATTTTCGCATTTGACCTATCATCACCTTTTTCAGACATATTATTATATGAAAGTAGAATATATCTAGCATTAGTATTTTCAATTAATTCTTTAAATTTTGAAGTAGCTTCTATGGTACAATAACTGCTTTTTATTGCTTTTCTATCCATTTTCCTAGCAATTCCAAAAACTTCTGGTTTCTCCCACCTAGCAATATTTTCTAATAGATGATAAGCATCTGAATACTGTCTTGAATTATATGGAGGATCTAAGTAAAGTAAATCACATTTTATTTTTTTTACTAAGTTTGTAGCATCCTCATTAAAACATTTATTATTTTTATTCAAATTTTTATCAGGTAACATTATTCCTAAATACAATTCTTTATCAAATTCTATTTTTTTTCTATATGCATCATAGTGTCCAACAGTATTAGCAATTCTATCCATTCCATAAAGTAATATTGTTATTAAAATAGAATACTCTTTGTAATTTATTTCTTTATTGTTATATTTTTTTTCTATATCTTCTCTTATATAACCAATCTTACTGCAATCATCAGCTGAAAAAAAAGTATCTGCAAAATTTTCTCTAACATAATTATTTTCTGATGTTTCTATTTCATTATATTCATAAATTATATTTATTATTTTTTCTTCAGAGTAGTCTTCATTAGAAAACCAAGCATAGTTAGATATATAGTTACAATATAGCAAATCATTTGTTATTAGTTGCTTATCCTTAAATATTTCTGAAACTGAACCTGTTCCACTAAATATATCAGCAACGATATTGATATTTTTACAATTTTCTTCAACTATTTTTTTTATAAAATTAGTTAAAGAGTATTTATTTCCTAAATATCTTCTATTATTTATGAAAAATCTTTTTAAATTTAATTCTTCTATTAATTTTTCAATTTTATTCTTTTTTATATCTTTATTATCTAAAAATAATTTTAAATTTTCCATAATATCCCTGTCTATAATTTATTTAATATTTATAATAAATATTATACCATAATAT
>QWCK01005616.1_pt1 | contig 11268 bp, 10 predicted proteins | sample 1972571 | NCBI WGS metagenome assembly QWCK01 (sample SAMN09866710, study PRJNA288562) | Human gut metagenome isolate term2_stool, whole genome shotgun sequencing... | isolation source: gut | host: Homo sapiens | place: USA: California | reverse complement strand
GAAGATCACAAGAAAAATATTGAAGAACTAAAAGATATGGGAATTAACTTTATATGAATATAAATATAATTGCAGTTGGTAAAATTAAGGAAAATTATATAAAACAAGGGATAAAAGAATTTGAAAAAAGATTATCTGCTCACTGCAATCTAAAAATAATTGAACTTGCAGATGAAAAGACTAAGGAAAATGCATCTCAAAAAGAAATTGACCTGGTTCTTGATAAGGAAGGATCCAGGATTGAGCCTTATCTAGAAGGTTTTTATAATATAGCCTTAGATATCAAGGGCAAAAAAATGGACTCTATAAAATTTGCAGATAAGCTAGATAATCTCATGCTAGATGGCATATCTGATATTAATTTTATAATCGGGGGATCTCTAGGACTTTCTGATGAAGTTTTAAAAAAATCTGATTTTAGATTATCATTTTCGGACATGACCTTTCCTCACCAGCTTATGAGATTGATATTACTAGAGCAAATTTACAGAGCCTTTAGGATAATAAATAATTTCCCCTACCATAAATAAAAAAGTAGTAACTTGTAAGATTAAAATTCTTGTAAGTTACTATTTTTTTATTTCTATCAGATTTAACTTTAATAAAAAAATAGGATACAAAAAAATGTATCCCATTTAAATAAATTTTATTCTAAATTTTTATTATTAATATGGATAATAAGATCTGCAATAATAAGTATGACTGAGCATACAATTATTGATTTTTGTCCCAAAAGCTCAATAAAAAACTTTCCAATTATAGCTCCTAGTATAAAAAATAAAATAATTGAGTAGTAGATAAATCCTCTCTTTGCATTTGAAAAATCTTCTTCGTAAAAATACAAACAAATATGTGAAGTTGCAGATCTGAGATTACCTATGCACATGGTTGTTGCTATACTGTTTCCGTGAATTTGTCTAAAACTTTCAACCTGCATAGCGCAGGAAAATGAAGTAAGAGAATTTGCAAGTAGGTTTAAGTTTGTCGGAATAAAAGCAACAAAAAATAAAACCAAAGCTTCTATCAAAAGAGAAATTTGTCTCCAATTTACAATGTTTTTTTCGCCTATCTTAAATTTAATTAAATCTGCAAAGGCGACACCTAAAATAAAAGCAAGAATTGGAAATAAGTAATTGATAGCTTGAGAAAAGTTCTTTTCAGATAAATTAATTCCAAGTAAAATTATATTTCCCGTTTGAGCATTTGCAAAAACATGGTCTCTAACCAAATAGGAATAAGTATCCATAAAGCCACCTGCTATTGCGAGGATAGCTCCAATTCTCATTGATTCAATAATATTTTTACTTCTCATATTTTAATTTTTATGAACCTCTATACAACCTGTTTTTGTTAGGGAAAACTTAGCTAAAAGTGGTCCTACAAGTTCGTAAACAATAGTAGCACCAAGGATTATAGTTCTTATCATTGCTCCGTGCGGATCTGGAATTTCTCTACTTGCAATTAAAGACAAACCAATCGCAACCCCAGCTTGCGGGATAAGAGTAAGTCCAAGATAATTTTGAACTTTTTTTGAAAGTCCTGATATTTTTGCTGCTGTAAAAGCTCCAAGGTATTTACCAAGGGCCCTAGCAAGAATATAAAATACTCCAACTGCTCCAACTGCTTTTAAACCTGCAAGATTTAAATCAGCACCAGAAATTACAAAAAATGACATAAATATTGGTGGTGTGATCCTATCGACCATATCAAAATATCTTCTTGGAGTAGCTCCTAGGTTTGCAATTAAAACACTTGCTGACATAAGAGTTAATAGTCCAGATAAATTAAGCATGTCACTGACTGCTGATAACATAAAAATAACTGCAATTATAAAAGATAATAATTCATTGTCTGTTCTCATTTTTTTAGATAAAAGAGCAAAAATAAAACCACCAGCAAGCCCCAAGGCAATAGATTCTAGTATTTCAATAATTGGATAAATAAACATAGAGAAAAGACTTAAATCTCCACCTTGAAGAATACTAACAGCCATTGAAGAACAAATACCAAAAGCTATAATACAAACTGCATCATCAAGAGCAACAACTGGTAATAAAATATCTACCATCTCGCCCTTGGCCTTGTATTGTCTAATAACCATAAGAGTTGCAGCAGGTGCTGTTGCACAAGCTATACTCGCAAGACTTAATGAAAATGGAAGGTCATATTTAAATATAAATAGACATCCAAGAAGTACAACCAATAAAGCGGTTAAAGCTTCAAATATTGTTATTAATATAATTTTTTCGCCTAACTTTTTAAGTACTGAGATTTTCATCTCTGCTCCGATAGAAAAGGCTATAAAACTAAGAGCCACGCTACTTATAATTTCAAGATTTTTAACCCCTTCTTCGGAAATTATTCCTAACACAGAAGGACCTATAATAATACCCGCAATCAAAAATCCTGTAACTTCTGGGAAGTGAATTTTTGAAAAAATACGGGCAAATATAAGTCCACTAAATAATAATATCGCTACATAAAATATACTCATTATTTTGTCAATCCTTCTACACTGCTAACAGGCACTGTAAACATTATGCCTATATTTTCCTTATCAATATTTCCAACAACTTTTCTCACACAATCTTTTGCAGTCTCAACTTTGTCGCCATCAAGCAGCAAGAACATTGTCTTATTGTAAGGTCTACCACCACTAAGCATGGTTCTTAAATTTTTATAAGAAACGCCTATGGAATGTTCTACAAGAGTTTGACCCATACCTTGTGAATCGAGTATAGTTCCTCCTCTGATACCAGCCTTATCAAGTTCAATCAAAAGATCATCAACATGAGCTTCGTCATTTAAGATGATAAATAATAATTCTTTCTTTTCCAAATAATCACTCCCTATCTTTTAACTACATTATATAACTAATGTCATCTAAATCAAAAATAATTGAGACTATTAATTACTTTTTAGGTTTGTAAACAAAATAATCACAAGAAATTGGAAGAGACAAAAAGTTCCCAAAAGATAATAATCATTTATAGTCAGATTATTAATAAGACCTAGCATAATCTTATGGATTTTAAAAATATCCCAAGAATTAAATCTTAAAAACCTTCCAATATAGACTGCAAAACCATTTACCAAACTAAAAAATAAAAGTAAAACAAAGCTTGCAAACTTATAGCCATAGCAATGTAGAGATTTTAGAATATTTACAAAAGTTTCAAAACTCAAAACTAAGGAGAGTAAAATCATAAGATTATCTAGGGCAAGCTTTATCCAATTTATATAATCCATATTGTAAATGACTTTTCCAGAGCTAATTTGATAAAATTCAGCAGTTTTTATATGGATAAAATCTGTAAACATATAAATAGCATTTGGAAAAAAGACAAAACAAGCCAAAAGTGAAAATAGTGTCAAGAATTTATATTTTTTAATTAGGGCTAGGTTTGAAAATATATAGGCTATAAAACTTAGACCCAGATTAAAAATTAAATATCTTCTATTTAAATTAAAATATACTATCAAGGCACTTAAAATAATATAAAATGCCAAATAAATTATTATTTTTTTAAAATTATTAAGAGTTTTTATATTCATATTTCACCAAATTAATTATCTTCAAATCCACCAGTGTATAACTTGTAATAAACTCCCTTTTGTTCAAGAAGCTCTTCGTGATTTCCTCTTTCAATAATCCTACCTTTAGATAAAACTATTATGGCATCTGAGTTTTTTACAGTTGAAAGCCTATGGGCAATTACAAAACTAGTTCTTCCTTTCATAACTTGGTCCATAGAATCTTGAACAAGTTTCTCAGTACGAGAGTCAATAGAAGATGTTGCCTCATCCAAAATCAAGACTGCCGGATTATAAATCTCTGTTCTAGCTATGGAAAGAAGTTGTGCTTGACCTTGGGAAATATCTAAATTTGTTCCAGATATCATTGTGTCATATCCATCTGGTAAAAGAGAAATAAAATCGTGGGCTTGAGATTTTTTAGCTGAATCTATGATTTCTTCTTGGTCTATTTTTCCGACTCCATAAGCCAGGTTATAATTTATGCTTCCAGTAAATAAATTTATATCTTGAAGGACTATGCCAAGTGAGCTTCTTAAATCCTTCTTTTTAATATCTTTTATATCAATTCCATCATAAGTTATTTTTCCAGAATCAATTTCATAAAACCTATTTAAAAGATTTGTGATTGTAGTTTTTCCTGCACCAGTTTCTCCGACAAGGGCGATCTTTTGTCCAGGCTTTGCATGGATAGAAATATCATGAAGGACTGTATTTTTTCCATCATAAGAAAAAGAAACATGGTCAAAAATTATTTCTCCTTTTAATCTTTTGATCTCACCAGTCTTTGTATTTTTCCATGCCTTAAAAGAATCCTCACCTTCTTCTAAGACTTCTATTAAATTATTATCTTGGTCATATTTTGCATCTATAAGCTCTACAAAACCATCATCAATTTCTTTTTCAACATCCAACATATCGAAGATACGAATGGATCCACCAAGTGCAGATGCAACCATGTTCATCTGTTGAGATATATTTCTTATTGGTCCGGAAAATACTTTTGATAATTGTAAGTAGGATGCAATTGTACCAATTGTTATACCAAAAGATCCATTGATTGCAAATAAACCTCCAATAATTGCAAGAAAAGCATATTGCAAGTTTCCTATATTAAATACGATAGGTAGCAAGAAAAGTGAGTACCTATTTGCAAGTGTTGTATTTTTTGCAAGTTCAGTATTAATTTTTTCGAAGTCCTTTATAATATTTTCTTCATGAGAAAAGACCTTGATTACTTTTTGTCCGTCGATAGTTTCTTCAACAAATCCGTTTTGCTTGCCTAGAGATTGTTGCAATTTAAAATAGTATTCTGATGACTTACCCCCAACATTATTTAAAGTATATAAAAGTACTATTACAGAAACTATAACTACTATAAATAGGACAGGAGATGTTATTATCATGGCGACAATAACTGCAACAAGAGTAACAAGAGATGATAATAAACCAGGTATTGTATTTGTCATTAATTGTTGCAGAGTGGAAATATCATTTGTATAAACACTCATAATATCTCCGTGGGACCTATTGTCAAAATAAGATATTGGGAAAAATTCCATATGCCTAAAAAGATTTGACCTTAGGTCTTTTAATATATTTTCGGATATATTAATCATCATTCTTGAATATATAAAAGTTGCAGAAACTCCTGCAAAATATATAAGACCAAAAATACTTAATAGTTTAAATAAAGGAGCAAAACTAGGATTAGCCATCTGCATCATTGGAATAATATATTCATCTATTAGTATTTTTAAAAATATAGACGGAAGAATGCCGACAAAACCTGAAAATAAAACAAGAAAAACTATAAATATAAATTTGAACTTAGATTCTTTAAAAAACAAGCTCATAATCTTTTTTAAAGCCCTTATATTTTCAGGAGATGTGATTTTTGCTTTAGTCTTTTTTTGGCTCATCAAAATCTCCTCCTTCACTTTGAGTTTGACTTATTTCTCTGTAAATAGGACTAGTCTTAATAAGATCTTCATGACTTCCTATATCAATGATTTCTCCCTTGTCCATGACAAGTATATAATCAGAATCTTTTATTGATTTTATTCTTTGAGAAATTATAATTCTTGTCATATCAGGACGAGTTTTATTAAGTTCTTTTATTATATTTGCTTCAGTCTGCGTATCAAGTGCAGACGTTGAATCATCTAAGATGAGAATTTTTGGGTCCTTTAGTAAAGACCTAGCTATACAAAGCCTTTGTCTTTGACCACCAGAGAAGTTGCTTCCACCTCTTTGAACGGGTCTATCATATCCATCTTCTGCTTCCATAATAAAATCGTGAGCCTGGGCAATTTTTGCTGCATGTATTATTTCTTGGTCACTAGCATTTTCATCGCCCCACTTTAGATTTTCTTTTACAGTTCCTGAAAAAAGTTGGTTTTTCTGTAAAACCATAGAAACACTATCTCTTAAGGCTTTTAAATTATAATCTTTAACATCAAATCCACCAACCTTAACAGATCCAGAACTTACATCATAAAGTCTTGGAATTAAGCTAACAAGAGATGATTTACCAGAGCCAGTAGCACCTATTATTCCAAGCTTGTCTCCAGATTTTATTTTTAAATTGATATTTTTTATAGCACATTTATTTTCGTCATCGATATAAGAAAAATTAACATTATCAAAAATAATTTCTCCATTTTTAACATCTTTTATGCCGTCTTTATTTTCAGACATCGATGTCTCATGATCTAAGACTTCATATATACGGGTCACTGAGTTTGCTGAAATAATAATTTGAATAAGGACAAAAGATAAAAGCATAAGTGATATTTGGATTTGGAAAGAGTAAGTGAGCATACTTAAAAGCTGACCAGTTTTTAAAGATCCAACTAAAATATACTTGGTTCCAAGCCAGGCAATAATCAAAGAAACTATATAGATACAAAATTGCATCAAAGGATTTTGCAGAGCCATAAGTTTTGAAACTCTTTTACTTTTTAGATATAAATCATAGGCAGTCTCATCAAACTTTTCACTTTCGTGGTCCATCTTGTTGAAGTTTTTAACAACCCTTATCCCAGATAAGTTTTCTGAGATAATAGTGTTCATCTTGTCTATAATTTTAAAAAGCTTTTTAAATATTGGGTAGGCATTAAAAAATATGAAGGCTATACCCAAACCTATAATAGGAAAAATAATTAAAAAGTTAAAAGCAAGCCCCCTATTTATCCTAAGTGCCATAAATAAAGAAAAAGCTATCATAAGAGGAGATCTTATAGCCAGCCTTGTCGACATTTGAAAAGACATTTGAACATTTTGCACATCTGTTGACATCCTGGTCATAAGACTACCAGTTGAAAATTCTTCAATATCTTTAAAGGCAAAAGATTGGATTTTTTTGTAGATTCCAAGCCTTAAGTTTTTCGCAAAACCAGCTGATGCTTTTGTGGCAAAATAGCCAGATAAAATTCCAGTTCCAAGGGCGATAAGAACAGAAATTATCAAAAGACCACCAATTTTTAAAATAGCAGTTTGAGATTTAGTCTCTATACCCATATCTATTATTAAGCTCATCAGATAGGGAATAATAATGTCCATAATTACTTCCACAACGACAAAAACAGGTGAAAGCAGGGCATATTTTTTATATTCTTTTACATATGATAAAATTTTTTTAAGCATAGTTCACCTTTTTTAAATTAGATTTAATTTATATGATGTATTTATTATATACTATATAAAATATAAAAATAATTTATTAATTTAACTTATTTAAAATATATAAAGGAGTAATTATGGAAAAAACTATACTTGATTTTATTTCTAATTTTCAAAATCCAATCTTTGATAAAATTGCCTTGGCATTTAATTATATGGGAAAGGCCGGCATAGTTTTTATTATTATTGGATTATTCTTTTTTATAAAAAAAGATACCAGGCAACTTGGCATTCATATCTTGCTTTCACTTATATTTTGCTTATTACTTGGAAATTTACTTTTAAAACCAATTTTTGCAAGGATAAGACCCTATGATCTTTATAATGTAGATATTATAGTAAAAGAATTAAAAGACTATTCTTTTCCATCAGGCCACACTTTTTCTGCATTTGCAACTGCCTTTACCGTAAATAAATATATGAAAAAATTTGGGAAATTTATGTTTGTTTTTGCAATAATTATGGGAATAACAAGATTATATTTATATGTGCATTTTCCTACAGATGTATTAGGAGGCATAGTTCTTGGATATATATGTTATAAATTAGCAGATATCTTAATGGATAAATATATAAATAAGAAACTTAAACACAGATTATGCTAAGATTTTACATAAATTTTACTATTAAATGATATAAAAGAGGAGCTGGAGGGTCTTTATGTCTACAGAAATAAGAAAATATGCAGTTATAGATATTGGATCAAATACAATAAGATTTAATATTTATAAGATGAACAAGAAAAAATATAAGACAATTTCAACAAAAAAAACTTTTGCTGGTCTTAGTTCTTATGTAGAAGACGATATAATGAGCGACTTTGGTATCAATAAGGCAATAAAAATACTTAAAAAATACAAAAAGATTATGAATGAATTTGAAATAGAAGATTATTTTGTATTTGCAACAGCCGCGATAAGAAATGCTAAAAATTCAAAAGATATTATCAAAAGATTAGAAGATGAAACATCATTTAAACTTGATTTACTTAGTGGCAAGATGGAAGGTTTTTGCGACTACCATGGACTTTTGATGGAAAGGGATATAAAAGGAGAAGATGCCTATATTGTTGATATAGGTGGAGGTTCTACAGAAATTATTTATATAAAAGACGGTGAATATGTAGATTCTATATCGCTTCCGGAAGGCTCACTTTCTATCTATAAGAAAAATGTAGCATCAATAATTCCAACCTTTGAAGAAAGTTATATTATAGAAGAGCAAGTTACAAAACTTTTGAAAGAATATCCAATAAAAATAGAAAAAGTAGATAAGCTTTATGGAATAGGGGGAACCATACGTGCAAGTGGAAATATTTCCCAAGAATTTTATGGAAAAGATACAAATAAGCATGTGAGTGATCAAGAACTTGAAAAGCTTATTTTAGGTTTTATAAACAATGACCCAAATCTTTTAAAGAAAACACTGCAAATAGTTCCGGAACGTATACACACGCAAGTAACGGGTATGTTAATTTTAAGAAGAGTTTTGAAACTTTTAGACATAAAGGACATAGATATATCAAAAAATGGTGTAAGAGAAGGATATTTGAATCTTAAACTAAAGGAGATAGACTATGACTGATTATAGTTACACACAAAATCGAGAATTATCTTGGCTCAAATTTAATTTAAGAGTTATGGAAGAAGCTTTGGATGAAAGTGTTCCACTTTTTGAAAAACTAAAATTTTTGCAAATATTTTGTTCAAACTTAGATGAATTTATGATGGTAAGGGTTGGTGGACTCACTGATTTAAGCATGCTAAAAGAAGGCCAAGAAGATAATAAAAGTGGTCTTACAGCAGCAGAACAATTGCAATTAATTTTTGAATCAATTCAAAGCATGGACCTTTATGGCAAAAAAGACCAAATATTTAAAAAAGTAGAAAATCAATTTAGGGAAAATGGCTATTATAATTTAGAAATCGAAGAACTTTCCAAGGCACAAAAGAGCGCTCTTTATAAACACTTTAAAGAGTATTTGTTGCCAATATTAAACCCAATAACAATCAATAGCCATAGACCAATTCCTTTTATGGAAAATGGATCAGAATATATTTTACTAGAACTCGAAAAAGAAGATGCAATGTCTTATGGTATAGTTGCTATTCCAAAATTCATTTCAAAAATTATAAAGCTTCCTAGCTCAACAGGTAATTATTACACTAGATCATCAAGGGTAATCCTTGAATATGTTGAAGAATGCTATCCTAAATCAAAAGTACTATCGAAAACAATAATAAGAGTAACAAGAAATACAGACCTGTCAATTGATGATGAAATTTTATATGACGAAGTCGATTATAGGTCACAAATGAAAAAAATACTTAAGAAAAGAAAAAGACTACAAGCAGTCAGGGTAGAAGTCGATAAAAAAGCTAAGAAAAAATTTGAAAAACTAATTTGCCAAGAATTAAATATAGACCCAATACAAATTATAGAAAGTGAATCGCCACTAGATATGGATTATGTATCAGAACTTAAGGACTATCTAAGTGAAGACTTTATAGCGAACAATTCTTACAGCAATTACTTGCCAAAACTTGGACAAAAATTTGGATTTACAGATGATCTTATAGAAAAATTAAATAAAAGAGATTATCTACTTTCATATCCTTATGACAGCATGGATTCCTTTTTGAAATTAATAGAACAAGCATCTACAGATCCAAGAGTTGTCAGTATAAAAATTACAATATATAGACTTGCAAAAAACTCTAGATTAGTAGATTTACTTTGCAGGGCTGCAGAAAATGGCAAGGAAGTTTTAGTCCTAATGGAACTTAGGGCAAGATTTGACGAACAAAACAATCTTGATTATTCAAAAATTTTATTTGATGCAGGCTGCAACATTATATATGGCATGGCTGGTTTTAAAGTTCATTCTAAAATTTGTTTGATAACCTTAAAAGATAAAAATTCATGGAATTACATAACACAAATAGGAACAGGAAATTATAATGAACAAACAGCCAATGGATATTGTGATTTATCCCTTATGACATCAAATTATGAAATAGGAAAAGATGCAGTTGATTTTTTTAAAAACCTATCAACAGGAAATTTAAATGGATCCTATAAACACCTCCTACAATCTCCTTCAAGCTTAAAACCAACCCTACTAAGATTGATGGATGAAGAAATTAAAAAGGGAAAAGATGGCTATATATTTTTTAAGATGAATTCTTTAACAGATAGGGATTTTATCGATAAGTTAAAAGAAGCATCAGATAATGACCTTGAAGTAAAACTTATAATAAGAGGAATTTGTTGTATACTACCTGGAATTGAAGGAAAAACTGAAAATATACAAGTCCATTCAATAGTTGGTAGATTTCTTGAACATGCAAGAATATATATTTTCGGTAGAGAAAATCCAAAAATATATATAGGATCTGCAGACCTTATGACAAGAAACACTGAACACAGGGTTGAAATTCTTTGTCCAATTTACCAAGAATCAATCAGAAAAAGAATTCTTGAATATATGGATATAGAATTTAGGGATAATGTGAAGGGCAGAAAGTTTGGACCAGACGGAAACCTATATAAGATAGAAGGCGAAGAAGAAATCAATGCTCAAGAATATTTTATGGAAGAAGAAAGAGAATTTGTAGAAGATGAAAAAGAAAAATCATCAATCTTTAAATCTGCTATTAATATAATTAAAAATCTTTTTAGATAAGCAAAAAAAGAAAAGTTGATTTGATAGATCAACTTTTTTTATTTACAAAGATTTAAATATAAAATTGTTTTCTAATCTCAGCAAAAAAATCAGAAATTAATTTAGAAGCCTGATCTTTTAAAAGACCAAATTCTACCTGGCAAGTGTGGTTAAAACCGTAATCAAGTAAATTTATTTTTGATCCGCAGCAGCCAAATCTTTTATTTTCTGTAGCTATATAAACTTTTTCTAACCTAAAATTAATAATTGCACCAGCACACATGGCACAAGGTTCAAGACTTACATACATCTGACAATCTTCTAGATGATAGCTAGATAAATTTTTGCAGGCATCTTTTAGAGCAAGCATTTCTGCGTGCATGCTG
>QWCK01005611.1_pt1 | contig 11274 bp, 26 predicted proteins | sample 1972571 | NCBI WGS metagenome assembly QWCK01 (sample SAMN09866710, study PRJNA288562) | Human gut metagenome isolate term2_stool, whole genome shotgun sequencing... | isolation source: gut | host: Homo sapiens | place: USA: California | reverse complement strand
TTTTATCTGGATTATCTATATAATCTGACATCAACTCAAAAATAATATAAATATAATTATCCCTACCACCAGGAAAATTATGAGGCTCCTCAGTCTTATTGTCTAAATAATTAAAGCATAATACATTTTTCATATCCCACTAGACCCAAAACCTTTCTCACCCCTATGAGTATCAGAAGAAATCTCATCCACCTTAAAGGGATCCAACAAAATCTCTTGGCCAAAAACCATCTGGGCAATCCTATCACCAGGCTTAACAAGAAAATCCTCACTAGAATTATTAACCAAACAAACCTTAATTTCCCCACGATAAGAAGAATCAACAAGACCTAAGCAAACATCAATCCTCCTAGCAGACAAACCAGACCTAGGCCTTACATCCGCATACAAACCCTCTGGCAGCTCTAAATATAAGCTAGTACCGATTAGTTTTCTTTCTCCAGGATCTAAAATATACCCCTCAGCAGCCCTTATATCCCAGCCCTGGTCACCGTCTTTTTTCTCCAGCCTATAGTCGCACTTATACTTAAGGCCATCAATACTTGACACTAATTTTCCAACCTTATCTTCACCCTTGCTATTGATAAATTCATGAATTAGATTGAAAACTTCAATGGTCATTTCTTTAGGCAAATGATTGAATTCACTACGAATTATAATGTAATCTCTAGGATTAATTCCAATATTAGCGATCTCCTTGTTCTTATATTCAATCCTTAAATTTCTATTATAAGCGTTAACCCATTCCAAATCTAAATTTTCAATACCATCAAGAAAATCTCTAAACTCCATCACTCATCCTCCTTATCCACCACATCAAAATACCTCACCTCGCAAAGATTAATCATCCCCGAAGTACGGTGACCCTTTTGTAAATATAAACAAATATCATTATCAGCGATACTATAATTATCCACTTCAAATTTTTCCTCAACACCATTTCTAAAAACAACCTTAACAATTTTCATAATCTCTCCTTAATTCTCCTATCAAACAATCAACTAAAAGTTGACACCCTCTTTGCTAATATCCATAGACCTCTTGGCAATAAACTCATAGTCATACAAATTTATAATCTCAACAGGCAGCTCACTATCATAAACCAGGACGTTAAAATACTCATCCCTCAAATCGCAAGTCATCTCCTCAAGATACAAATCTCTTATATACCCTTGCCTAAAATAATTAATCTTATCCCTTGCTCTCTTCTTCATCCCATATAAAAAAACCTTCATAAAAATAAATCCTCCAAAATCTCTTTAAGACTCATCCCTACTCCTTATCCATTAACCTTATCATTTAGATCTTCTCATACTCCTCCGCAACCATCTGGAGCTCTTCCTCCGCACTTTCAATTTTAATCCTCAAAGAAATCTGATCATACTCATCCTCAGTGACTTCCAGCTTCTTTTTAAGTTCTTCAATATGAGCTGGCAATAACTCACTAGCCCAACCATAAGCAATCCTATTCTTCTGCCACTTCTTCAACTTCATCTCTTAACCTCCATCTTCTCATCATTAATAATTTCAGTAACTGCATAAAGGAAACCTGCCCCAAGTAAACAGAACCCAAGGCTTGTCCAGCTATGCTTATCCATAAAAATCCTAAAAACCATCAGCCACAAAAGCCAATCGTTAATATCTCTTTTTCTACTCATCTTCAAGTCTCCACTCTTTAGCCAACTTTTTAGTGTATTCTTCCATCTCCTCTAAGGCTTCACTACTAAATCTTAACCTAATTTCTTTACCTTTCTTATCCTCAAAAGTTTCTCTATCTATACCAATTACCTTTTCTTTCCTCTTTTTGGAATCATTTAAGATATACTTGCTCAAATTATAAAGCATCACAACTTCTTCAGGGACACCCCTCAATTCGGCAACACCTTTTGACATATCAATTTCTTTTCCACCAATTGAGATTTTCCCATTTATCGAATGTAAGCTCTTCATTCCTCCACCACCTCAGCTTTGAAATCTTCAACATAAGCATAACCTTCCCGCTCTAAAACACTTTTAATGCTTCTTTTTATTGATTTAATCATCATTTTATGGTACTTATCCTTGTCACTTTCATAATCTTTAACCTTTCCAGCATCTATATTAAAATCTTTTATTTGCTTTTCAATATCTTCATTAAAATAAAATTCAATTTTTGCTTTCATAATTACACCTCTAACTTCCTACACCTGTACCTACTTACAAACTAATTTCTAAAGTCCATAATATAATTCTTCTTTTAAAATCTCTGTATGCCTTATAGCTTTTTTTATAAAATACATTTTTGAATCGACTCCAACCGCTGGTATGGTCCATATTAAATAACGTATATATCTAATACATTCTTTGAAATTTGTTTTGTAATCTTTATAGTCCATTAAATAATCTTCTAATTTATCAAGGATTTCTGATATAGCACAAACATCTCCATAAGTTTCTAATACTCTTCCACAACTTAAATCATTCATCTTATCAATAATAGTTTTTATAATTATTAATATTAAGGCTTTTTCCTTGGTCATTTATCAACCCTATCCAAAAACATAATCCCATGCCTAAACTTGACCTCAAACCTTGCCAAATCATCTGCATTTACGCTCTTCTTTCCATAGATTTCCTCCATATTGGCCCAAACTTCCCAAGGCACAAAGAAATACCTGTCAATAATCCCAACACAGACACCAACCACAGCACCAAGGACTGACTTATAAGATAAAACTTCCTCTTGCTTATCACTAATCACTGACTTAGCCATCCTCTTTTGGCTTGTATACTTAGCCTCAAAGCAAATCGAATAGCCCCCCTTAAGAGTCCCCTCAAAATCGGGATTAGCTTTCTTTGTAAACTGCCCCTTAAACCTGCCCCTGTCATAAAGCTCAAGCACCATAAAAGGCTCATCCACCTTGACAATATCAGCAAGTCCCTTATCCCTATAGTAATCACAAGCAGCACTTATAAAGCTTTCAAAATTTTTACCATAACCCAAAGCCTTCCTAGCAGCAAAAGACTTCCTGGATCTCCTTACAATTTCATTATTTTCAAAAATATCCATAATCTCTCCTAGATTAATCATCTAATTTATCAAAAATATCTTGGGCAGTACTTCTATTTTCAGCATATCTCAAAGCTTTTCTGATAAAAGCTTCTTCCTCAGTCCAAGGCCTAGTCTTAAGACTCATCTTTCCGCCCTCTTTGACAAAATCATAATAAAACTTATTTATAGTCCCATGGTCAATAATATTTTCATACTCATCAACCAGCTTATCTATGCCAAATTTCAAAAGCTGGTATCTTCTAGCTGGACTTTTCTCCCAAACCTCAATATTTTTTATATAATCAAGGAGGTAATCCCAAGCTATATAAAGTCCATACTTATACATCTGGAAAAACTGAATCTTAAACTTTGCATTTTCAATCTCTTCTTTGATTTTCTCTGGTGGTAAATCTTTGCCACCCAAATCCTTAAATTTTATATAAATTTGCATATAATCATCCGTCACCTTCACCTTGCTCTTAGAATGGTTCATAAGAAAATCAATAAATTCTTTATTTCCCATAATCTCTCCTAATCACTCTTGATACAACTGAGACCCTTCATAAACATTGCCTATGATTTTCAGATAATAATCTTTATAATCACTCAAGTTAATAAATTTACAATTAGAATCTGCAATCCACTTTAGACTTTCAGTCCCAAAGCTAACAGTAAAAATCCCTCGAAATCCAGATTTTTCCCAATAACAAATATCTCCTTCATAAATCTCTGCACCATCTTTATCTATAAGTCCAGTAGACATCAAAAAAATAACATCACCAAAATCCCTATAAGTTTCTATGTTTTTGCTACCATCTTCATTTACATATGAATCAAATAAAAGCTCAGAATTTTCATAGTCAATATTCTTAACTTGTCTTACAATCTTTAACTGCTTATCAAAAACCTTAAATTTCACTAACATATAACCCCTCCTAAAACAAGCTCAATTGCTCATCTTCTTCATCAATAATCTCTTCCTCTTCTTGAGGTCTTTCTGTCTTTTTATCAAGAATTTCTTCCCTTTTCTTAAGTATTTCTTTACTTTTCTCAAAACTTTCTCCTTTTTTCCCATTCTTAAAACCCTTAATTTTTAGCCACCAAGCTCCCATATAGAAAGCAGGTGTAAGCCATACATCAAAAGTTTCACCAGTAATGGCATCTTGATTTTTAACAATGGCAGGAATCCCAAGGGTAGCAAGCTGGATATAAGTCATAAAACAAGCCCTCTTATCCAGATCTCCACACTCTATAAAAAGCTCCCTCTGAGGATTACACCCACCATCTAACATTGCATTAACCAGGCCAATCATAGTCACCCCACCACCAACAGCCGAATCAGAGGCATAAATAAAACCTCTATCTTCGATTTGTTTTTTCAAATCTTCCTTAGAACAAGTAATCCTAGCCAAAAGACTAGCCAAATTATCTGGAGTGAAAATTTGCCCTGCCCACTCATTACCAAGACCCAACTGCATAAGGAGTCCACCCAGGATGTCCTTAGCACCTTGGCTTTCAAGATTGTAGTCCTGGAGCTTAACAAAAAGATTGAAAACCTCCGACATCTTCAAAAGTTCCTCTTTATCATAATTCTTGGCAAGGGATAAGTATCTCTGCTCCCTTTTCTCAAACCTTCCTGGCACAGCAATCCTTTCAGCAGAATTAGAAATCGCTATGGCAGTCATCTCTAAAAAATCAGAATACACGCTCCATAAATCTCTCTTATATCTCAAAGACTCAAAAATCTTTAAAATCTCTTTTCTTAAGTCATCTCCCCTAGTCAAACAAGCTCACCTGGCCATCATCAACCTTAGAAATCCTAAGCTTGCCATCCTCAACATCCATAGCCATATGATCTGTAAGGGCAAAATCTGAGCTAGAGTCAGTCTTCTTAAGAGTCGACTCCACCTTATAATCAATTCTAGGCCTTATAAAATCCTTAATCTCAAAATCTCCATTTTCTCTTGGTATCTCAAGCTCATCTATCTGACCTTTTATACCAATCTTTAAAGTTACTTGACCAGATTCAAAATTCCCTGCTGCGATCTCAGTCATCACTTCATAAAGCTTGGAATCAACCATAAAAACCAAATCACCAAAAATCTCTTTATCTTCTATGCTAAGCATCCTCATAATTCCTCCTATAATTATTCATCTTATTTTTATCTTTTATATAAATTTTCATAATGTGCATAAGTTATTACACACCTTTTAAACTCTTAATCTTTTATATTGTGGATAAGTCTTTTCACTCAATATTCCTAAATGATTATCCACAGAATATTTTTCCTTAAAATCTATTTGTGTATAAGTAAGGCAAAAACATCTAATCCAAATATCACATTATATAAAATCGCACTCAATTTTATATACAAGCCTATACATTTTAACCATCTCTGTCCTTTGATGTGGATAAGTTATCTTTTAGAAATATTGCTTTTACTTAATCAATGTGTATAAATCAAATAAATATTCATATTTCAATCTTATATATATTGTGGATAACTATATATCATTCTAAAAGCTTATTTTTTATCTTCCTACGTAGCTTCAGATATATAGACCAGCCAGTAAAGTCGTTATATTTTGCTTCTATCCCAAAGTCTTTATCAGCCACAGTCCATCCAGGATATATCCTTTCCCACCTGTCTACGTTGTAAGGATCTAGTGCATACTGGATTAATCTCTTGCGGCTATACTTATGGTCATTGGTCCTTTCATAAGGTCTCTCAAGGTTTTGACTACAAGACCACTTTCTCTTTTGACTTGTATGCCTGGCCAAATAATTAGCTAATCCTAATATCCCAGTATTAATATCCTCTTGGATTCTCTTAGAATTTGCATATCCTATAGGCTCACCAAGTTTCTCTCCCTTTTTCTTTTTCCTTCTCCAAAGATTTTCTAAAGTATCTCTATCAAGGCCACAGGAAATAATATAATGGTGGTGGTATCTCACAGGCTCATCATTTCCTTTTCCTTCCCTCATAGAAGTAATCACCACATACCTAAGCTCTTCTTTAATACCTAGAGCCTTCATCTTATCCCTAATTCTCCTAATATAGTTCCTACTCTCTCTTTGGGCATCATCATAAGACTTAGGAATATACTTTGCTTTATATGTAGTAGTAAGGAAAATATCACCTTCTCCAAAATTAGTCTCTAAAATCTGAATCAACTTTCTCCTGGCATTTTTGTCATTCATCTTTTCCTGCTTAGGAAGTGATACATACTTTTTCTTAGATCTCTTACCTTTTTTCTTTTCTAACTGATACTCAGATAAAGAATATAGGTCTACCTCCATATAATTTTCACCACAGTGTATCTTTTTTTCTCTTACAAAATTTCTCATAGCACACCTTAATTTTTGTGTACCGTCCAAAAGATAATACCTATTACAAGCCCGAAAGGGAGTCACGCAAAACTCCCTGAAAATACGGCCTTGTAGCTTGTAGTCAAGCAAAATGAGGGTATAATATAACTAGTACACAACCATTGATGAGCTTTCAAAGCTCATCTTTTTTTATAAACTTTCTTCTTCGAACTCTTCTATCCTTTTTGCAAGGTCACCATCTTCTTTGGCAATCTCTTCTCTAGTGAGATCCTGACCAGCCTTTATAGTCTCCAAAACTTTTTTGTCAGACTCTCTTATAGCAAAATCACAAATAGCCTTATCAAGCTTAATAGCTTCCCTCATCATCCTTACATAGCCTTCAGCAGCCCCTGCCCCACGCTCGTAAGCAATAGATGTCCTAATCTGGTCAATAATATCCTCAAGCCTATGGCAAGCCTTAAGAACTACAGACCCATCAGGATTAACAAGTTTCACATCCTCCGCCAAATCAACCTTATCAAGACCGACGTATGATATAGAATCAGTTTCCTCATCTAGAACTTCAAGCCTAGGCACCAAGGCACCTACATCTCTTCTCCAAATAACTCCAGTAATCTTTCTCTTAAGATGGCCATCATAATATATAGGCTCTTCAGTCTTCAAAAGCTCCAAAGCTTTTTTATAATCAATACTCATACCAAAACTCCAACAACTAAAAGAATAAAAAGTGATATCACACCAAAGAGCCTATCAAAAACCCTAGGCCCAGCCAAAGCCAAAATCAACATCAAGGCCCCAAGAAAAATCAATATTCCTGCCTCAACATTCCTATCCTTCTCCCTATACCAAGCCCTCCTAGGACTCCTAGCATAAGATCTCTTGCCCTTGTCCATCTCCTCACTAACAATCTTGTAAACCTGGCTAGGCTTCTTCTCTCCGCCAATCTTAATAGCCTTATACATATCACTAGCCTTTAAATAATCCATAAAATCCTCCTTCTAACTCCTTAAATTATCCAAATAATCCCTAACATCATCCCCAGCATAAAGCTTAGACTTTTCAGAAAGCTTGATAGTCTTAAGACCATCCTCCTCCCACTTCGTAAACATCCTCTTATCCTTAAAACCAAAATAAGAGCACATATCCTCTGGAGTCATATACTCCTTGATAACAGTCAGCCTTTCCTTAGGTCTAGAAATCAAACTCTCATCAATGACCTTGTGAACTTCGTTTATAGCCTTCTCCACACAAAACCTCCTTATATTTAATCTTCGTAAAGTTCCCACCAATTAAATTTAAAATACTTACCTAATTTTTTAGCCTTATCCACTGACAAGACCCTAATACCTCTTTCATAATTACCTATTGCCCTGCCATTAACTCCTATAATTTTTCCCATCTCTTTCTGACTTAATTTATTATTTATCCTTAGCTCTTTTAATTTTTTCATACTATATGTTGTGTCCTCCTTTTTCATTGCCACTATATGTGGTATAATATTAAAAAATATAGAAAGGAGGTAAAAATATGGATTATTTATTCGAATCAATCGAAGAACAAGCTGAGCAAAATAGAAAACACCGTATCAATAATCAAATATTAGAAATAACAAAGACTGTTCTAAATGATGATTATTTTATAAAAGAATCTGGTGATGGCCAACTAAGTGATGATATTACAACATTCATTAATTCCCTACACAAAGAATTTGATAATGGCCAACCTTTTTCTGAAGAAATATTTGAGTTAATTCTTCTATCACTTGAAAATAAATTAATATATAATTTCCAAGAAAAAGAAGATCTCGCAAAATGTATTTCAGATTTTGCTAAATCATTAAGTGAAAACTTAACAAAATAATTAAGCTTTGTTAAGCTTTATTGAATTAAGAGTGCAATCAACCTTGTACTCTTTTTCAAATTTCTTAATCTCTTCTATTTGTGTAAACAAATCATTCATATCAGATAGCTCTAAACAGTCAATTGTTATGCTATTAGATGATGTTTTAATCTCATCCATATTTTTCTCTCTAGTCCTAACCCCCCTAACAAAATTTCCATCCTCATCCCTAATATCAATGTCAAACTCCATCCTAAGACCGTAATCTCTTTTGCACCTTCTCTTAAAAAGCAGCAAATCTATATAAAACGAATCATAACAATCTTCAAAATCAATCTTCTTATTTTCCATAATCTCTCCTTTGTTTTTAAATTCCTACCTCCTAACAAATCTTGTATAATAAAACCAAGAAAGGAGGTAAGGCTTTGAAAAAATTTAATAATCTAAAATATAAATATATAGTCACTAACGAATTTGATATTGATACTTCATTCGTAGATGATTTCTCACAAATAACTAATGAAATCATTGAGCAAACCGACTCTCAAATAATTAGTTATTCTAAATATCCAAACAACTTTGAAATCTTGTTTATTCAAAAGTCTGATCAGATAGAAATAAGGACTAATCTCCCTTTATATTTTCAAGATGGTAAATATCATGTGAAATTTGATTAACATCTTGTCTTAGAATATTAATTTGTTTCTTTCTCTCGTTAACAACTATAGAAATAGACTCCCTTTTATTTCTCCCTGTTAATGAGAGTTTTTTTATTTTTCTCCTTCTTTTCCAGAACATAATCTCTCCTTTGTTTTCTTGAAACTTGAATTAAATTCAAGTATTAATCAAAAAAATTAGACTTTAATTTGCCCTATCTTTATATCAAAATAATTACATAGTTTAATTAAATTTGATAGCTTAATAATACCAGGATTATTCTCCCATGAATTATAAGTCTGAGGGCTAACATTCAAATCTTTTGCTACTTCTACCTGTGTTTTATTTTTTCTTGCTCTTAATTCTTTTAGTGTAAAATAATCATTCAATTTATTCCCTCCCTTCATCTTGTCTATATTATATACTTGAATTATATTCATGTCAATACTTTTCTTGATTTATTTTCAAATTCTCTTGATTTTTATTCAAGTTTTTGATATTATTATTATATAAAATAGATTAATGATGACAGCAAAAACAATGGAGAAGATTATGAATTTTTTCGGAAGTAATATAAGATACTTGAGAAAACAAAGAAACATGACTCAAGATGAATTAGCAGATATACTTGGTTATAAATCTTTTACTACTATACAGAAATGGGAATCAGGACTAAGTGAACCCAACCTTAAAATATTAAAACAAATTGCAGATATATTTAAAGTTGATATAGACAAATTAGCTAAAGTTGATTTATCTTTAAATACTAATTTATCAAAATCAAGCCAAAGTATAGAGCGAACCCAAAACCAAGAAACAATAATAAAAACATTCAACCAACTAAACAACGAAGGCCAAGAAAAAGCCATAGCCTACACCCAAGACCTAGTAGACTCAGGCAAATATGCGAAAAAATCTCTGCCAACAGTCGAAGAAATGATAGACTACCTAAAAGAAATCCCAATGGCAGCCTTCGATGGCAAGCTAGACATCTATAAAATGCCAGAAGAGGAATTATACACCCTCTATAAACTAATAAAAGATAATGAATAAGAAATATTGACAAAAAGTCCTCGTTCCTATATAATAAAAACATACTAAAGGAACGGTTCGTGTGAGAACCCAAAAGAGGACTTTCGAAAGAAAGTTCTCTTTTTTTTACTTTAAAGGAAATTATGACTAAAGAATTTAAAACAATAGACGAACAAATAAAAATACTAAAAGACAGGAAACTCCTATTCGAGAATGAAGAAGCTGCCAAACAAAATCTTATTAGATACGGTTATTACGAAATAATAAATGGTTATAAAACACCGCTAATAGATCAAGAAAAGTCGACATCTACAGATGATATTTACAGAGAAAACTCTACTTTTGAGCATATATTCTCTTTATATCAAATGGACAAGGGTATTCAAGAATCGGTCAGAAATGCAACAATGATATTTGAACAAATAATAAAAACTGCATTAGCCTATCACTTATCAGAAAAATATGGACATTTAGAAAAAAATTATTTAGCAAGTCACAATTTTAAAACAGGTAAAATTGATTATTCCGGAAATTCTCAGCTATATTACCTCCAATTAAAATTTAATAAGATACTAAATGAAGAACTTGAACCATATAAACATTATAGAGAAGAACATGGCCATATCCCCGCCTGGATATTGCTTAAAGGAACAAGCTTAGGGAATGTCAAGATATTTTATTCACTTCAAAGGAAAGACATAAAAACAAAAGTGATTCAGACAGTTCTAAACTTATCTCCATTAATTGAAACCCATGATTATCCAGATGTTATATACAACTACTTCACTGCACTTTTAAATCTTGCACATTTGTTTAGAAACAGAGCATCCCATAATGGAAGGATATACAATTATAAAGCAAACTATAGAAATACCCCTTACTTTAAGTCAATACATGACTTAATGAATATTTCAAAAACTAAATTTAAAAAAGAAAAGCTAGGACAAAACGATCTTTATACTCTACTATATCTTCTGAGAGGAATAGATGATCTCACTCCATATGCTAATTTAAAAGTTGGTATTACTTACTATATTAATAAACATATCTCAATATATCCTGAAGATAAAGATTTTATCCTAAGTCAAATTGGAGTCCCAAAATCTGAATTCAAGAAAAAATTAGATGATATATTTTAAATTAAGGAGAAAAAATGGACATAGACAAAACTCTAGAAAACTTCCACAAAGAAAACCGACTCATAAAAGAAGAACTCACCAAAGAAGAAAATCTCTTAGCAGTCTTCAACAAACTAGATGAAGCAAACCAAGAAAAACTACTTACCTATGCAACCGACCTCTACTACAGCCACAGATACCAAACAAGAATAAGAGAGGTCCCAATCTTAAACCTAAAATTAAAGGACTAGCCATGGACAGAAAAG
>QWCK01005609.1_pt1 | contig 11277 bp, 8 predicted proteins | sample 1972571 | NCBI WGS metagenome assembly QWCK01 (sample SAMN09866710, study PRJNA288562) | Human gut metagenome isolate term2_stool, whole genome shotgun sequencing... | isolation source: gut | host: Homo sapiens | place: USA: California | reverse complement strand
TACCGATTCGCCCAGAGCGGGCATCTCAATATCTTGTGCCATGTTATTAATCTACCTTTCTGGACCTTAGGAATGTAAGGGTTTGCCGGCAAGAGCCATTCCGGCTTCACCAATTGCTTCATCTTGGGTGGGGTGGGTGTGTACTAAGGCCGCCAAATCTTCCGGGAAGGCCTCCCAGTTGACCATAAGCTGGCCTTCACCAACCAATTCGCCTACCCGTTTCCCTAGGGCGTGGAACCCTACGATCGGGCCGTCTTTTTGCGCCACCAGTTTAATGATTCCGCCAGTGCCCAGAATCTGGGATTTGCCGTTGCCGGCCAGATTGTATTCGGTAACTTTCACCTGGTCTTTGCCGAACTTTTCTTCCGCTTGCGTCTGGGTTAAACCAACCGAAGCGATCTCGGGTTCACAGAAAGTGACCCGCGGAATATTGGGCTCTACCAAGGGCTGAGGATCCAGACCACCTAAGTATTCGGCCAGGAAAATCCCTTGTGCGAAACCCCGATGCGCCAGCTGCAGACCGGGAACAATATCGCCAACGGCATATATCCCGGGAACGTTAGTCATCAAGTGTTCATCTACCGGGATAAAACCGCGATCAATATTTACCCCGATTTGTTCAAATCCCATGTCTTGGGTGCGCGGACCGCGCCCGACGGCTACCAGCAGCAGGTCGGCATCAAAAGTATCGCCTGACTGGGTTTTAACCTGCACCGAGTTACCAGTTTGGGTAACTGAATCGAACATGGTGCCGGTCTTGAAGGTGATACCGCGGCTACGGAATGCCCGCTCTAGACCCTTAGAAATGGAGGCGTCCTCGTTATTAGCTAAATGAGGCAAGCCTTCAATCACGGTTACCTCGGTGCCCAGGGAAGCCCACAGGCTCGCGAACTCGATTCCGATAACTCCGCCGCCGAGCACCACTGCCTTGTTGGGAACCCAATCAAGTTGCAGCGCCTGATCGGAAGTGATCACTCGCCCCTCGATTTCCAGACCGGGCAGAGACTTCGAATAAGAGCCGGTAGCGAGTACCAGGTTTTTCCCTTGGTAAGTCTGGTCGCCAACCTGGACAGTATTGGTGCTGACCACTCGACCCCATCCTTGGATGTAGTCGATCTTGCGGGATTTCACCAGCCCCTGTAGTCCCTTGTATAAGCGAGAAATGGTCTTGTCCCGGAAGTGCCCCACCTCGTTCATATCAACGCCGTCAAAGGTGGCTTTTACGCCCAGACGAGAGGCTTCTTTGATGGCATCCACGGTTTCTGCCACGTGCAACATTGCCTTCGTGGGGATGCAGCCCCGGTGGAGGCAGGTGCCGCCCACTTTGTCCCCCTCGATGAGGGCGACTTTCATTCCCAGTTGGGAAGCGCGCAAGGCGGTAGCGTATCCACCGCTGCCTGCGCCCAAGACTACAATGTCATAGGTGCTCGTCATTGTGATGTTCTCCTTGATAAAAGCACGGCTATGTCTGGCCATGACCGGGCGAGGCAAGAACCTTACCCAAAGGTTTATCCCTGCCGGCACATTTACAGACACCTGCAAACATTGTTTCATTTTTGAACAGCGAACGCACGGTGGAATTACGCTCTTTCTAAAGATGGCGAAAAAATGTGAAGGAGAGTACATAAATATTATTGAGCTTGGGGTGAGAGTGGAGGGGGGTGGCGACTAGTACCGGTAGAATCTAAAGACACCTACCGTAAAAATCCGGAGAAGATATTGTCAGCATCTGAGTCTGGGCAGCAGTCCCATAAAGATCCGCGCACCGCCTCTTGGGGAGGGGGACGTATCTTCATGGCACTCTTAGTGGTGTTCGCGGTGGTTGCGCTGTTCCACGAGTTTTCCACCCTGCCGGCCTCTGGTTCTGCCGGATATGGGCTGGCTATGTTGTCACTGGCGAACGTGGCGCATTGGATTGTCTTGTCGATCGCGGTGATTCATAACGGCCGGCGGATGCGCCTACTTGCCTGGACGCTCACTGGGATCGAAGCTTTGCTGCTGGTGCTATTTGCTTTTGCCTTCTCGTCTGCGCACCTAGATAGCGCGCAGCTGCTGTATAACTGGGGGCAGGCCTACTATTATTTCCCCGCGATTCTAACGGCGCTAACTTTGGTCTGGCTGATAGTGTCGTCCCCGCTGCGCCCCGGGAATAGTAATTAAACTAGATTCGGGTAAGAGTTTTGCCGCAGAGCCTCGTACAAGCCGATACTAGCTGAAATCGTTAAGTTCAAAGAGCGCAAATGTGGAACCATGGGGATCCGCACCAGGTTAGCTATGCGAGGATGTTTCATAACATCCTCCGGGAGACCAGTAGGTTCGGGGCCAAATAACAGTCCGTCCTCGCTCCCATAAGAAACCTCTTGAAACTGAAGAGAAGAATGCCCGGTAAAAGCGTGAATCTGTCCCGGTATTTCGGCGAGGGCGTCCTCTAGATTAGGGTGTACTTTCACGTGTGCGAGGTCGTGGTAGTCGAGTCCCGCGCGTTTGAGCTTTGTGTCATCCATGTCGAAACAAAGCGGTTCTACTAGGTGTAATAGGGTGCCGGTGCAAGCGGATAAGCGGATAGCAGCTCCGGTATTTCCCGGAATCCGCGGCTCGAAATAGATCAAATGCAACACGCCCTCGATTCTAGATCTTTTTGGTGTTCGCGAAACAATCCGGGTGCGGGTATCGGTTCGTGATTATGCTGCCTAAGCGGGAATATTCACGTAGCCTGGAGGCACAAGCACCGATTTACTGGAGGAATCATGGATCTTAACTCCCGTCCGATGGCTCTCGATCCTTACCAGGCGCTGCCGGAACTGCCTGTTTTTACTTTGACTTCTGCAGATATGACTGCGGGCGGACAGATGCCCACCGCGCAGATTGCGACGGGGGAGAACCTGTCTCCGCAGCTTTCTTGGAGCGGCTTCCCCAAAGAAACCAAGTCGTTTCTACTAACTTGTTTTGATCCTGATGCCCCTACGCCTTCCGGATTTTGGCATTGGCTGATTACCGATATCCCGGCGGAGATGACCTCCCTGCCTACCGGTGCGGGCAGTAGTGACCTTGAGCTTGACGGACCGGCTTTCCATTTGCGTAACGATGGGGGTGGCTGGTCATATATGGGGGCGGCTCCGCCGAAGGGGGATCGTCCGCACCGCTATATTTTTGCGGTTCACGCCCTGGATACGGAAACTTTGGAACTGGATGAGGACGCCTCGGCGGCGGCTGCTAACTTCCAGGCGCTGTTCCATTCCCTGGCGCGCGCCACTTTAGAGGTCACCTACCAAAATAAATAGGATTCCAGACTAGGGTTTGCCCTAGCACTCGAACTTAAGAAGTAGTTAGCACGCGTTTTTGTTTGAGGGGAGGAGTCGGCAAGTCTTAGCACGCCAAGCTGATCAGACGAAGAAAGCAAGAGGCTCGGTGCGTAATATTGCACCGAGCCCCTTGCTTTGGGTTGTCTGGACGGGGCAGGAGCCCCACTCAGATTGAGCCGTTAGTCACGACGGCTCCGACGTCTGGCAACGGCCAGTACCAATCCGGCACCGATCATCCCCATACCCACGTATGCGGTCTTCGCCACATCGGCGCCAGTTCGCGCTAGCGAGTCTGCAGAGCTCCTAGCATAGGTGGGATTCTTTGACTTATAAGAACCTTTTCGAACTTGCTTAGTCTTACCTGGTTTGCTGGAGTTATTGGATGAATTATCTCCCGGCTTCACCGGCTCAACTGGCTTGTTAGACGGTTTATCCGTTGGTTCGTCCGGCTCCGCCGGCTCGGTAGGATCGGTCGGCTCAGAAGGCTCAGAAGGCTCCGTCGGAACCTCGCAGGCACACTTCGTACCTACGCGGAGTTTGCGCGCCTGCGGTTCCTTGATGATCTTTTCAGAAGATTCCGGATCGCCTACTGGCTCGCCATTCTCTAGCTGCCAGCTCTTGGTGATTTCTTTTTCACCGAGTTCACCAGGTTGATCCTCAACCATCTTGCCAGCTTCTAGGTTCGGGTCGTACTCGATAATCGTGTCGTACGGAATCTGTTCCTTGTGTGTATCCGTCAGCTCGGTTTGAGTCTTGTTCGGGCCAACTTCCACGATGTGGTCAACCGGATCGCTGATCTTCTCGGAGGATTCTTCTTTGGAGACCTGCCCGTTTTCATTCTTCACCGTGACGGTGTGCTTGATCTCGCCCTGTTTGCCTTCCTGGATGACTTTCTTTTCACCAGGTTTCAGTTCAGGGTTGACACGCACCTCGACCTCGAACGGGGTCTTTTCGATCCACTCAACCGTTTCAGCAGCAGGCGGGCACTTGGTGCCCACGCGGATGATCTGCTTGACCGGCTCCTTGGTGCGCTCAGTGGTCACGGTCGGGTCGCCGTCTGGCTTGCCGTCCTTGATCTTCTGAGTCGAAGTCACAACTTCAGTGCCCAGCTCACCGGGCTGGTCAACCACCTGCTTACCCTTTTCTAGGGTGTCATCAAAGACGATCTCGGTTTCGAACGGTACGGGCTTTTCAACCTTGGTCACCAACTCGTCAGCACCCAAGCGCGGACCGTATTCAATAATACGTTTCTTCGGTTCCTTAGTGGTTTCCGCCTCAGCTACCTCGGCTTTGTCACCCTGAGCGGTGAACTTCGCCGTGTAGGTCTTTTCACCGTTCTCACCTTCTTGGACAACCTTGGTTTCACCAGGGGCTAGATCCGGGTTCTCCCGAACCTCGGTTGGGTACGGGATCGGAACCGTCCAGGTGACGTCCTTGGCGCTTTCGGCTGGCTTAGTTCCAACCACAACGACCTCGTTAACCGGTTCAGAGGTGCGCAGCCATTCTCCGTCCTTGCTCATCCGTTCCTTGCCCGGCACGCCCTCGGTTTCAACCTTGTACTTGCCAGCAGGAATGGTGTCGTCGTACTTGTACTCGACCTTAAACGGAACTTCGCGTACCGGAGTTTCCACGACGTTGACCACAGCGGAGGTGGTGTCTTGCGAGCCATCCTCATAGGTGACCGTTACCGGAACCTCAATATGGTCGCCCGGCTCCGCAGTCTCCGGCGCGGTGGAGATAACGTTGCCCTTGTCATCTAGGCCAACGATCCAATCGCCATTCTCGGTCTTCACCTTGTAGGTCGGGTTACCGAACTCGTTGGTTTCACCTGTGGGCTCAAAGTTGCCTGGTACCGGGGCGATCTCAAACGGGTTGTCCTTAGCAACGTCAATCCCTTCTGGCTTCTCGATAGCGAGTACAGACTTCACGGTGTCACCAGGGAAGACCGTCTCCGTCGGAATAATCGGTTCTGCTACCCAATCGTTCGTCAACTTGACCACAGTGGTGACCGGTGTCTGCGTGGTCAACCCACCTGGGGCGTTGACCGTGACAGAAACAGTCTTTTGATCACCCGGCTTAACGTTCGCCGGCGGCGTGGTGGTTACAACGCCCGTGTTCGGGTCAATGGTGTACTTCCAACCATCCACCTCTTGGGTAAGAACTGGCTTGCCATCCTGGTGTCCAAAGGAATAGGTGGAACCTTCAGGGGCACCCGTGACCTTGTGGTTAACGGACTGATTTGGACCGGTCACCTTGACCTCATAGGAAGCCTTTAGATCACCCTTAATGACTACGAAAGAGCCAGTGGTCTTATGGGTCTTGTGATCCTGTTCTCCGCCGTAATGAGCAATAACCGGAACATCTAGCTGGTCGCCTTCCTGCGCACCACTTGGGATGGTGGTGGTAATTTCACCAGTTTTTTCGTCGATGGACACAGTCCACTGCTTGCCATCCTTACTGTTAAGAACCGTGGTGGTAGTGCCATCTTCAAAGGTGTAGCGCTCGGGCGCCTCATCGGTCGTGTTGCCACTTAGACCACGCTCAGGAATCTCGGGAACCAGGCTCACATTCGCATCCGGCTGACCAGTCACGGTGCCATATTTGGGAGTCTTTATGTCCAAAATTGCCTGGAACTGAACCTCAATCTCATCCGTAGTCTGGTCCGGGTAGGTTGCCGTCACCTTCGGTGTAATAACGCTTCCGGGAGCAACGGTTTCGTCCGCTTTCGCGAGGACATTGCCCGCATCATCAACGCTGACAGTCCAGCCATCTGGCACGGTGGCGGGGTCTACCTCGAACTTCGCGGGAGCAACCGGCTTGTAACCGCGCATGATCGACTTGGTGCCAATCTGAGCACTCAGATCCTGTCCCACCTTGCCCTTTGTAATTCCCGGGCGCACTAGGTCAGTGACCTGCGTGTTGTTCGGGTCTACCACCACGAGAAGTTCGAGTGTATCAGTGGAGCCGTTGGAGTATTCCACCGTGACCATAGGACGGGCGAAGGTACCCGGCCGCGGATTTTCTGGGGCAGTCACAGTGACGCTGTAGTCCTCGTCCATCTCAACAGTCCAGCCCTCGTAGACGTATTTATCGTCTAGTTTGACCGTAGCCTCGAAACCGCCATCGGCCTTCTTCTTTTCCAGTTCCTTAATCAGATCAGGGGTCTGGGTGAATACAACCTTCTGTGGTTCAGTAGCCAAGGGGCCGGTTTCGCTATCGACACCCGAGATGATCGAGGCATCGGTCTTGTCGTACTGCGGGTTGTGATACTCAGTGTCATCCAGGGAGAACGCCTTGGAGTCGATGACATTTGCCGTGCGATAGCGATCCAGCGAGTTGGAGCTTTCGAACGTCTTGGGCTCGCCATACGGATCGTTGTTTTCACCGGCAGCCTGAAGCTGATCCACGGTACGCGGCTTTGCCAGAACGGAGAAGTTAACGTTCTTGTCATCCGCCAGGTTCGTGCCGCGGTACTGGGGCCAGGTGAGGTAGATGTTTCCATTATCGTCAATCCGCAGCATCTTTTCACCGCCAGAGGCTGCCGGATCCGTGGTACCAATGAACTTACCGTTACCATCGTAGGCCTCTACCACCATGCGGGACAGCGAATCGTCCTTGCCGCCGTTTGCCACCGCTGGCACATTGATCGTGCCGACTTTGGTTTCCTCACCCGGGACGATAACGTGCTTTTGGAAGTTCTCCCAGGAAACAGTGATGGGGTTACATTCAATGTTCTCGCTCGGCCAGGGGTTAACCACAGCGGAGAAAAGAGCGCTGCTACCTTGCGTCGCGTGGAGGCTGGGATTTTCCTGCGTGTAGTCACTCTTCCATGCGTAGCGCACCGGGTTTGCGGAACTGGCCTGCGCGTACTGCCCAACCTTGTCTTCCGTCAGGTTCGCCAAAAGATTGATGTTCCTTTGAGCCCCCCTTCCGGTAATATCGATGTTTTCATCGGCTTTGTGGGTAACCACTGCCTCATCATTGGCAAGCGCCTGACCAATATCCATGGAGGACACCGGTGCCGTATTCAAATACGCACCGAGGCGACCCGAATTAGTAAAGCTCCAATCGACGAAGGTGCGATCTTTTGAGTTATCGAATGAAATACCTATTCCCCAAGCGGTTTTAGAGGGGCTGGTGGCACTTGGCTCCAAAGTTCCCCAGGTAAAGCCAGCCTGGCTGCCGTCCGGGTCGCCGCTTTCAACAACACAAGAGCCAGCAGGCAGATCTGAAGCTTTTTGATCTGCCTTCTCGACCGCGCCAGATTTATCCCGGATACCGCCGGAGAGCTCTGCCGCAGTAGCGGATTGAGGTGACATGAAGCTTGGCGCGGTCACTAAGGTACCTGCCGCTAATGCCAGAGCTGATAAAGCCGCAATGGAAGAATGCGAAAGTCGCTTCCGTCCGCTTGGCTTACTCAAGGAGTCCATCGATCATTCCTTCCTAAAGATTTAGTGTGATACTCACGGGGGATCTCCTAGTTCCCGTGGAGGTAAGGCTGGTAGAGTAAACCCCTAGACTAGAAGCTTTAATTGTTTAACTCAATAGGTATCGCGTTGATAAACGCTGGATGAGCGTCATTTATAGCCAGAGATATACCCGGTTACGTGCATAAATCCATTAATGCCTTTGTCGTTACAACAGTCGTTCAGTTTTGCTATTAGTGATAATCGGAGAAAGTACAGGGCGTGAAATCTATGCGTGGCGGTAACTGGGATACGCGCCAGACTAGCTAGACTATTACCTAGTTCTGTACCTAGGAGGTTCTAGTGGCGGCATCAGATCAGCGCGCTAATCTACATCGGACGATTTGGCGAGTGGCCAATGATTTGCGCGGCAGCGTAGATGGATGGGATTTCAAAGCCTACGTGTTGGGAATGCTGTTTTACCGGTTCATTTCCGAACATATCACCAACTGGGTAAATAAGATCCAGGCCGAGGGCGGGGAGACAGATTTCAACTACGCCCAAATAGATGATGAACAGGCAGAAACCGCTCGGGAATATATGGTGAACACGCTGGGGTTCTTTATTCCGCCTCGAAGTTGTTTCAAAACGTGCGCCGAGCCGCGCCTCGTGACCAAAACCTAAACGAAACCTTAGCGGCAGTATTTGCCGATATTGAGGCTTCGGCTATCGGCTCTAGTTCGGAAGATGACCTTAAAGGGCTATTTGATGACGTCAATACCAATAGCCCCCGTTTGGGGAACTCGATTGCGGAGCGTAACGCCAAGCTGGTGAAACTGCTTGATGCTATCGCTGACCTGGAGCTGGGTAACTATCAGGATGCCGATATTGATACTTTCGGTGATGCCTACGAATATTTGATGACTATGTATGCCTCGTCGGCCGGAAAATCTGGAGGTGAATTCTTTACTCCCCAAGATGTTTCGGAACTGATAGCCCGGCTGACGGTGCTCGGTAAAACCCGGGTAGGCAGGGTTTATGACCCAGCGTGCGGTTCTGGCTCCCTACTGTTGAAGTTTGCGAAGGTTTTAGGGCGCGAAAACGTGGAAGAAGGTTTCTTCGGACAAGAAATCAATCTGACCACCTATAACCTGTGCCGGATCAATATGTTTTTGCATGGAGTGAACTTTTCTAAGTTCGATATCGCCCTGGGGGATACCCTCACGGAACCCGCGCATTGGGATGATGAACCTTTCGAAGCGATCGTTTCTAACCCGCCCTATTCCACGAAATGGATAGGCGCGGATTCGCCGACCTTGATGAATGACGAACGCTTTTCGCCTGCCGGGGTATTGGCACCTAAGGGCAAGGCGGATCTGGCGTTTACCATGCATATTCTGTCTTGGCTGGCCGTTGACGGCACCGCCGCGATTGTCCAGTTCCCCGGGGTGCTGTATCGCGGGGGAGCAGAAAAGAAGATCCGCAAATACCTGGTGGATGGCAACTATGTGGATGCGGTTATCCAGTTGCCGGTAGATTTGTTCTTTGGTACTTCTATCGGCACCTGCGTACTGGTGTTAAAGAAGTCGAAAAAAGATTCGAACGTGCTGTTCATTGATGCTTCGGAGCTATTTGAACGCTCAGGCACTAAGAACCAGATTACCGAGCCTTTCCGTGACCAGATTCTTGATGCTTACGGGAAACGAGAGAATCAGGATCATTTCGCGCAGCTGGTTTCGCTAGAAGATATTGCCGAGGCCGACTACAACCTTTCCGTGTCCAGTTACGTAGAACCCAAGGACACTCGGGAAAAGATTGATATTCACCAGCTCAATAAAGACATTGCCGGCATCGTAGAGCGCCAAGCCAGATTACGCGAAGCCATCGATGCCATTGTCGCCGACCTGGAGGGCGCAAACAGCTAGATCAGAGCTGCAAGCTCTTGGTGGCTATTGAAGACTTTTAGTCACTGTTTCCATTATTTCTCCCACCGGGGAAGAAGGATTTGGGTAGGGCTTACCTTTGATCCTAACGATTTTATCGTTGCGTTCCTTTGCCTTCGTCCACTGGTCGTAGGGAAAAGTAGTAGGTAGGTATTTTCTGGATTTTTCAGTTTTCTTGCGTTTACGTACCTGATTCGTTTAGCTATTAAGATCGCTCACTAATTTTTCTAAAGCCAGGGATTGCGGGTGGGGCATACCTCCGAGAGCGCCTTGAAAATAGAGTTTTGCAATATTGTTTTCTTTGCGCACTCCTTCTGGTAGTGAGTAGAGCGCGCAATTTCCGTTGGCATCTTTTTCGCTAAACCAGATTTCTTCTCGTTTCAGGATCGCTTCTGGATAGCGCTCGAGTAGAGAAACATCGTGAGTGTTAAATACCAGTTGGGCGCCTTTAGTGTTAACTCTCGGGTTGCTATAGAGGGAAACTAATAGGGCGACCAAACTGGGGTGTAAAGAATCGTCCAGTTCATCACAAACCAAGGTTTTGCCGTTAACCAACATGTAGATTGCCGGAATCGCCACGTTTAGCCAGGCAATGGTACCTCTGGATTCTTCTTCGAGGTTAAAATCTATTTCTTTCCCATTTAATCTGTGCTTAAGGACGAGGGCGGTTGCCATTTGCTGGGCTTCTTCGTCTTCTAGTTCGACTTCTTGGGTCTGTCCTTCTTCGCCTAGCTCGGAATTGATTACTTCGTTGATGCGTTTGGCTATACGTACGTATTTGTTAGGTACTACTTCTTCGTCAACCCGGAAACCACTGATTCCCAGATCAGCGACTTGCAGAACCATATTAACTACTTGTGCCCATTCGGGGCGTTTCAGCAAAGCTTCGGTTAGCCATGCATGGCGAGCCTGCTTATCTGCTTCTTCAGGGCTAATGAACGCAAAATCTTCTTTGATGGCAGTGCAGAATTTTTCTGCATCTGGATGTTCAAAAAGGCTAGCCATGGTCACCGCTAGGGACTTATGAGGAATAACTTCGGCAATGTTCTTCCTACTAACCTTCTTTTCTCGACCCCAGTTAATCCAAATTTTCTGTCGAGTTCTCTCAATTATTTTCCGTTTGTAGCTTCCCTCCCAAGTGGTTAAATACTCGCTAACGACTCCTTGGTTATCGACGGCTATCCGATATTCCCATCTTTGATCTGCGAACACTCCGTCAAGCTCGAAACTACTGGGGTAATTATCGGAACTGTTATAGCGGGTTTTGAATGGTCGGTAGAGTACCTCTACTGCATCTCTAAAATAATTGGGAGTAGAGATCGCTCGAGTTAGACAAACAATTGCCGACAAAAAAGTGGATTTTCCAGAAGCGTTTGCACCAAAAATTCCGGCGACGCTCTCTACATGATCTTGCCAAGTATTATTTTTGGGCGGATTCCGGTATCGGTTCACGATAGCCGCGTCTCCCAAAGTCAAAAGCGACTTCTCGGCAAATCCCGCATAATTTTCAACGGCAAATGAGATCAACTGAAGCGTACTGGGTTTTGTTCCGCTTCTTATACGGGGGTCAGCTCGCTGACCCGTGTTTGATTATACATATCGATGATGTCGGCTGGAGTGTGGTAT
>QWCK01005608.1_pt1 | contig 11280 bp, 9 predicted proteins | sample 1972571 | NCBI WGS metagenome assembly QWCK01 (sample SAMN09866710, study PRJNA288562) | Human gut metagenome isolate term2_stool, whole genome shotgun sequencing... | isolation source: gut | host: Homo sapiens | place: USA: California | reverse complement strand
AGCTGGCACTGATCTGGAAAACTCTTTGAAAACCACGGCAGATGTAGCTCAAATTACCGGAAAATCACTAACCGATGTGGGAGCTATCTTTGGGTCGGTAGCTGCTCGCGGAAAGCTGCAAGGCGATGACATGTTGCAGCTTACCAGCGCTGGGCTGCCGGTATTGGCTTTGCTTGGAAAGCATCTTGGTAAAACCACTACCGAGATTTCTGACATGGTTTCAAAAGGTCAGATCGATTTTGCGACTTTCCGTGACGCCATGCAGGAAGGAATCGGCGGTGCAGCCCTTAAAGCAGGTGCCACCTTTAAGGGTGCTTGGGCGAACCTGAAAGCGGCTCTGGGGCGTGTCGGTGAACAAATGATGGGGCCGGTACTAAACGCGACCCGTGACACTATGAACGCCCTCATCCCTCTAGTGGACGTGGCAGCTACCAAAGCGACCCCTGTTTTTGAGGCTTTCGGCAAAAAACTAGGGGAAACGGCTGCCTGGTTTACCCGCCTGGTAACCGCGATAGTTCAAGGAAAACCCTCAGCAGAGTTCGCTTGGCTCCCCGGGGTAATAGAGGGGGTAAAGAATCTCGCCCTCGGGGTCAAGGCGCTCGTAGAGTTCCTAGCCCCATTTGCAGGCGGCATAGCCCTGGTAGCTTTCAAAGTGCTCTCCCTGGTAGGGGCGCTGCTGCAGACTCGCTATGGACTGCTGGCGGTGGCTGCCGGGTTCGCCACGGTCGGTGCTGTCTATGCGGGTATCAAAATCACGAAATATATTTCCGATACCAGCAAAGCGATTAAAGCTGCTGTTACCCGGTTCAAGGATCTGCATTGGGCAAAAATTACTGACGCAGCAGATACAGCGCGTCTGCGAGCAGTGTATGCATGGGACTGGATAGCGGTTCATGCTCGCTCAGTTTGGGCTACCACCCGCCGTTACTGGCAGCTCACCGCAGCCAAGGTCAAGGACACTGCAGTCACTGTAGCGAACAAGGCGGCTACCTTGGGGGCTGCTGGCGCTCAACGTGTCCTGAATATGGTGGTTAAGAAATCTCCTCTGTTCATCTTGGCAGGAGTGCTAATCGCGGTCGGTGCTGCCCTCTACAAGTTCTTCACCGCCACCGAGCAAGGCCGGGCAGCTTTAGGGCAAATGAAGCAAGTCCTCACCGCGGTGCTACAAGCTCTAGCGCCCATCGGTAACGCCTTTACTAGCGCTTTTAGCGGGGCAGCAGGGAAAGCCGGAGGCATCATATCCTCTATCGGAGATTCTATTGCCTCGCTAGTCACATCCGCTGCTCCGCTGCTAACCAGCTTAGTATCTACCCTGAGCGGCCTGTTTTCCTCCCTGATGGGTGCGCTTGCTCCTACGCTTGCTCAGGTAGGGCAAATCTTTTCCACTATGATGGCTAATCTTGCCCCCATATTGGAGCAAACATTCGCTACCCTCACCCCGGTACTAGGGCAGGTAGGGCAAATCTTCGGGCAAGCACTCGGGCAAATAATGGGAGCACTAGCCCCCATCCTGCCTATCTTGGCGCAATCATTCGCCCAAATATCTGCCGCACTCGCCCCGTTAATTCCGCAAATAATCGGGCAACTACTCCCGGCATTTTCCCAACTAGCAGGAACCGTTGGACCCCTACTCGCGCAAACTATTGGCACTATCGCGGGTGCGCTAGCGGGCTTGGTTCAGCAGATTGCGCCTTTGATTGCCCAGTTGGTTTCCACTCTGATTCCGGTGATTGGTCAGATTCTGCAGGTTGTTGCCATGATTTTGCCGGTTATCGCGGGTGTAGTGGTGCTGGTGGTAGCGAAGATTCTTCCGATTATTGCGCAGCTGGTTGCCGCGATTATTCCTTTGGTGGCGCAAATCTTGCCAATGATAGCGCAGGTTATTGCGCTGTTGGTTCCGATTATTGCCCAGATAATTGCGGCGGTTGCCCCGGTAATCTCGATGATTATTTCCGTACTGATCCCGGCGATTCAAGCGGTCATGAACATCGTGGTGTCCGTTATTAGCGCGATCGTGCCAATCATTAAGGCAGCTATCACGATTATCACGGGGATTATCCAAGTGTTTTCCGCGGTTCTTTCGGGGAACTGGTCTTTGCTTTGGCAGGGAATTAAGAAGGTTCTCTCTGGTGTGTGGGAAGCGATGAAATCTATCGTTACCGGTGCTATCAATATCGTGCGGTCGGTCATTAGCAATGTGGGCGCTGCGATTAGCGGTATCTGGACTACGCTTTGGGGCGGGATTAAGAGTATCGCTAGCGGGGCTGCCAACTGGGTTAAATCCACAGTTACCTCCATTTTTAACGGGTTAAAAAATGGGGTTATTTCCGCGTTTGAGGGGATGAAGAATGGGATTAAGAGCGCCTGGGACAAGGTAAAAGAAATAGCTGCAGCCCCGGTTCGGTTTGTGGTGAATACGGTTTATAACAATGGTCTGCGTTCCTGGGTCAATAAAGCTACCTCTGCTATCGGACTCAAAGGGGTATCGCTGCCCTATGTGAATCTAGGGTTCGCTGGCGGCGGGCAAGTTCCCGGGTATGCTCCCGGGCGAGACACTATTCCCGCGATGCTTTCACCGGGCGAGTTCGTACTGGTACCTGAGGCCGCGCGCGCTATCGGATACCGGAATCTTTACGGGATTAACGCTGCCTATACCTCCCGCAAGCCCTCTGGTGGACAACACTTCGCTGGGGGTGGTCTGGCTGGTGCGTGGAGCACGCTCAAAGATTGGGGATCTCGGGCCGTAGATTTCTTCGCTGACCCCGTAGGTAGTTTCCTGTCAGCTGTAACTGCCCCGGTGAGAGCTTTATTGAATCGGATTCCTGGCGGAATCGTTGGGCAGATGGGTACCGGGATAGTAAATAGTCTGTTGGAAAAGCTTTCCGGCTGGTTTAAGGGTAAAGCTGAAGCAGCTAACCCCGGTGGCGGTCTGGTATCGCAGGCTATGGTAGCGGTAGCTCGCAAGATTCCCTACGTGTGGGGCGGTACCACTGATGCAGGCCTGGACTGTTCTGGCCTGGTTTACTGGTCTGCTAAGCGTGCAGGTTTCGGGTGGCCGCGTCTTACCGCTGCCGGATATCAAGCCGCTTCCCGGAAAGTTTCCTCTCCCATCCCGGGCGCTCTGATTTTCTGGGGAAATCCTGCTCACCACGTGGCAATCTCTGCGGGTGGTGGCTATCTGATTGAAGAACCCAAACCTGGGTTGTTTGCCCGCAAAATCGGGATGCGCGGAAATTCAGGGTATGGAATATATGGAGGCAAAGGAACCGGAGCTACCGCTGCTGGTCTTAACCGTGAAGGCAGGGCTCATAAATATGATTCTGGCGGATTCTTACAGCCAGGGCTAACTACCGTGCTGAATATGACCGGTAAACCAGAAGCGGTCTTAACCGACCGGCAATGGCGGGCGCTCAGTGAATCTGGGAACCGTGGTGGAGACGTCTACAACATTCATGCACCCGATCATGCTTCGGCAGAAGAAATCATTGACCGGGCGATGTTAGCCAAACGCTTCCGCCACTACTTGGGAGGCGAAATCTCTTATGCGGTTTAAGATAAATGATTTCGAGTTCGGAGCAGAAGACTCCCTCCTAGTGTGCACCGGGTGGGAAGTTGCTGCTGCCGATATTCGCAGTCACGACACCCCTAGGGGTGGGCAAGATGGCATATTTCCCGCCCGCGACTTACTCGGAAAACGCACCTGGACGCTGGGACTGGCTACAGTAACCAGCGACTATGATTCCGCTAGTGTACTGGCAGCAGCTTTTGCTAACGCCTGGGAACAAGCCAGACGAAAAGCGACTCCCGGCGTGCTAGTACCGCTCGCATACCAGGCAACCCCTTCCAGCCAATGGCGCTGCGTATTCGGACGCCCTCGCAAAATCCAAGCATCAACCGCTGACTTTGCGGCCATGCAGGGAGTAATAAAAATAGCAGTAGAGTTCGACCAGCTTGACCCCGGCTTCTACAGTTCAGGCACCGGCGGATCGCAAAGCGATGGACAAGTAATCGTGACTGCTTTCCCAGCTACCATTACTCGCGGCTTCGAGTTCAAGCTACCGATGCCATTCGCGATTCGCGGCTCTAAAGAAACCGGGCAGGCAAGCGCGGTGCTGCGTGTCGAGGGAGATCAGCCTTCCCCGGTACGGGTCAGGTTTTACGGGCCGTGTACCAATCCTGCTCTACGCACTGATTCAGGACAACTGTTACGGGTAATGGGGCGCATCTATTCAGGTGATTACTTGGAGATAGATACCTTGCATGGGACTGCCCAAAACTCTGCGGGAAGATTCGTGCCATACATGGTAGATCCCAGGGATCGTAGTTTTCGCTGGCGGCTCGCCCCAGGCTCGCATGTTCTAACGGTGTTCGCTGTACGGGGCTCTACTGAATCTGTTCGCGCCGAGGTTTCTTGGCGAAATGTGTACTCAACTATTTAGGGGATTTTTCTATGGTTATGCAAAATGTTCCGTGGGTAATTGAACGAGACGGGGTATTCCATTCCGGGGAGGTAGCACGCTCGCTTGCCTATCTAGCTGCCCCGGTGGCAGGAGTAGGCTTGCCTGGTGATTTGAGAGTGACTACTGCGTCTCCGGAAGGTATGGCGGTAAATGTCGCTGGCGGGCTGGTTGCTATTCCGTCTACATATCCTGGGCATGAAACTGAAACCTATCTGGCAAGAAATATAGATATCGAGCGCGTGGAACTAACCCCTACCGGTTCTCAGCCGCGCCGTGACCTGATAGTGGCAGAAGTCCGTGACCCGCAGTTCGGGCAAGGACCTGAAGAAACCGCTGACCCGGCAGCCGGAAGATACGTGCGCCTCACATCCATTCAGGGAGGCCCCGCAGGGCTTACACCTGAATCTGTGCTATCTCGCCCTAACCCCACCACGCTACTGGCGGAAGTGAATCTGCCTGCTAACTGTCAGGCAGTATCCCAGTCCATGATTCGCAACCTACGCAAAGTGGTGCGGCCTTTGGAACGGTCTGGTATCGAACAGGATAATCCAGCGAACGGTACGGAGAACGCGCTTCCACCTCGGGGGTCACGTCAAAAAGCCATAATGTGGAAGCAAGCCACGGTTCCTCCTTGGGCTACCAAGATGAGTATCGAAATCACCGTGAACGGCATGAAATTCGGGTTGAACTCCGGGATCCTGGTAGCGGGGCTGAGGGTGTTCGTGGTGGAGGCCAGTAAGTTTCCCTCATCGCTGGGGACTATTTCAGAAAATGGAATAGTTACCCAGGAGGCTGAATCCAAATCTTGGAATCTGCGCCAGACCGTAGCCATGTCCGGAACCCTCCCTGTTCAAGATTTACGGGGGAAAGCCATCGTGTACGGGCTATGCGGGGTTATGTCTACCGGCGGAAAAGTGTCGGTCGATTATCAGTCCTGTGGCATGTTTAGGTGGACGTTTACCGGAGAGGCGGTATAAATGTTCTCCCTGCTGGTAGAGGCGCTACCCTCGGGGCGGATCATTGCCTCAGGAATCCCGCTCACCCCGCCCACGGTAAAACTAGAAACCGGGAAAGCTTGGGCTTGTGAAATCGAAATTCCGGCAGCCGCTCAAGCCCAAGGTATCCACGCATCTTCTCTACCAGAATGGGGGTGCGCCCTCTGGATAGATAACGGGTCGCGAATCGTAGGGGGAGGAATCCTGCTTGAAGCTCCCACTATCACCAGTGATGGTGATCTTAAATGTATTTGTGGGGGTTTTCTTGCCTATCCAGTAGGACAAGCCTGGAATCAACCCCGTTTCGATGGAATTAAGATCCCTATCGAAGACGCGATTAGAAAAATATGGGGATACCTGACCCGCCCCGGTGGATTATCAGTGAAGATAAATATCGAGAAGTGTGGGCTTACTGTAGGTAAAGAGGAAAAGCATGTAGAGTTCACCACCTCCTCGGGAGAGGACGTGGGATTTGATGCGGGGCCGTGGCGTCTAAATCCTTGGCAAACTACTGACCTGGGTAAAACTTTGGAAGACCTGGTGAAAATAGGCGGATACTGCGCGTGTGAATCCCATCAGCTCGACCAAGACACCGGGCTCATGCGGCATGAAATAAACTACAAGCTCACGCGAGGGCTGCGCCGCCAAGATATTAGCCTAATAGTTGGTAGAAATGTGCACCCGGTTCCCGAGCTATCCGGCGGGCTCCCATATGCCTCCGAGATTTATTGCATAGGGGCAGGAGAAGGAGACCGCACGGTAATATCAGCGACCCTTTCCAGACGTACCTCGGGGCTGCGGCGTTGTGTTTCTGTATCCGATAAGTCAGCTGATAACGCCACTAAAGCGCTGCGTACTGCGCGCGAAGAACTTCAGGCGCGGCGGGGAGGAACCCAGGTTAAAACCTTTACCGTTTTCGATTCCCCGCAACTCCCCCTATTCATGCTGCATCCGGGAGATGAGGTGCAGGTAATAGGGGATTCTGAATGGGGAAGTCTTGACCAGTGGGTGACTATTAAATCTGTTTCCTGGCAGTTGGAATCAGATACAGCAACTATCGAAGTGGAAGTACCGGGAACGGAAGGTGGATATTAATGGTAAATCTCGATGAGATAGCTATGCGTTCTGTTCGCAAACTAGCTGACCTCCTCGGGTCTCATGACCGGCGGCTTGCCCGGCTTGAAACCGCGCAAGATGCTCGCAGAACTTCGCTTGATGACGGGGAAGTAATCGAGCTGCGGGGGCAGTCAGGAAAAGTTGTCGGAACTTTCGGGAAGAATCCTGATGGCACGTATGCGACGGTTCCGTTTGATGGACCAGCTCCCCGCCGCCTTATTGAGCCTACTGTGGATAGCGAGGGTGCTGTGTCTGCTGGTGAGGTGGATGTGGTTAGTGATGCGCCCGGTACTATCACGGTCAAGTTCTCCCCTAAACAGGCGTTACCTAGCGATTTTGCGGGGGTAGATTTCTTTTATACCTCTGGTGAGGATCGGGTTCTTTTGGGGTCTGTTACGTCTCTTGCGGGGGGCGCTAAAACGGTTGCGGTTAAACCGGGTACTTATGAGGTTGTAGCCCAAATGCGCTCTATTCCGGGGAAAACGACGCTGCTGGATCATAGATTCCCGGTAACGGTTGCCGCACCGGTGGATGTTAAAGAGTTCGATAACGCCAAAGCCAAGCTGACTGCCGCGCAATCTCAGATTGATTCGCTGCTCGCGGCTCCTCCCTCAGCCGGGGTGTCTGTGTCTGATACCCCGCCTAGTGACCCTAAAGATGGGGATATGTGGCTACATCCGGTCACTGACGATATGGGGAACACAGTACACGTGCTACAGGTATACCAGGCCGGGGCATGGGTGACCGTGGAAGATCAGGACGCGAAACAGATCGCTGCCGGTGCTAAGGCTTCTGCTGATGCAGCTACCCAGACCGCTGCTCTTGCTAAGACTACTGCTGAGCAGGCGGCTAACGGGGCGGTGGATGTTACTCGGCTGGCGGCGGATTCTAACTCGACCGTGAAAGAGTCCGTGGTAGGGAAACTGTGGGATGTTATTCGCGCGAAACTCGTTGCCGCTAAACAGATCATTACCGAGGACATGCTGGCAACCGGCTCTGTTACGGCAGCGAAAATTACGGCGTCTGAGGAACTTTCGGCTAAGGCCGCTAAGTTCCTGCGTATTACTGCTGACCAGATCGAAGCAGGAACGTTGAACGCCAATGTGGAGATAGGTTCGGCTGGCAGGATTGTTGGAGGATCAGAAGACGTAGTTATTGATAAAAATGGGATAACCGTTGGTAATATTTCTAAAGCGCCTCAACAGGTGCTCCTCACTGCTAATAACGGCCTAGATATTGTTAGCCGTGGTGTACAAAAACTTTACCAGGGCACGACTAATAGGCCTCCGTATATGTCTTACGGTTTAGAAACTGTGCCAGCGAAAATAAGTCTTTCATCCGAATATGAGGACAAGCATTTAACTTTTGCGGAAATAAAAATAATCAGTAGCGTAAAAGATAATCAAGTAGCTTATCCGTCCGGGCTAGAGATTAAAGCTACCAACTCAAACCTTACCCGGGAATATCAAGAGGACAATGAGTATTCTCTACGCCTTGGCAACTCTGCATACGGTTACCTCGAGGTCTATAGGAATGGAAAATGTTTAGCTACTTTCGCGGACAAAACTGTTATGGGTGCTTATTTGCCTCCTTTTATAGCGGAAGACGTACAGCGTAATTCTTTTCGGAGCGAACATATTATCCACGGGTCACACCCGAACATTCCGCGCCCAAAGGATCCCTACCCTGGTATAGGAAGTCTTCGTGTTTGGGAGGGGGAAGTAGAACCCAAAAACATGGCACCGGGGGACTTATGGGTGGAGCCACCTAGAATTTGTAAAGAACTCCCTTTCAAAAACGTGTATCCTGCCAGATGGGAAATCGTGGAAGCACCTTGGATTAGTATTTGGCAACACCCAACATCCTCGAATCTTTACAACTGGATTATAAAGGGAAAGATTAAGCGAATCGGGGAACCTTATACCGCAACTTCACAAGAGTATGTAGTTTTGGAAACTAATCTATCAATTCAAAGCGTCGGAACACTTACGCCTTTGCCTATTGCAGACAGCAACTATCCTGATTACCATTTGGGTCTTTGTAAAATCCGGTCAAGCGGTCACCTAGGTTGCACTCTTAATAGAAACGATAATATGGGTCAACCCAGCAAGGACATCCCTGTCGGCACCGTGATTGATATTAGCTCTGACGGGTTACATAAGATTCTTTTTTCCTAACTGATATTCCTACACCAGATTGGAGTAACTAATATGTCTACCTCCCCCCGACCGATTATTCACGCGATAGCCGAGAACGTAATTACTGAGATCATCCCCTGCACCCTAATGAACGGGTGTACAGGATATTTGGAGTTAATCCGCCACGGCAATCTCATCACCACCAGCTCTAATATTCTTAAAACTGGTACTTTTACCGCGAAGCGTAACGTGCAGATAGCTACTATCCCGCAAGGATACAGACCTACCCAAAGTATTGGAGGCGTAGCCCTCTCCGCATATGCGGCAGGATATATCACCGTTAAAGACAGTGGCGAGGTTATTTTCTTACCGTCTGTAAACGCTACCGCTTCTATCTATTTTTCACCGCTCACCTGGACAATATAGGAATTTTCCTTAATGCGTTAGGTCAGATTTTGATGATCACTAATTCTGGTGGAACCGCAAACTCTTATTTTTCAGACCTGATCAGCTTCGAAGACGAATGTAAATAACCTGGTTCTTAGTTCTTGCCCCGGCTTTGTTCGGGGCTTTTTTCATACCCAAAACCAAAAGAAAGGAACCCCTATGTGTCCTAATGATCCTGATGATCCGGAGGCGATCCAGACCGCTACCATGCCAGAGTTCGGTGATGGCCCGGAAGACTGCGCTGAGCTATCCACCCTTGAGATTGGGGGCGAATAGTCATGGCTACAGCATCCCAAGTAATCGCTACTGCTGCTAAAGAAGTAGGTTACTCTCGCTGGAGTGACCCGAATCCGGGAACTAAATACGGGCGCTGGTATGCCCAAAAAACCGGCTCCCCCTACTTTGGTAGAAGCGGCGTCCCCTATTGCGCAATGTTTGTATCCTGGGTGCTCTCTAGCGCTGGTATGACCCCGCCGGGCGGCATCTTCGCCTACTGTCCCACAGGGTTAAACAATGCGCGCAGGCTAGGCCGTGTACACGACAAGCGCAGCGCAGCGCCTGGTGACATCGTGTTCTTCGACTGGAATAAAGACGGGACAGCCGATCATGTAGGAATCGTGACCGCCAACAAAGGATCTTATCTTGAGACTATTGAGGGTAATACCTCCTCAGGTAGACGCGGCTCCCAATCCAACGGTGGCGGGGTGTACCGTAGGGCGCGCTCTCTGTCCTTAGTGCTGGCAGTAGCTACCCCGCAATACTCCAATGCCTCACCCGTACATCCCTCTAATGGCCACCGCTCCGGGCTAGTGGTTGATGGTTGGGCTGGCTCTGCGACTATTCGCCGCGCGCAACAACTCGCACGCACCCCCGTCGACGGGGTGATCAGCGGGCAATGGAAAGGGAATAAGCGTTACCACTGGGCGGTAACCGGTATTACCTACGGTAAAGGCGGCTCCACCCTAGTACGCAAAATCCAAGCCACCCTCGGAATCAGCCCTGATGGGCATTGGGGAAGACAAACCTCAATCGCCATGCAGAAGAAGCTACACGTGACCCAAGACGGGTATTTCGGGCGAGACTCTGTAAAAGCCTGGCAGAAGACTCTCAACAACGGCAAACTCATCTAACAAGGAGAAAAAATATTATGGGAAAACACTCGCAATACTCCCTCACCCCTGAACATTTAGAATGGCTCACCCCAACCGTGAGGGCGTGGGCGTATTCGGTCGTAATTGCGATTATCGCAATCCTAGGTGGCTACGGGTTGATCACTGACAGTATCGCGCCACTGTGGGTAGCTCTTGCGGCTGCTTTGCTTGGGCAAGGTACGGCGATTGCGCATACTCCAAAAACAGGTGCCCCTCCTGCTGACGGTGGTGTTAGCGATCTTGTTAATCGCCTAGAAAACTAAACCGTCTACCTGCTTGGTCACCCGCGTCTTTCCTCCAGGCGCGGGTGGCCTTTTTCTACCCCTTGGAGCCGCTATCTTGAACCAGGCACTATTGACCAATCTCGGAGACGCTGTAATCTCGCTAATAATCGCATTGCTAGCTTTTTCTACCGTGTGGCTGCAAGCCAAAAGCAAACGCCTATCTAGGAATAAAACGACTTTAGAAAATCATGCGGCCAGCCTGCAAAAACACTTAGATATGGCGCGCAGCGATAGCGACAAGGTTTCCGAGATTAAGGAACAAGTAACCAACTCCCATGGTACTAACCTACGGTCAGACCTAGACCGGGTACTGTCGGGAATCGCCCGTCTAGAAAAGAGACTTGACCGTTTCGAGACCACTCAAGGAGAAGTGAACCGCCAATCCATAGCGAACTTAGGACGAATGCTCGAATCAACCGAGAACGTTAGGCGTGCTGCAAGCCAGGAGCACGAACGCATCTGGCACGCGCTTGATAAAATACAAACAGAACAGGCTCCACAAACTTCCACAAAATGAGTTTCTAGTGGAACTTTTGTGGCATTAAAACCCCTATTCTTTGTATTATCCCAGGTAAAAGAATCTTGTAAAAGAATCCCCTTAGCTCCACTGAAGGGACGCTCATTTTGATACAAAGTGGGCGTCCTTTTGTATGCCCGAAATCTGAACGAAAAGCCAGGTCAGAGAGGAT
>QWCK01005606.1_pt1 | contig 11283 bp, 7 predicted proteins | sample 1972571 | NCBI WGS metagenome assembly QWCK01 (sample SAMN09866710, study PRJNA288562) | Human gut metagenome isolate term2_stool, whole genome shotgun sequencing... | isolation source: gut | host: Homo sapiens | place: USA: California | reverse complement strand
TTCGCCCTGTCGAATCAATCCAATCAGGCATCGCTTTGCTTGCCTTCTTGGTGATTCTTAGGACCAGACCTGCAGATTAATCTCGCTTCGTTACACTCGCGACATTAATGCTAGGGCTTCGCAGTGGATCGATACGTGCTGATTGATGTCGCCACGTTGCTAGTATTATATAGCAACGCAGGAATGGCTATCGTCTCCACCTCTGACGGGTCAGTTCAGGAATTGGTCATATTAGAAATGTTTCCGCTGTAATTGCCATAGTTTCGACCTTAAATCCAGCCTTTTTTCTTGAATTCTTCAATACGAGCCAAATCCTCTGCTGAAGGTTCCTCCGCTAGTGCTTCTGTTTTGATATTCAAATAGTCATTATTCCATTTTTTAAGAATCGCAGTTATAGAATCTGAGACTCTAATGTCCCTTTTCATAATGGAATCAATATCCCAATCTTGAATATCTGATGTACCCATTGCATTAGTAATTGCAATTTTTGAAGCAGAATACTCTTTCTTTTTCTTGCCAAAGTATCCGTTACCGGCAACAATGTTTAACTTCTTCTCAAATGGAAGCTTGTTACCAATGTGCTCAATTTTCTCTTTAATAATACTATCAGGCACATCCGGGAAGTAGTTTGTCTGCCACTTCTGAGGGAAGATATGTTCAATTTCCCACTTACTTGGCAGCAATGTATCTTGCTGTTCGTAAGCAAGTGTTTTAAGTATCATACGAACAACATTACGGTTAGGATTCTGAATACGAGCTTCCAATTGACTAGCATCTATTTCCTTGAAGTCAAACTTCGGTGTACTAGACGCAATTATCGCAGAATTCAATTTTAGAATATCCGGCTTCACAGCGTTGATTGTAGGAATCAACAAATATTTTGTCATCAGTTCCATAAGGAGCTTATTCAAAAACAAACCGAATTTTTTCTCAAAATCCGCTTCCTTACGATAGCATACATAGTATATTACAACTGGATACTTCCAGAACTCATTTGGATATGAGCTTAATGTATCCAGAGACTGCCTGATTTTAGAATTTTTAGACCATGCTTCGCCCTCGATTTCTTCACCTTTATTTATTACCTTCCACAGATTCAGAATAACAAACAAGGTGTCTAAAAGGTCCTCTTTATATAGTCTTTCAAATTTATTTGCAGCGTAGTATTTTCTAACGCCGGGTGTAGTCGTTTTTGTATCCTGCTCCAGAGCACGAAGATAAAACATATTATAATAGAAGAGCTGCTGTATGCTCTCATTGGCATCAGTCGCCTGTTCATCCAAGTCCTTCCAAAGCTCTATAAAATTCTTCTTGGCGTCTACATCCAATTGATTATACATTTTTGCTTTGAAAATATCTGCATCAGAAAGAGGAAGACCTCGATCATTTAATGTTGAAAAAATCGTCAATGCAGTATCCTGTGTATCCGCAGTAATTGGAAGTAGAATAGCTTGATTCAATAATGCATAAATAAATTGGTATACCATCAAAGGATTCTCTGTAGAGTGTTTGTCAAACAACTCTTGAAAGTATCTATAGTTCTTTGAATAGTTATCCTTCGCATTCTCATCAGCTTTTCCTGTTTCCAGAATAGAACGTAGTATTTCATTACCGTCGTTATTTACAACTTTTGATGTCAGCAGGATGTTCTTAAAATCAACAGTTCCTGTCAGTTTGTTTGTTCTCCAAATTGCAGGTTCAATTTTACCAATAAAATTGTTCGCTTCCGGGGTTCTTTCCGATACTGGAGTATCAACCAACTTTGTGTAAATTGCCCTAAGCAAGAGAAAAAGCGATGTTATACGCTGCTGACCATCTATTATTTCTTGTTCTCCATCTTCATTTTCATAGGCAACAACACTACCTAGGAAGTACGAGCCATCACGCTCTGTACCTCCGCTTGTAGCTGTAAAGTCCCATAAATCCTCAAAAAGTGTCTCGACCTGCTCATCTGTCCATGCATATGGGCGCTGGTATTCCGGAATAACAAACGGCTTTGTTTTTCCACTACCTAAAAGTGCCTCAACACTTTGTTTGTTAACCTCTATCGTTGTTGGCATATATTTGCCTCCTTACTATTAATGGAAATCATAGGAGCGCCGCTATCACTAGTAGCTCTCTCTTTTATCCGGATTTTCTTCTTCACCTAATTTGTAAGATGGAATGTTTTGACTCGTCATAGTAGAATATCCTACTTCTCCACAGTACCGACCATTAGCTGTTTCACGTTCTTTTCCTCCGGGATATACAGTGCCCAAATTTCATATGCGTACTTCTTTCCGCATTTTTCGCATTTTATTATTGTCATTTGCTCGCCGCCTTTACATGAAGAATCCATCTATGTCAAAAATTCGGTCTAGCTCATCATTCGTCATTGCGTGAGAAACCTTATCACGAACAGCGCTTCTTGACATATCTAATCGTTTAAAACGATTTTTTCCTGCTGCATCCTTTCCCATTCGAATAAGCTGAATTCTACCCACACCCGGGTTCTGACGTGCATATTCTGCAAATCCCTTTGCCTTGCCAAGGTTATCCTTAAATTCAGGATTGTGCGGTTCCAGAATATCTATAACATAGCCAGAAATATCATCTTTTCTAACAACGATAAAATCTGGAAATGTTGGTCTAGTTTCTCCATCAATTTCGTATGGAATACATAATGCCCAAGAGCCTCTTGAAGGATTACGAATCCAGCATACAAAATCGGTCTGCTTTTCTTCTTCTTCAATAACTCCGGTCTCCCATGTATTTAGCTTCATTTTGGCATATCCCGTTATATCGCTAACGAATAGGTGATTGAGATACTTCTTACCGCCATCTTCATGTGGCACTTGAATTGTTTCAGGCAAGCGGAAATTATGCTTACTAACAATATCTCCATCCGATACAATGCTGTCATATTGTCTTCTGATTTTTTCAGAATTTATCGTAGCAATGTATCTACGATAGTCATCGTTCAATCCGTGAAAACGTGCTTCAGCATAATGGTTAAGTTGCTTTAAACACTCTTCATCCGCAACAAACAAAATCACATCTATTTTGAAATTGTTCGGCTGCTCATCATCCATATACTTGTTTACGTATGCAATTCCTATACCTTCGTTACCAAATTTAAATTCTGCTGCGCGGAATTGTCTATCCACATCTGTATCAGTAGTGGTAAACAGGTCATGTACTGAATAATTATCAACAGTTTCCCCGAAGGCATCAAAAATCTGTGTCGCGAGTTTGAATTGTTTAACTTGCAAAACAAGTTCGTTATATTGTCCATTGCTTTTCAACGTATCTACATACGCATGTATCATATCAGCAATTTCATCTTGAACTTCACGAATCGCCTCTCTTCGTAATCCAGACATAGTAAGTAAATGTGCCATCTTAAAGAGGGAATTCAGATAATTGCTAATTCTTACCGCGCGTACGTTATAAGAAAGCAATGCAGAGTCATTGATGAATTTCATGACTTCCTCACGGTCAAATAACTCTTCTGCACCCTCTGTTGTCTCTATGATTTTTTCTGTCTCTATTTTTTCACTTTCACATGCTCTTGGTGTTTTAGAATCAGTTGATACTTCTACATGAACAGAAGAATCCACCTTTTGATGTCCTCCAATTGAAGGTTTTGGTGAAATTGTATCTTCTGTTGTTATTATAGTTACTGAGGTATTCTCTGAAGGGGAAACCTGTATTTTATCTTCAGTTTGTTTATCGCAATTCTTCTCATCTTCGTTAAGCTTTCCCGTGTCAGTATTGGATATATCTAATGTTAACTGACCCGGAAATGGTGTATCCACCTTTTTATTTCTAGGCTTAACTGTTAATGTTTCGAATTTTCTGCCGGTCAAAGACTCACCGTAAATATCTGTTGGAATGTCTCCACCTTCTGCACTTTGTAATGCATCAACAACATCCTTGACTGTATTTTCATTGAAATACGGCAAATATAGATGAACATCATTCAAAACATCATCTACTTGGATATGCATCTGCATAGGAGTTCTAACCATTCTGCCAAGTAATTGTGCAATGTACGTTGCATCAGTCGCATGTTTAAATGACATCATAGTTTCAGCACGCGGACAGTCCCATCCCGTTGACAGATTCTCTTTGAAGAATACAACTCGAATATTTCTATCGTCAGAAATTCTAGATGGATCAACATACTGAATATCAAGCCCATTTACCTGAATCGATGATGATGTCTGACCGAATGTATGAACAACTTGTCCATTTTCAAATCTGAATCCTATACGTTCTTCAATTTTGCTTAAACAGTCACCTAGGTCTGTGTCGGTCAAGTGAGAACCTGTTCCGTTAAGCACTTGAATTACAAATACAGGATTTACATATGCATAATGCTGTTCATAGCAATATTGAGTCCAATGCTCCCATTTTTCTTTCCAATCGTCAGCTGCTGCTTGAAGAATAGCCATGTCATTATTCACAGAGCCTGCTTCCGGATACGTAATAACGATTCTATCTTTCAATAACCCTGATGCACGTACCTCATCTGCAGTAACAACGGATTTATGAATAGTTGAAGAGGTTCCTTCTACAAGAGTATTAAATCGCTTGGTAGTTGCAGACATACCGATGACAACCGGCATAGGCGGAATCTTATCCTCTTCACTGCCTTTTAGGAACTTCTGCATAATTGTTGTCGCCTTACCAGCCTCTCGCCCTTGCATACCGCGATGAGCTTCGTCGATAATAAAATACAAGCGGTCGCTTTTTTCTTGTACAGTATTTGCAATTGTTTGCCAAATGGTATATGTTCTTACATCGCCATTTTTAGTAAGGTTAGATGTCTTTGATAATTTTTGAGTATTCAAAAAGTAAATATGACCATCATCGAATAATTCTTTGTCAAAAGAATCTTCACTCACAGTGACACACTGACCCAAGCGGATTTTATCTGCTTTGGTGTCAATTTTTATTTTGGACTGCTCATTTAACTGTGGAGAATCAGAAAGCCAGATAATAATTGAGTTCTGTTGTTCTTCATAATTCTCGTCGCCAAAGAAAATACTTTCTATCAGAGAAGCCATAATAATTGTTTTTCCTGCTCCAGTAGGCGCAGTAAAAGAAACCACCTGTGGAGCATGTGTCCTATGGTAGCTCCCCATAGCTTCTGCAGTTTTCATTCGAATATCTTCAAGAGCCCTTTTTTGAAATGGAAATAGTTCAACTCTCATGGTTACCTACCTATATTTATTCGGAAATTATCCAAATAGTCTCTGTATAGCTGATAGCACTCTTTGTCTTCATAGGCACGTGTCATCTCGCGATAAGCGCCTTCAGAGTCTGTGACAACAAACACTGTTTTTATTTCAGGATGCTTCTCAATTTCAGCGTCAAACTCTGGATAATAGATTTCATCAATCAGTATAGCCAATTTATTTTTTGGAAGAACCATCATATTAGGTAAACAGTTTTCTTCCAAATTCGGGCATGACCCAATTGCGCCACCTTTCATCCAAAGCACAGGAAGAAGTTCTTTAAACTGGCGTCCAAGTGCAATTGATGTTTTGTCAAGGAAACCCAATTTATAGAATGCTGCATTTGCAGAAAATCCATCTGACATCTTCATATCAGCCAATTCTGGATAAAGCTGCCTCTTTGCTTTTTTATAAATAACATTTTTAGTGGGCTTTCCGGTCTTTTTTGAAATCACGGTATCTTCTTCATTTCTAATATAGTCTTCAACCTCTACACCATATGTCCCTTGTAAAGATTCACCTTGCAAATTTTTCCCCTGAATATAACAAGCTGTTCTTGGCCATGTCACATGATGAGCAATTCCAAGACTCTCCCATTCGGCGTCGCCCGGTACAAATCCTTGTTTTGTAAGCTCCTTTGCTTCATCTGCAGAAACTTCATTATTTGTCACCATAATACATCTACGATGTCCTTTGTCCTCCGCATTTAGAAGATTAACGGCATGAAGAGTTGTTCCTGAACCAGCAAAGAAATCAACGATAAGAGCATCCGGCTTATTTGCGACAAAAAATCTTAAAGTATCTCTTACAGCATATAACGATTTGGGGAATGTAAACGGGCTTGTTCCAAAAATGTTTTTAAGCATTATTGTTCCGCCAGTACTTGCATCATGGGAACCAATTCTCCATTGTGTTCCAGTTACTAAAGAGCGAACTTCCGTGTTTGAAATAATTGACCCGTCTTCTCTATATCCACTTACTTCATAAATACCTTCTTTAACCTTAGCAATTTCGCCCTTTTTTAAGTAATAAATTGGCACCGTACCCTTCGCTTTTCTTCCAAGCATAACAAATCCACTTTTAATCAGTTTTCTAAGATTTTCATTTGATATTTGCCAGTTTCCTTCGGCTCCATCTTGACGAATTGGCCATACTGCAAAGGTACCTTCTGGCGCTATAACCTCATCTCTATTATCTCCATAGTACGATTCACCCACGGAGTGTATTCTTTTTCCGTCATTATAAACAAATATTGGATAAAACTGGTTTACACTATCTGCACGTAAAAAGTTTGAACCAGAACGAATTAACATAGACCATCTTAACCTTGTAACTCGCTTATCTTCTTTAACATTCACTCTCCAGTCATCACTTAAGGGCAAACGACATACAGAAGACTGACCTATTTGAACAACAAAAATATACTCGTCAACACGAGCAAAACCACTTTCGCGTGCAACCCCACGTGAATTAGTTAGCGCAGAAATCATTTGTATACACGCTTCAGGAAAGATCTCTTCTAGTAAACATCCCAAATGCAAATATTCTTTTTCATCAATAGTAACAATTAATACCGAATCTTCTGGATTTAATAGTTTCTTTGCCAGTTTCAGTCTCTTTTCCATAAATGATAGCCATTTGCTGTGACGATATGCGTCATTACTATCTACGTAATCATTATTATATTTCCAGTCTTTCGCACCGGTATTATAAGGAGGGTCAATGTAGATGCAATCGACTTTTCCGGCATAGAGATACTCCAACAACTGAAGCGCATGGTAATTATCTGCTTCAATTAATGTGTGCCACAAATCACTTTTTGGCGCATTTTCTACAGTATCCAATAACTGCAATGTAGGGTAAATGGCTTCACCAAACTCTGCAACTGTTACGATTTCCTCTTTTGAAAATGTGACTTGCTCATGTGTATTTCTGCTTTCACACAGCACTTCATTTTCGTCTATTTTCAAAATAGTATAGATATCTCGCATATACCCTGTTTTCAATGCTACTTTTTTCCCCACAGATATAGGAATACCATAAAGTGGCGTGCACTCAGAAAGATGCTCTTCGAATACTAACCCGAATTTTTTCTGTTTTACCAACTTGTTTGTTTCCTGCATTATTCTTTCTCTTAATGCAGTATCATCTATTTGCTGGATAAGGTCTTGTAATAGTGCCACAGTTTTCACCCCATTCTTCTGTAATCGTTTTATCTTTTATGTGGTACTTTATACCACGCGACTCGCAGAATTCGATAACTTCCGCGGCCTTTTTATTATAAAAGTCCTTATGCCCCTTATAAGAGCTTGCATCTTTGCTGTAATTCGTACGACCGAAAATAATCTTATCAGTGAAACATATTGCTTCTAACAACTCCTTAAGATTTTGTTCAATAAGATTTGGTGTTGGGTAAGGTTCTATGCTTACCCACGTTTTACAGCCTGCATCATGAAGAGTTCTCAATGCAGCAAGTCTTTCGTGATATGATGCAGCTCCCGGTTCCATTTTTTCTCTATAGGTTTCATCTAAAGATACTAGTGTAATTCCGTATTCGTTTTCTTTTGAAAGCAAAGCCAACGAATGTGGAAGAATTCCCTTAGTGAGAACAGTACATTTAATACCAGCATCATTAAGTTTTTTTATTGAAGCTTTTGCCATCTCTCCAACCTCTTCATACCCATACATAAATGGGTCTGTTGCAAAGCAAAGTTGAACAGATTTAATTTTTTCTCTAAGCCTAGGTATTTCTTTATCCAATAGAGCTAGAGTGTTTGAAACAAGTCTCGGCTTACACCAATCTTTATAGTCCGAAACTTTACCAAATCTCTTCTTTTGAAGAAATGCATAGCAAGGAAATTTACATCCATGGGAGCAGCCTTGCACAAAATTCATTGTGTAATCACCATACTCTACACCCGTTTTGTAAAGCATAGTTTTACGTTGTATATAGCAGTCTATTTCTGCCATGCCTTAACCTCTCCCTTCTGAAAATGATATTGTTTTTCGCTTTACCAGTGCATGATAATTATCTCTAAGTATTGCTTTTATTTGATTTCTATATCCATCTGACGGAAATACTGGATGTTTATCAAGTAGTTTCCAAATCTCGTCTAGAGGAACATCTTTTTGTCCAAGAAAATGTTCCTGTACGTATAAAGCCATGCTATTCAAATCATAGCAGTATTCATCAACACTTGTTTTGACAATACCGGCACCTGTGAAATCTAGCACTAGCTGTCCTTCCATTCCATGCCTATTCTTTGTAGAGGATTTATCTCCAAATGTCTTCCATGCTGTAGATTTGAACAACTTAAATCCCTTTTCATGACTTGTACAATGAACCAAGTCATACACTAAGGCGTTTCTTGTGTTGAAAAAAGGAAAAGCAGCAACATAATATGTTCTTGATGATGCGCCTTTCATATTTTCTATAATTTCAAGTAGTCTCTTTTCATATGCAGCTTTATCACTGCCATAAGGAATTAGCTCGGATATATCTTCAACTTGATACGTTCCAGTATATTTCTTCTTTTTATCTTCTTTTTTTACCTGTGGAATTGCACGTACAGAATCTGATATCATATGATTGATAAGCACTTCACCCCAATTCCTGAAAAACGGCATCAATGCATTCCAATCTATAGATGCATCATACGGGTCATATAAGAGGAAGAAATGCATATGACTATTTTGATTTAGCTGGGGGCCAATCCATTTTAACAGTTCATTACCATCGCGTGTGGTAGTGACAATATTGTAATTCCGTTCTTCTTGAGGCAAGTGTTTTTTTAATTCTTCAATCTTTTTTGTGTCATAATCATTGAAGAATAGATGAACCTGTTTATCAGTATACGTTCTTGCGACGTCAAGAAGAGCATTCGCTACCCGAATTGGGGTCCCGTGTACTTCTTTTCCATCATCGTCTCGGTATACTCCGCTGTTGCACATGCAATCAATAAAAATGATTCCGCTACAGCTATCGTTTAACATAAGTTTTTGAGCCCATGATTTTATATATGTTTCAATAAGCTCAAATTTCTTTATTGTATGAGGATGCGCGTCGCTTATGATTTTTGAATTGTTATTACTCGCCATACATACACCTCTAATCTATTTTTTCTTCTACTGGAATCAAGTCCATAATGTCCCCAATATTGCATTCGAGTGCTTTACAAACTTTTATCAGTACCTCCATGCTAACGGTTCCACCTTTTGAAAGCTTTGTAACAGAGGCCCAGCTGATTCCTGCAGCTGCTTGCAAATCCTTTTTTTTCATATCTTTATCTATCAGGATTTTCCACAATTTTTTATAACTAACTTCCACTGTCGTCACCTCTCTATTCTACAACAAGCCATTATTTTTCAAGTATCAACGCCAATTATACCATTTCACACTGTCAAATTCAAGAGATAATCTTCACGAACGCACGAATTTTCTCCTTTTCCAAACCTATAATCCACTGCTTGCCATGGTAGCAACAGTTGAGTTGCCGGATTAGACAACATCTAAATAACTCACTCAAATTGAGTTTGCACCATAGATAACATCTATCCTAGTGCCACAACATATGACATCTAATCCACAGCCTAAACCATAAGTGCAGATTTCGCGTAGATATGTTCTCATATAAAGAAACCGGGCTATCGGCATAGGCTCTCCTACACCGAAAAAGGCTGGATTTACACCACTTTCTGGCACTTACTCTTCTTTTTTGACATCAAACAGACCGTTTCGCCCTGTCGAATCAAACCAATCGAGTCTCGCTTCGCTTGCTTTCTTGGTGATTCTTAGGACCAGCCCTGCAGATTAATCTCGCCTATTCTAATAATCTTATTTAATTTTTCAGTTAAATAAACTTGATTTTGTTAGTCAAGATATTCTCCATTATTTATTTTCTCTAGTTGATTAATTAACTTAGGAAATTTAGCAATTAATTTATCAGGTATCTTCCTATCTAATATTTCAAACCTAATTATTCTATCAAGTATATGATTAGAGATCATACTTTTATATTCTTTTGAGCTTTTATAAAGATTTAGAATAATATCACCTGCTTTAACTTCATCCATTAAATAACCATATAAGTCATCAATTTTTATTTCTCTAACTACTACTGCTGGATGTTCTGAAACTAATTCCGGCGTCCAACTTGTCATTCCTCTCATAAAGCCTTCATCAGCTAACTCATATATTGAGCAACTTTTATTACTATAAATTTCTTTGAAGGCATCTTTATAACATTCATAAACAACTGGTTTGCCATCTATCTCATCTAATATAAAATCAAAATCATCTTTTTTAGCACCAAATAATAGTGCTGTATCTACATTTTCGATAGCATAGACATATGGAATTTTATGCGTAGATTTTCTAGGTTCTATAATTTTTAAATCACTTGTTTTAGATACATGATACAACATATTTTCGCCTCTGCAAATGTATACTTGTTTAATTAATTTATTTATTTTCTTTCTAATGATTAAATTTTATTTTCTTGATATCAATACTACACTTTCTCCCTGTCAAATCAATCCAATCAGGCATCGCTTTGCTTGCCTTCTTGGTGATTCTTAGGACCAGACCTGCAGATGAATCTCGCTTCGTTACACTCGAGACATTTTCACGATCGTCTCGCAATGCATCGTACCCGGAAACATGTCTATAACATGCACGGCGTTGTCTTTGATTTCGTACTCCGGCAGAAGCATTTTTATATCTCGTATTTGGGTTGTATGGTCGCAGCTCATGTAGACGATTTCTTTCGGCGCCATTTCTTTTATTCTCTCGATTAGTTCGGGAATGAGTCCGCTTCTCGGCGGGTCGACGATGACTGTGTCCGCGAGCGGAAGTTTTTCTTTTGCGAGGTCGCCCGTGTCCATCGCTATAAATTTTGCATTTGTTATGTTGTTAAGTTTTGCGTTTTCGCGTGCGTTAATGACCGAAGGCTCCCAAAGTTCGACTCCCAAAACTTCACTCGCTTTGTCGGCGACAAAGAGGGAGATGAGTCCGACTCCGGAGTATAGATCCAAAATTTTTCCGGTTCTTTTGTTCCCGATA
>QWCK01010529.1_pt1 | contig 11299 bp, 5 predicted proteins | sample 1972571 | NCBI WGS metagenome assembly QWCK01 (sample SAMN09866710, study PRJNA288562) | Human gut metagenome isolate term2_stool, whole genome shotgun sequencing... | isolation source: gut | host: Homo sapiens | place: USA: California | reverse complement strand
TCACAGCCTGCTGACACGCTACGGGTACGAAACTTCTTCGACATCTACCCTTATGAGAACTATCTCTACAAGCTGCGCCTCTCAGGGCAAGAGATACAGAACTACCTAGAGTACTCTTACGGCTTGTGGTGCGGTCCCGACGCCAACACGGGCGAGCATCTGCTCTATCTAAAGGATCAATCTGCCGAGCAACGCTTCCCAACGGTCAAGCCCACCTTTAACTTCAGCGCAGCGGCCGGCATCGACTACACAGTGGATCTGCGCAAAGCTCAAGGCGAGCGAGTGATCATCGAGCAGCTGTCTGACGGACGCCCCTTCTCTCCCGATAGCGTCTACACGGTGGCGGTCAACTCTTACCGAGCTATCGGTGGTGGTGGCCACTTGACGCAAGGTGCTGGTCTTTCGCCCGAAGAGCTACGCCAACGCATCGTTTGGGTTTCGCCTCACGACCTACGCTATCACCTCATCGAGTGGGCAAGAAAGCACCAGCCGCTCACACCGCCTCGCTACAACAACTGGGCCTTCATACCTAAGGAGCAAGCTGCGCCAGCGATCGCACGCGATCGTCGCATCATCGAGGAGAGCCTTAATAAGTAAAGCGGGCAAGGCCCAAGGCCCCGCCTGACCCTCAACTAGACTATGACTTGGGTTGACCTCCTGCTCTTACTGATCTTAGCTTGTGGCATCACCACCTTCGGCCGTAAGCGACTGCGCAAGCACAACCCCGTCTACAAAGGCGTAGAGCGTGACTTCGCCTCGCATTGTGCGCTCAGTATCGAGGAATCACCGCTCCTGCAGCTCAGCACAGCACCCGAGGGTGCCACGCCCCGCTACCTAGTGGTAGACACCGAGACCGTATGCTATCTGCACGACACGCTCGATGAGACACAGCTCTCCGCCATCGACACCCCGCTCCTAGCGAGTCTCTCGTGGCTCCTCCTAGACGACGAGCTACGCGTCGTGCGCAGCGAAGACCATGTCTTGCTCAGTGGCGTGCCGATCACGAGCGAAGCGACCGACTACCACCAGCTGACGACCGAGTTTGTCGCGGGGCATGGCGAGCCACCCCAAGCGGTGCTAGAGCTATTCCTCAGAGATCTAGAGACTACGCAGATGATCGTGGGGCACAGTCTCGCCTTCCACCTAGCTGTCCTAGCACACGACCTGCAGCACTACCAGTTGTCCAGTGAGAGCCTCTGGGCCAAGCGACGCTTCTGCACCATGCGCCAAGGCATCAACTACCTTATCTCGCACTACCAAGCCGATCCTCTACAGACACGCATCAGCCTAGAGACGCTTTACAGCAAGCTTCTGTGGGGCCGCGAGGGACTAGAGATCCTTTACCAGCTCAAGTCTCGACACGACGTAGTCCTCGCCACGCACTGCTTCATCAAGCTCTACAAAGATCCGAGCAGTGCAGCCGACTCGTGACCATGCAGAATGTGAACGAGCGTCATCACAATGCCCATCACAATAAAAAGAAGCGAGACCCCCACATTGAGCCACTTGCGCCACCGCTGCATACCGCCAGCGAAACGCGCTAAGCGACTCATCCCCATCCGTATCAGACCATAAACAGGATAAGCGACACTAGCTGTCAGGAGCGCAAAGAGTCCTAGATAGAGCAGCCCCACAGCACCCCCCGTCTGAGCAGTCATAGGCACCAGCATACCGAAGTAGATCAGCCCCGTAGCGGGGCAGAAGAAGAGAGCCGAGCTAAAGCCCAGCCAGAGGACTCGCCAGCTCCACGCACCCTGTCGCTCTAGCGGTTGCCTTTGCTCATGATCAGGATCTTTCGCTGGGTGCATCGGCTCCTCCTCATGATTATGCCCCTCATGGTCGTGATGGTCGTGATGATCGTGATGATCGTGACGGCCGAACAGCCAGAGCAGGACTCCCAGTAGGATAATCAGCGGCCCGAGCCAGTGCTCCAAGCCATACAGAATTTGCTCTTGTATCTGGAGCGTCTGAATGCTCGTACGCAAGAGCCAGGCCGAGAGCAACCCCAGCGAGAAGTAGAGCAGCGCACGCCCCAGAGCATAGAGCGTAGCGATCCACCACCCCTGCCGTCTACTCGTCTGCCGTCCCGTCAAGAAGAGCAGCGAGGAGACCACCGTCGCCAGTGGACAAGGATTGATCGCCACAAGGAGCGCCATCACCACCACCGCTACGAAAGGCGTCGAGCCCGTGACCAGTGCTAAAAGATCAGCTTGCATAACGAAACGGATTGTTTGGTCAGATAGGCTTAGCGCACCACGATCTTGCCCGAAGTGTAGGCCGGCACCGAGTCACCCTGCGTCATCCGCAAGCGGTAGATGTAAAGCCCCGGCAGCAAGGCACCACCCGACTGTAGCTTAGGCTCCCAGCGTATCAGAGCAGGCGTATCGTAGCCAGAGCGGGCCACCATCTGTGGCGAGAGCGCAACGAGCGCACCACGATAGTCGTACAGCTCGATAGTCACATCGACCTCCACGCCTGGCGCATTGTTGTACACCTCCACAATCAGCGGATCATCAGCCGTCAAGACCCCAGGACGAGCACGGCTCTCGACCACCGCCGGTGCTTGGCCAGCACGCACACGGAAGGCGAAGCTACGCACCGTCACATTGTTGCACACGTCCCATACCGTAAAGGTCGCTGTATGGTCGCCATCGGGCAACTCAGGCAGCAGGTAAAGCACCCGCCCCACACCCGCCTCCATCTCAGAGGCAGTGTAGCTGCTGTTGAGGTTAAAGGTCAAGTCCTCACGACCATCGACAACCAGCGTCATGTTGTGTCCTACGCCCGTTCCCGAGAGGTTAATTCCCGAGGCATCAGCCAGCGTAGCAACGAAGAGCGGTGTCGAGCCGATCGGGTTCTCCATCGAGAAGTTCGGATGACCTAGGTATAGCTCTCGTATCTCCGGTGGTATCGTATCGACCACACTGTGCTCACCCACTCCAGGCTTGACACAGATCGCATGACTCACGCCCATCGCTTCGTATGGCTCGCTACCCTTCGCATCACTGTAAGCATAGAGATTGATCTTACCATTGCCCCCGCTATAAGGGAGGTCTTTAGGCACCACAAAGGAGAAGTCAAAGTGTCCCTCTTTTACCTCCGCAATACCCGCATAGAGCATTCCCGAGTAATCCTCGAAGGTCCGTATCTCGTCAGGATCTTTGTCAGGGGCATTGTCGATGTGCGTCTTGACCTGAGCCTTAGCATCAAAGACCGTCACAAAGAGCCGGCCTGTAAAGTCACCCTGCACGACCCCCTGACTGCTCGCCACGTAGCCCCGCACCTGCACACTATCCATGGCGTGGAGCGGTACCGCTTCCCCCCCCGAGAGCGTGTCGAGCGATACACCCGCCAGCTCCGTGATGACTGTCTCGTAGGCTGGCATACGAAGGCGCAGAGCCGGATCGCCGAGCAGGAAGAAGTTCAACTTATTCGTCGTATCGGAGCTTATCAACTCGTTTTTTGCATCCCGCATCACGATGCCCATAGGGCGGAGGAAGCCATCCGCTTGAGGAGTAAAGAGACTCTCATGCAGCGCCTTGTTCATTTGCTCATTAGCCACATCCATCACCACGCGCGTAGTCGTGTAGAGCGCGATAGCCCCACTGGTTGGATTGAGCATAGCCGACTCCCCAGCCGAGGTCTGCGGATGGTCATAGTTGGTAAAGTCACAAGTCGCAGTGATCCAGACCGGCAGGTGAGGATAGTCAAAGCGCACAATATCTGCCTGCGTCAAGATCTGCTCATCGCTCCACGCTGCGGGTCCACCGTGTCCCGTATAGTCTAGGAGGAGCAGCCCCTTCTGTAGCTCGTCCATCAGTTTGCGACGCGCATCCGGCACCGAGGTGCGCCCGCCCACATTCTTGTGTGCGTAGGCATCCATATAGACTTTAGAGACGATCAGCTCTGGCTGCAACCGCTCCATAAGCTGAGCAATACCGTCAGCTTGGGTTAGGTGCGAGTATCCATCCATATTGTCCGCTACATAGCAAGCACGCGTACGCCACACGCCTGGCACCTGCTCGCTATCGTAGCGGATTATTTTATCCACGACCGCCTCAGCCTCAGCCAGTGTCCGTACTGGCAGACGACCGATACCTACCGAGAGCGTCTGCGCTCCGATACCGACACCACGCTGCCCCTCCGAGAGGAGACCAAAGTAGTCATCCGTCGAGTAACTGTAAATGTTGGTCGAGTTCTCCCCTTGATAAGTCAGCAAGAACTCCGTCAGCTGAAAGTCCCTTGCGCTCCAGTCTTGCGACACCTTACGATTGTCGTAGGCACCATCGCCCATTAGGAGCAGCAGCGGGTGGTAGCTACCCGCACCATGCTCCGCCTCGTAGCGTAGCATATAGTCCCTCAGCATCAAGCGATAAGCCGTTGCATCGGGCGTGCCACCATTATATTCATCAAAAAGCTCCTGCTGCATCACCACCTGCACCCGTAGTCCCGAATGCTCTCTGTGGTAGATGGCCAAGCGCTCCGCTGCGGGGCGCAATGCTTCGGTCGTGATCATCAGATAGTCCGGTACCGTGTCTAGACGCACCCCTCCGTGAGGCAATGTCACCACCTGCTCCACAGGGTAAGCATCTGCAGGGGCAAAGAGCGTGTACTCCACAGGACGCCCCGCCCCGTCTGTCACCGCTCCCGTAAAGGTCAAGGCACCTCCCTGCTCCGCTACGGACAAGCTCGTCACCAGCCCCTCGGCCGTACGGCCCCACAGTTGCAACGTACCAGCAGAGCCTGTTACCCCAATGCGGTGCTCTGCGACTGCTCCTGGGGTGGCGGAGAAATTACGAAAGGCCAACTGCCCCTTGCCCCCATACTGCAAAGCGACTGGTGCCACCAGTGTCACATAGTCTAGATAAACCGCCCGACCTGCGGGTGCTATCTGTAGCTGCGCCTCCACGCTCTGCGCCTCTGAGGGAAGGTGCGTAGCAAAGTTCTTAGCATGATAGATCCCAGCTAAATAGGCACTAGCAGAGTAGTCTTCACTCCTCTTGATGATATCTTGGTAGGTCTCACCACCTAGCTGCACCGTTAGTTCCAGCGTCTGATCTTTGTCCGGTAGTCCCACATAAGCCACGCCTAGTTGCCCCTCAGCAGCTGAGACCAATGGCGTCGGTAGCGAGAGCGATACCGAGAGCGGATGCCCCCCGATCGGCTCGCCAAAGAGCTTACGCCCCGAGGCGCGCAGCGAGTGGCGATCCTCCTCATGCACCACATGCGCCAAGAAGCTCGTCCGCACAGCCGTCTCCGTAGCCTGCTGCGCACCCTGAGACTCGATGCGATGCGCAGGCAGATCCGTACGGTCTGTCGCTAGGTAGTACCCCTTATTGCTATAGATGTTTTGCTGATGGCGGAAGGTCTGCTGCGACACCTCAGGGATCCACTCGGTCGTCCCCGTAGCGTAGAAGTAGACCGCCTCATCAGCCACATAGATGGGGACAGGCGTAAGCTGCAAACTATTATCCTCTATTACCTCGCTGAGCATCGCACCGCCTCGCCCGAAGAGACGTACCTCGGAGGGGTTGTCTATGCCCGCCTCGCGCAACGCCGCAAAGGTAACCTTATGCACGCCCGTACGTGTCACAGAGAGTCGCGCCCAGTGTCCCTCACGGAGCGGAGCATAGGCTGCGGACTGCGCCTCCAGTCCCAGCAGAGTGGCAAGCAGCGTGAGCAGTAGCAGACAGATAGGTCTGTATATATATAGGAGTCTATGTCTCATAAGCATTCTAATAACGTGGGTATAGCTATTTATAGTATATCCATAGCCGTGACCGACAGTGCAAATATACCACAATCTTCCCTTTGGTCTCGGCATCGCGGCCGAGAGATCAGGGCCGACGCACTATAATCGCTCTGTCAGGAGCTACACATGAGCGACAAGCGAGGCTTAGATGAGCTCCCTATATATAATAATGTGTCAGCCATGGATTGGCTGTTGGCTGTTAGTTGATTCCTCCGAAGAATTTTTTATTCCCCACGTGGAAAATAAAAATTCTCCACCTGGATATTTCGAAATATCCACGTGGAAATCAGTTTTCCCCGACATGGCGCTGTATCGATATGTAGTCGACTCTAAATTATTGTATCGAGCCATCGTCACATTTGATACAAGGCCGTCTAGATATAGGAACAAAAGAGCCTACTTAAAAACATTTTATTATATTTGCGGTCGAAATTTCCCTTGCCACTCTTTTTTGCGCTGGGACATATAGAGACAACCACTACTAAACGTACTTATCACATGAATAAACTCATTACGCGTTGTATCGCGTTTCTCGCCTTGCTGCTCTGTGCTGGGGCTGGAATTAGTTCAGCGTTCGCTCAGGAAGGGCGCATCTCCATGACCTTCGCTGGACAGGTCGGATCTGAGTACAAGCTACTACTCATGGGACGACAAGACGGAACCGTCAAGTTCGTCTGGGGCGATGGCACCTCTGAGACAAGAGAGCTCTACAAAGACAAAGCAACGGCTATCAAGGACCAACTGATAGACCGCACGCTCACCATAGAGGGTGATGTCGCTGTCTTAGAGTGCTCGGGCAATAACCTCCTCAAGCTCGATGTGTCGCAGATGCCCCAGCTGACAGACCTTATCTCTCGCAAGAACTTTCACGAGGTGCTGGATCTAACGAAAAGCACGAAGCTACGCTACCTCTTGCTACAAGACTCTCCAGTAGCATCGCTCGACTTGTCACACTGCGCGCAGCTGGACAGCGTCGTCTGTACCAACAATAATAAGCTTCGCACCCTAGCACTGCCACAGCAAGCTCCGCAGCTGAAGAAGCTGGATCTGAGTACCTGTCCCTTTATCTCTTCGGTCAACCTCAAGGGTATGCCACGCTTGGAGTACCTCGATCTATCGGGACTGGCTCTGACAGAGCTAGATCTATCTCAAAACCTCGAGCTCACCTATCTAGTCGCTGGCAAGAGCTTCATGGGAGTCATCACCCAGCTCACACTACCCTCACCGAGCAAGCTACAGACGGTCATCCTACCTTATATCGGACTCACGACGCTAGACCTATCAGGCTCGCCACTCCTAGAGACCCTGATGGTGAGCTATAGCGAGTCGCTCTCGGAGCTCAACCTCACGGGACTAGATAAGCTCAAGTTCCTCGACTGTCAGGGTTGTGCCTTCACACAGCTAGACCTCTCTGGCTGTCCTAATCTTGAGGTGCTGGCTTGCAATAACAATAGCCTGACCGAGCTCAACGGCTCCAACATGAAGCGACTCAAAGATGTAGCCTGCTACTCCAACAAGCTCAAGAAGATCGATCTAAGCGGCTGCTATGCACTCACCTCCCTAGACTGCTCGGTCAATCCTACACTAGAGACACTCCAGATCTCACCAAGCATTCAGACGCTCGATGTGAGCCAGTGTGCACTCAAAGAGATACCTGGTCTCAATCAGCTTAGTAGACTCAAGACTCTCACCTGTGGCGACAACGAGCTGACTGCGCTAGACCTCTCTACTGCTTATGGGCTAGAGGTGCTCTCCTGTCCTAAGAATCAGATCAAGGATCTCTCGGCAGTCACACAGCTCTTTGCCCTCAAGAGTATCACCGTGAGTGACAACCCTATCACGGCTCTCACGCTACCTAATGCCTACAACATCTACTTTGTCAAGATCGATGGCACGGCACTCGATGCTTGCGCACTCAATGCGCTATACAGATCGCTGAGAGAGCGCCGTGACGAAGACTCAAAGAACGACCTCGGCGGGTGTATGCTCTTTAACGGCACTCCTGCAGCTCCCAAGAGCAAGACCCAAATAGCTGTACAAAAGGGGTGGATGGTCTCTGTCGAAGGTGACGGATCTGGTTGCTCGGAAGAGGGTGACAATGCCTTTGACGTAGTCTATACCAACGTCGCTGGACGACTCCAAGAGGATGGTCCCGTAGAGATGTGGGAGTCGGCTACCTCTATCAAGATCAAGGGCGAGCTAAACGGTAGTGACCTAAGGGTTATCCGCCAGTTCTGCGGCTCTGATGAGTATGCCGCAGAGGTTCCCCACGCGCGTATCCGCAAGCTAGACCTCTCGGAGGCTCGCATCGTACCTGGTGGCGTCTACTACATCAAGGTCGATGACCAAGGCACGATGAGAGAGTATGTCGTACCAGAGGGGCAGGAGACGCTCCTACCGGACAAGCTCTTCTACCACTGCTGCTCTATCGAAGAGCTTGTACTACCTAAGAATATACGAGAGATAGGTGTCGGAGCCTTCTGGAAGTGTATCAAGCTACAGAAGCTCTCCATCCCTGATGAGGTAACACGTATCAACAGCACCGCCTTTGGAGTGTGCAACGCTCTCGAGCAGATCACCTTGCCACGTGACCTAGAGTATCTCGGGGGCTACGCTTTCACCTACTGTGCTAACCTCAAGGAGGTGACCATCCCTGAGGGGGTCAAGGTGCTCAACAAGCGACTCTTTGACAATGCTACAAGCCTTACAAAGGTTCAGCTACCTAGTCGTATGGACGCCTTCGAGCCAGAGGCATTCCTAGGTGCCGAGGCTCTGCAGAGCGTCACGATACCTAACGGGATCAAGACAATCCCCGCCTCCTGCTTCGACGGTTGCCGTGCCCTCCTAGAGGTGACGATACCAGCCGATGTGGAGCGCATCGAAGAGACCGCTTTTCAGGACAACAACCTCCTGCACACGGTACACTTCTCTGAGGGGTTGAAGACAATCGGTCTAGATGCCTTTAAGAACTGCCGAAGCCTCAAGCAACTGGAGCTACCCAACTCGCTACAAGAAATAGCGATGGGAGCCTTCCAAGAGTGCGAGTCTATAGCCTCCATCAAGTTTGGCTCAGCGCTGACACACATTGGTGAGAAGGCCTTCTGGCACTGCCATGCACTCCAGCAGCTCGAGCTACCCAGCTCACTTGAGCAGCTAGACTATGCTGCGTTTGCTGAGTCGATGAACCTAGAGCGTGTGACCATCGGTGCTGCGGCACCACTATGGGGTCAAAACCCCTTCCTCGGCTGCTTAAAGCTCAAGGAGTTTGTCGTAAGCGACGACAATACGGCCTTTGCCACACAAGAGGGTGTCCTATACAGCAAGGACTTCATTACCCTCTACGCTTACCCTGCAGGTCGCACCGAAACTGCACTGAGACTGCATGACAAGACTCAAACGATCGAGGACTTTGCCTTTTGGTTCGCACCGAAGCTGGCTGAGGTCACTTTCCCTGAGCACTTTACCATACTGGGCAACACACCCTTCAGTGGCTGTAAGAGTCTCAAGCGACTGACGATGCTGACGACCACTCCGCCACAGTCCACCTACGAGAATGATCCCTTTGAGGGGGTAGACCGGAGTCAGTGCGAGCTGATCGTCCCCAAGGGGAGCAAGGCTGACTATGAGCAGTCTCCTATCTGGCGAGGCTTCAAGATCTCAGAGGACACTGCCATCGATGCCATCCCGACGGAGCACATAGAGCTAGCCGTGGACGGGAGCTCCTGGAGACTATCGGGTATACCCTCTAGCTATCAGACCGCTCGGATAGTAGATTTGACGCTCCGCACACTGGCTGAGTATCCTATCGCTGATACGACCATGGCGATAGACCACACAGCGATGCCGTCAGGAAGCTATCTAATCATCCTAGAGGGCAGCACGACACAGACGAAACAAGTACTCAAGGTGTGCAAGTAGCCCTTTAGCACTATCGTGACACACCTTTCTAGGGTAGAGATTACTTTCCCTAGAGAGGAGTGCAAAGCTTCAACAATAAAAAAGGGGGGAGTAGGACTGATTTTCCTACTCCCCCCTTTTGTTGTCTTGAGGTTATTGACTTATGAGACTGTTGCATAAGACCTCACCCTCAGCGCCTTGCGCTTCATCCTTTCTGCAAAGTCTAGACAATCTTGCAAGCAAGATTGTGAGACTGTTGACTTTTGCAACAGTCTCTTATGTCTACGGCTCTACAAGAGATCGTTGCCTATGTCGTGGCGGTAGTTCTTACCCTCGTAGAGAATCTGCGGTGCGGTGCGATAGCACGCCTCTTGAGCTTCCTGGATGGTGGTGCCTCGTGCCGTGATGGCGAGGACGCGTCCTCCATTGGTCACCACATGCTCCTCTTCGTCAAGTGCCGTACCTGAGTGATAGATACGTATACCCTCAGCTGGATCGGGAAGCTGGATCGGGAAGCCCTTGTCGTAATGCCCAGGGTACCCCTTGGAGACGAGGACGAGCGTCATAGCTACATCGGGAGAGACCTCTAGATCGTAGCCCGCTACCTGTCCCGTTGCCATGGCGATGAGTAGCTCGAGGAAGTCGCTCTCGATACGTGGCAGTACCACCTCGGTCTCGGGATCACCTAGACGGCAGTTGTACTCGATGACATAGGGGTCGCCCGCTACATTCATCAGTCCGATGAAGAGGAAGCCGACATACTGTATGCCCTCCTCTTGCAAGCCCTCTAGCGTAGGACGTATGATGCGCTCCTCGACACGCTGCATGAAGGCTTCATCGGCAAAAGGTACGGGACTAACGGCTCCCATGCCGCCCGTGTTGGGACCTGTGTCTCCATCGCCGACACGCTTGTAGTCCTTGGCAACGGGTAGGACGCAGTAATCGGTGCCATCGGTAGCGACAAAGACGGAGCACTCGATACCCTCGAGAAACTCCTCAATGACGATGCGCTGACCACGACTTCCAAACATACCGCTGAAGAGTTGGCCTAGCCCCTCCTCCGCTTCTTTACGATCTTGGCAGATGAGGACTCCCTTGCCAGCTGCTAAGCCGTCAGCCTTGAGGACAAAGGGTGCGGAGAGCTGATCGAGAAACTCCTCCGCCTCCTCTACATCTTGAGGTCCGAAGGTCTCGTAGCTGGCCGTCGGTATGCTGTGACGACGCATGAACTCCTTGCTATACTCCTTGCTACCCTCGAGATGAGCACCCGCCTTGTCGGGGCCAACGATGAGCAGGTCGGGATGGCGAGCATCTTCCTGCAGGTAGTCGACGAGCCCATCGACGAGCGGAGCCTCGGGCCCACAGACGAGGAGCGTGACCCCGTGTGTAGCAATGAACTCGCTCACCGCCTCATGCTTGGCGGGGTTGAGGTCTGAGACATTAGTGCCATAAGCAGCAGTCCCCGCATTGCCTGGAGCTATGTAGAGCTTCCTGAGTAGCTTGCTCTCAGCTATGGCTGCTGCCATAGCGCACTCACGCCCGCCGCTACCGAGGAGGAGGACGGTCTGAGGAGCTTTTACCATTTCGATCTTAGCGTACTTCATAAATTCAGCGTCTGTAGACTTCTTCTCGTCTTGCTTTGTGTTGGGA
>QWCK01005601.1_pt1 | contig 11303 bp, 7 predicted proteins | sample 1972571 | NCBI WGS metagenome assembly QWCK01 (sample SAMN09866710, study PRJNA288562) | Human gut metagenome isolate term2_stool, whole genome shotgun sequencing... | isolation source: gut | host: Homo sapiens | place: USA: California | reverse complement strand
TTTCAATTGACCTAGAAAGCTTAGAAAAGAACCATAAGGCAGCAAGTCCCTTAAACCTCGTATTAGAAAGGAATACAAGAGTTAGAAAATTATTTAAGTAAATGAACACCTATCAAAAATTTATCCTTAATCAATTATACTTTCATCAAACCTATCCAACCCATTAAAATGAAAATTTGAAATTTAAAATACCGAAAACCTAGATATAGAAAGGAATTTAAACAATCCTTTAAAACATAGATATAAAGCCAACTTTCAAAAAGCCTATTTTTTCATAAAATTTTAAGCAAATATTTTTTATAGTCAAAAATTGTTAGGCTTATTTTTTTTAATTTTCCTAACAACCCCCTTCCCTTTTACTCAAATAATAAGGCTTAGGAAAATATTTTAACCCTAACTTTTTAACAAAAGCAAAGTCCTAAGCTATTTTTTAAATTTTATAAAAATAAGGCTTAGGTTGATTGTTAGGATTAAAATAAAAAATTTACCCTTATTTTATTAATTATTTGTTAGGCTTATAAAATAATAATAAGTCTAACAATTTTTTAAAATCTTTATCATATCTGATTTTTAAATTTTGCTATTTATTTATAAGGTTTATTAAAGTTTTTTATTACTAACTATTTTCTATTTACTTTTATTTTGCAAGATTTGTAAGGTTGTCTAATTTGAATCCCTTTTAGTATCTGTTATTTAATTCTACTTGTTTTTTATTTTGCAAGATTTATCTAGTTTTCATCAATTTAGGATTTGACTATAGGTATTTTTAATCTATAATTAAATTAATAGTATAAACGATTTAAAATAATAAAGGAGAAAATCAAATGAACAATCAATTATATGTAAGCGTAACGCACAAAAAGAAAATACAACCAAAATTAAGATTAAACACAATCTTATTAAGCCTATTACTAGGCACAACACTACTAACACCACAAATAGCAAGTGCAAAGACATTTACAGACGTCAAACAATCCGATTGGCACTATAGTGTAGTAAATGAATTATCCAATAAAGGCATAATCAATGGATATGAGGACAACACATTTAAACCTCAAAAATCCGTAACCTATGCAGAGTTTTTAACTTTATTAAACAACTCAATAGGCACAAAACAAGCCCCAGACTACAAAAACCCAAAAGAGTGGTATAAGCCTACATTCGATTACCTAAAAAATAAAGGAGTAATCACAAATATCGCTAATCCAAACCAAGCAATTAGCAGAAACGAAATGGCAAAATACCTATCCCTAGGTCTACAAAAACTAAAAAACCAAAAGCCAAACACAACAGCACCAACAAGCATAAAAGATTTCAACACAATACCAGCAGAATATAAAGATTTTGTAGCAAGTGTAGTAAATGCCAACCTAATCAAGGGTGATGAACACCAAAACTTTAATGGAAGTCAGTCCCTCACAAGAGCAGAAACAGCAGTAATCATAAAAGGCTTAGGTGGTGGAACAACAGACGAAGCAAAGAAACCAGATGAAAAACCAGTAGCACAAGCAAAAGGTTATCCACCAATGGAAGGAAAAGACAAATATGGGAATTCTTATAAAATCCAACAAGCAATTGTAGACAAATACCCAGAAAACAGAAACCCAAATTTATCAGGAGCAAATGCACAACAACCAATCGTAAACCCAGAATTACTACAAGAATATGGACAAAAATATTTAGATAGGGTAAATGGTATTATTACAGACCCAAAGGCACGTTGGTATGGATGTTATGAAAAATGGGCTCCAGAACTAATTAATGGGAATGTAAAAAATGAATTAGATGGGGAAAGATTGGAAGAAGAAGATAGAAAAAAGGGTTTGACACCATTAGCAGATTTAGATTTTAGTAAAATGTCTGAAAAAGAATTACAAGAGTATTTATAATTAAACAAATAAACCAGACAAAATTACAAATAAATAATAAATAAAATAAAAGAATATTAATGACACATTTTTAAGTAGGACTTAGACACCAACACCTATACTGTCAAATAGTAATATAGAATAATAAAAATAATTTTTTTAAGTAGTGTTTAGATACCAATACCCATTCTGTCAAATAGTAATATAGAATAATAAAAATAATTTTTTTAAGTAGTGTTTAGATACCAACACCCATTCTGTCAAATAGTAATATAGAATAATAAAATTTAATTTTTTAAGTAAGGTTTAAATACCGACTCCCATACTGTCAAATAGTAGAAATAGAATGATAAAATTTAATTTTTTAAGTAAATAAGTAGGTTATTTTTCTTGAAATATTTAAGATAAATAAACTTGACAAACCAAACAAAACTTGTTAAACTAAATATACAAAACAATAAAGGTATGATAAAAAACAAAAAAAGAACTAGGGGTTACCAAATGCACCCTAGTTCTTTTTTAGGTTATTTTTAATTTTTAGAAAAAAATATAATAAATAAACTTGACAAACCTAAAAACACATGATATATTAAAGATACTTTAAAGAGGGTGTTTCGCAGCCCGTATTCCAAATGTGAGCCTTAAAGAGGGTGTTTCGCAGCCCGTATTCCAAATGTGAGCCTTAAAGAGGGTGTTTCGCAGCCCGTATTCCAAATGTGAGCCTTAAAGACAAAAAACAAGGAGTTCACTACTCCTTGTTTTTTTATTTTCATGGAGGAAACTAAAATGGCAGAGCAAAATTTAGAATTTTACACAGTAAATTTAGATTATTTAGAATATTTAAGTAAGATAGATTCAGAAGTATATTATGTTCCATCATATAGAGCCACAAATCATCAAAAACCATTTCTAGGAACAATTGTAGGATTAAGTAATTATGATTATTTTATTCCAATAGCTTCAGCAAAACCCAAACATCTTAATTGGAATTTAACATCAGACTCACATTATATAATACATGAAATCATAGATAGGAGTAATGCAATAGCAGGTTCTTTAAATAAACCACATCCAAATAACACAGATATAATACATATATTAGCAATATTAGATATAAAGAAAATGATACCAATAAAAAGTGGATTATATACACAAATAGACTTTTCTAAAATACAAGATATTGATTATAAAAATCTTTTACAAAAAGAATACAATTTTTGTTCAAGCAACAAAGCAAACATAATAAATACTGCTACAAAACTTTATACAGAACAAATAAACAATGGAATAATCAGACATGCACATTGTAATTATAGTTTATTAGAACAATCATTGAAAAATTATAAACCAAACAAATAAAACAAAACCCCAAAACACACAAATCAAATTGATTTGTGTGTTTTTTAATACCCCACACAACCACCAAACTCTCAAAACTAGAAAAACAAAAATAAAAAATATATAATAAAGATTAAGCAAGAAAATCAAACAAAAAAGAAGGGAGCAAACAAAGGATGAAAAACAAAATACATAAATCATTGTTAGTATTACTAGCAATGATAATGCTATTAACAAGCATACCCCTAAATACATTTGCAGACGAAGGAGCAGATGGTAAAGGTGGATATGCAAATCCAGGCAGTAGAAAATACGATAAAAATTTAAACCTATGGAAAAGAATATCCTATGGGTATAGAGTATCTCTTGTAAAAGCGAATAGTAAAGAAGATTTAGAAGCAGGTAATGGAATAAAAATAGGTAAATCAGTTCTATATCCAGCACCAGGGTATTCAGTACCCACTAAAGGTATTACATCAGGTATGTCAGCATATGATTACCAAAAAGGTAAAGTTCAAAAAAAATCTTATGAGTTAAAAAAGAAGGCAGCCTTTTATGGACCAGCAGATGCTAGTCAAAAATCTGCACCATTATTTCAATCAGGGGTAAAAGACATAATAGGTAATTCACAATTTATGAAATCCAAAATGAAAGACCAAAAGTCTGGACAATGGAGCATACCATACATAAGAGATGAAATATTTGGAGAAAATATTCAGTACAAAGGATTATATATACTAGCATCCGAAGCAAGTGGTAAAAAAGGTTCAGATGCAGAATTAGAAAAACAAGGAAAGGAAATCGTTGATTTATCCAAAGGTTACTGGAAAGCCTATATAGAGCCAATGGTAGCTATGCAAAATGGAGATATAGCAACATATAAAGATTTTGAGTCAAAACAAGAATTTACAGATTGGCAAGATAAAGACAAAGTATTAAACTTAACAGTAAGAGACATGATATATTGGCAAATAGGATTATATGATAGATATAATGACTTAAATATGTCAACAGTACCAGGACTTTGGGCAGGTTCACTCGATATTGCAGGAATGACAATATATTTAACAGAAGACCAACCAGATATTAGTATGGTACCAAAGCCAACAAGTCCAGATTACAAAATAAATTATAATGGAACACAAGGTGCATCACTAAGAATAAAAAATGAAATGCAAGTTGGACAACCAATCTTTGACAGTATGGGAGTCGGAGTTTATTATATAGAGGGCAAGAAAAAACCAGAAGGCACACCAAACCAATTTGATGGACTATATTTAGACAAAAAACTAACAAGCAAATCAAAGAATCCATGCGATGGAAAATGGGACCCTAAAGAACAAAAGTGGCACATATGTGATGTAGACCCAAGTTACAAATATGTAGAATACTGTGTAACAGATTCAAAAGACCCACTACCAAAATTCCCAGAAGATTTAGGAACAAAGCACCCAGAATGTAAAACAGAACCAATAACAAGTAGACCACCAGAAGTTCCATTAAAACCAGATGAAAACATAATAGTAAAATGGAAAAAAGAAAAAGAACCAGAACCAGAAAAAGCAAAGAAAACATACAAATTTACAATCCCACAATGGAGATTGAATAGATATGTGAAAGACAAGTTATCAGAAGGCTAAAATATTTAGGCTTTATTTTTTTGTTCAATTTACTTTAACGCTTCACTTTGTAAGCGTGTATTTGTCTTTCGTAAATAGCTCAAATTTCAATTTTTATTTTTTATTCGAGTATTTGGTCGATGTCGTAATTAAAGTTGATTTAAAAAACGATTTAGAAGTAAATATAGTTGAAGTTCTGAAAAATACCTGGTTTTATATGAATGAGATTTATTATTTAATGAGTAAATCTTGCAAAATTCCAATTAACAAGAATTAATTGATACTTAAGTATGATTTATTTAAAGATTACATAAACCTTTTGATTAATTAAATTATTCTAATTCAGGCTTTTTCTTTATCTAGTCTATATTTAGCTATTTATACTATGTTTTTTCTTAGTTGTTATGGTATTTTTAATCGGTTTATATATTCATAACTTATATAATATGTATATGACATTTTGATTTTAAGTTAAGGGATTGAATAAATAACAGATTATATTTGGTTTTATATTCATTCCGAATCTACTAAATCTTACAAAATCTGAATTAACCAGAAGAAATTAACACTCTATTAAGTTTAAATCTAACATTAGATAAGTAATTTAATTGATTTTCTTTTTAAAATTTAGCTTAATCTCTCTTATGTCCTTATTATTTAACCTGTTTTATCTTCTAATTAATGACTAATATTAGTTTTATTCAGTTTTATTTAATTAACAATTATATATTTTATTAAGTCTAATCTGTTCTTTGCTTATGTTTGTTTTTCTATCTGCTTATGCCATATCTGTAATCACATAAATCATAAAAAACAAATTGGAAAAAACACAGATTAATAAAAGGAATTGATAGACATAGAATGTTAAAAGATTGAATAATATTGAGAAAACATTGATTTTGAAATTACAAATATTGCAAAATCATAATCGGGGAAAGAAGATAAATTAATGATTAAGCTTAAAATAATATCTATATCTGAATTTTGTATATGTTTTCTATCTCAACCCTGTTCTTTGTTTTTTATTTTTACTCAATTTCTAGTTAATTTTAATTTTGCAAGATTTATCTATGTGATGTTTTTTGTGATATTTTATATATCTAATCTATTCCCTTTTGCTATATAGGTTTTTCTTTGTTTTTCACACTTGTATGTGACGTTTTGTGATGCATTTGTGACGTTTTATATTGGCTCTAACCATTGTAAATTAGCCATGTGATGTTTTTTGCTATGATTTTTTTAAACTTAAGAATTTTTTAATTAATTAGAATTTTAATAAATAAATCATAGCAAAATTAGTTTTTATAGGTTTGGTGAAAAAAGTATCACAAACGTCACAAATGGAGAAAAAGTCAAATGTAGTAAGGGAATTAGACCAAAAGAAAAACATCACAAAACATCACAAATCGTTACAAAAACATCACAGAAAATATATAAACCACCTAAGAAATTTAATATATTCTTAGGTGATTTTTATTTGAGGTTTAATTGATTTCTAGTTAATGTGAATTTTGCAAGATTTGTCATTATATAATTGAATTTTGATTAAATCGAAAAATTTGAAATAGTTGAATCTATTATATCATCGGTTATTCCAATATATTTTAAGGTTATACTAGGTGAACTATGATTAAAAATCTGTTGAAGTGTAGCTATATCCTTATATTGTTGGTAATAAAAATATCCAAACGTCTTTCTAAGTGTATGAGTTCCAATGTTACTGATACTTAATTGGTCACCAACAGACTTCAAGATGTTATATGCCTGAACCCTTGTTATTGGTTTTTCATTTCCGTTCTTATCCCTTTTATTACTTGGTATTAGATAATTATCTTTTGTAAGATTTGCTTGTTTTATATATTTGTCTAGCTCATTTCTTAGGTTGTCGTTAATCAAAAATCTCTTATGTTTTCCTGTCTTTTGTTCCCTAATTATTATATGTGTATCTACTACATCAACCACTTTTAATTTTAATATATCAGATATTCTTAGACCTGTATTAAGACCAATCACTGTCATTATATAGTATTTATAATTTCTTAACTTTAACAATCGCTTGAACTCTTCAAGAACTTTCTTATCTCTAATTGGTTGGACTATATTCATATCTTTTTCCCTCCCTTTTGCTATAGGTATATCATCGAAAAAATAAACTTTCTACTTCAGGGAGTTAAGTTATTTAATGCTTTTTATTAGTTTAAGATAAGCCTAAGTCAAAAACCTATATAAGATAAGTGATTTCAATGGTTAGGGAACTTGACACAATATGTATTTTGTTAAATTATTACATTAATGTTACATATAAACCTTAATTTGTAATTAAACTGTAATAATAAATTTGTTGACACCATCAATTCCTAGACTACATATAGGAATTTCGTTACATTTAGTAATAGGTTTTCTAAATGATAATAATTATTAAAACTCTTGAAAATCAAGACTACATATAGGAATTGATGCCCTTGAATCACCTTATAATTGGCTTGTTTGCTGGACTTGCAAAGTTTTAATAATGATGCTAAGCTTTAATCATAAATGAATAACTCTTATTGGAAAATGATAAGAAATATGAAATTTATTTACAAAAAGAAAGAAAATAAAGGAAGTGATATTTAACGAAAACATAGACAGTATATAGGAAATTTAAATTAAAAGTAAGATTGAAGTTAAAAATTGAGAAAGGATAAAAAACAATGAAAGAAAAGATAAAAATAAAAAAAGATTTTATTGAAATCAAAGATATTATGAAGATTTATGGATTTAGTAGAAGAACAATAATGAATATTTTGGAAGAAAATGACATTAGACTAATAACTGGCGGTCAAGGAACAAAATATAGAATAAACAAAGATGATTGGGAAAAATTTATGGAGGGACAAATAAAATGACAACAAATATAAGTAAAGCGAAAGAAGTTTTAATTTTTGATATTGAGGTGTTTAAGCACGACACAATAATAGTTTTCAAAAGATACAACATGCATGGATATTTATCAATGCATAATGATTTTAAAGGTTTAAAAGATTTAATAAAAGATAAGTTGTTAGTTGGATTTAATAATTATAATTACGATAACTATATATTAGCAGCAATATTACAAGGAAAAAATCAGGAAGAAATTAAAAAAATAAATGATTATATAATTTCTGGCAGTGATGTTAAAAACTTAGGATTAAATAAGGAAGTTTACAGCATTAATAGTTTAGACACCTTTCAAGAATTACCAAATAGAATCAGCCTAAAAGAATTTCAGGCAAATTATGGCATGGATATTGAGGAAACTCCTATCTCCTTTGATTTAAACAGACCTTTAACTGGTGCTGAATTAGATTTAGTTAAAAAATACTGTCAACACGATGTATTTGCTACTGAAAAACTTCTAAACGAAAGAATTGAATCATATTTTAATCCAAAAATACAATTATGTAATATGTCTGATAAAAATTCTATTCGTTGGAACACTACAACAATAGCAGCAGATATTTTAACTGATGGTAACAAGGTTATCCCTTGGAAAGATACAAAATTCAACATAATGCTTCTAAAGTTTGTTCCTGTTGAGGTGGTTGCATACTGGGCAAAAAATTATATAGAGTCAGCTCAAGGTAAATCTGTATCAGCTTTTAATATCGAAGTCGATGGATATAACCTATCCTTTGGATTTGGTGGATTACACCTAGGAGAAAAAGTAATTGCTAAGGATGTAGTTCTACTAGATGTAAGCAGCATGTATCCTAATATCATTGTAAATAACAAGTTATTAGACGATAAAACAAACATATATAATGACATACTCAAAAAAAGAATCATTGAAAAGAATGAAGGAAATATCGTTAAAAGTAATGCCTTAAAGTTAATTCTCAACTCTGTTTATGGGAATTTTAAAAATCAATATAGCAATTTATATAACCCAATGGCAGCTATTTCAACTTGTCTGCTTGGTCAGATTGCAATTTTTAACTTATTTGATAGATTAAAGAAACACGGGAAAATTATAAATATAAATACTGATGGTATTGCCTTTGTTCCAAAAAATAATCTCTGGAAGAAAATAGCGATAGATTGGATGGATGACTGGGAATTACCACTCACACACAAGTATTACACAAAGTGGATACAAAAAGATGTAAATAATTATGTAGCTCTAGCAAAAGATGGAAGTATAACAACAAAAGGTGCAGATACCAGCAAGTATGAATATGATGTCTTAGGAAAAGTAAAGGCTAATATCGTTGACAAGTGCGTAGTAAATTACCTTTTGCACGATATACCTATTAAAGAGACAATTTTAAACAATCTAAATGAACCAAAGCTATTCCAAATTGTATTAAAAAATACAAATAAGTTTGTGGCAACAGTAGACCAAAATGGAATAGCTACAAATAAAGTAAATAGAGTATTTGCCTCTAAAAATACTGACACTTGTCTATATCGATTAAAAGAAAATGGCAATACAGCTAAGTTTCCTGATGCACCAAGCAAAATGTATGTCTATAACGAAGATTTAGATAATTTAGATATCAAAGAATTTAAGGAAATCATAGATGTAGAATATTACGAGGCTTTAGTTGATAAAAAATTGAGAAATTGGCCTAATCCAAAAATAATATATTTAGATGAGGTTGAAAACATAAATAATCACGAAGAAAGGAAGATAATTTAAAAGTGAAAACATTTAGTATAAACGATTTGAACAATATTGATGAATTTAGGTATGTACAATATTATAAGGGACAAAAATATGGAGCATATGGACAGATACCTTTTGATGAAAATAAGTTGCTACTTGTAGATGATGCTGGTTATATTTTAAAGCCAAATGAGGTTGTAATTGATGTAGATTGTCTTAATATAGACCAATTAAGAGCCTTATTAAACACATTCCCCGATGAATTAAACACGGAAATAAGAAGGACTGATAGAGGTATTCACATTTACTACACTAAGCCAAGTAACTGGCATCAAAATTGGCCAAAAAATAGTATATGTAGTCTTGGCTTTCCAATTGAGTATTTAAGTAGCAAAACAAATCCAAATGGTATTGTTGTAAAGCGATTTGGAAAAGAAAGAGATGTGATAAATAAGGGAAAAAGAATCCAACTACCCTTCATTTTTGACCTATGTAACAGAGGAACTTACAGGAACTGTCTAGGATTTGTAGAGGGTGATGGTAGAAACTCGAATCTTTTTATGATGCGTCAAAGACTAGGATACAACGATAATTACAAGAAAATTTTAGAATTTATAAATAAAAATATTTTCGATGAACCTCTTGAAGACAAAGAACTTAATATTCTAATTGAAAGACCACTATATTGAAAGAAAGGAAAAACACATTATGATAGCGGAAAAAGTAAAAACGAATGAAGAAACTAAAATTAATAATGAAGATGAGCAAAATATCGATTACGGTGTAATGGATTTAATTGAATGTCCAGATGGCGAACAAGCAAAGGATGCGATTGAATCAATTTTAGACGTAAAAAAAATAGAGTTTGCTCCAGAAGCATTGGATACAAACTCAAATAATGTAAATCTACAAGCATCATACCAAAAAACAAAATTGATTTCAACAACAAAAGAAAAATTAACAAAACTTTTAGTGGAGAAAAGAGAACTTTTAGAGGAAAAGAAGCTAATTGAAAAAGTAACAGAGGGTCAATTTGCTATGGCATTATGTAATTACCTTAATATCGTTGTTTTTCAGGGTGTTTTGTATGGATTAGCTGGAAATTGGGAAAAGTTAGATGATTCTCCATCGGGTAATCTAAATAAGTTTATATTAAATTTAGCTGGCGACAGAAAAACTAACTTTCTAAAGGAAGTAAAGGCTCAGATACTCATTTTTGCAAGATATTATAATAATTCGGACAACTTACCAATACTTCTAAATAACGGATATTTAGTAGATGGTAATTTTTATGATTATGATGCGAATAAAATTAAACCTTTTTCACCATATCAAATCGGTTTAAATTACAATCCTGATTGCAAAAAGGTTGATATAGTAGATGAATATCTAAATAACTTAAGTCAAAATGAATTAGAATATAGAAACATTCTTGAAGAAATTCTAGGCTACTGCTTAATGACAAACTTTGATAGAAAAGGTTCGCTATCTAAGTTTTTCTTTCTTGTAGGTGATGGTGGAAATGGTAAGGGGACATTTTTAAAGATTATATCTAGGATTTTGGGAATGGAAAATTGTTCTCTGGTATCATCTCAACAAATAGCAGATGAAAGATATAATAACAACCTAAAAGGAAAACTAGCTAATCTAGGCGATGATGTTCCCAATAAACCTTTAAATGATGCAGTCGTCAAAATTCTAAAAAATATATCATCCTGTGATGAGATTGCTCTGAGGAATTTATTTAATGACGCACATAACTATAGGCTTACAGCAACTTTAATTTTCACAAGTAACCACATCTTAAAATCTTGGGAAAAAGATTATGCTTTTAAGCGTAGAATTATA
>QWCK01005598.1_pt1 | contig 11310 bp, 10 predicted proteins | sample 1972571 | NCBI WGS metagenome assembly QWCK01 (sample SAMN09866710, study PRJNA288562) | Human gut metagenome isolate term2_stool, whole genome shotgun sequencing... | isolation source: gut | host: Homo sapiens | place: USA: California | reverse complement strand
ACTTGCCCACGGTGCCGGACTGCTTCAGGGGCATGCAGCGGCTGGACACGCCGGCCTTTTCCTTCATGGCCAGCTCGCACTCCAGGCTGCCGCACCACTTGGTGCGGGCGAAGCCGCCGCGGCCCTGGGCCATATCCCGGACCTCCTCCCAGGAGGTGAAGTCGAAGGTGTTGTCCTCCAGGTTCTTCTCGGCCATGGCGTACAGGTTGTCGTGAACGTCCTGCAGCAGGGTCTGCGCGGCGCTCTCCAGGTCGCTCAGCGGCACGAAAGTCTTTTCGCCGGTGTCCCGCCGGGCCATGCAGCACTGCTGCTTCTCCATATCCTTGGGGCCGATCTCCACCCGCAGGGGCACGCCCTTCATCTCATACTGGGCGAACTTCCAGCCCGGGGACTGGTCACTGTCGTCCAGCTTCACCCGCAGACCGGCAGCCTCCAGCCGCTGCTTCAGCTCACGGGCGGCGTCCAGGACGCCGGGCTTGTGCTGGGCGATGGGCACCACCGCCACCTGGATGGGGGCCACCGCCGGGGGCAGCACCAGGCCGTTGTTGTCGGAGTGGGTCATGATGCATGCGCCGATGAGGCGGGTGGTGGAGCCCCAGCTGGTCTGGAAGGGGTACTGCAGCTTGTTGTCCCGGCCGGTGAAGGTCACGTCATAGGCCCGGGAGAACTTGTCGCCGAAATAGTGGCTGGTGCCGGACTGGAGGGCCTTGCGGTCCTTCATCATGGCCTCGATGGTATAGGTGGCCTCGGCCCCGGCGAACTTCTCCTTGTCGGTCTTGCGGCCCTTCACCACAGGCATGGCCAGGGCGTCCCGGCAGAAGTCGGCATAGCAGTTGAGCTGCTGCTCGGTTTCGGCAATGGCCTCCTCCGCCGTCTCATGGATGGTATGGCCCTCCTGCCACCAGAACTCCCGGGACCGCAGGAAGGGGCGGGTGGTCTTTTCCCAGCGGATGACGGAGCACCACTGGTTATACAGCATGGGCAGCTCCCGATAGCTCTGCAGCACGTTGTGCCAGTGGTCGCAGAACATGGTCTCAGAGGTGGGGCGGAAGGCCAGGCGCTCCTCCAGCTTCTCGCTGCCGCCCATGGTGACCCAGGCCACCTCCGGGGCGAAGCCCTCTACCAGCTCCCCCTCCTTTTTCAGCAGGCTCTCGGGGATCAGCACGGGCATGGCCACGTTCACATGGCCGGTCTTTTTGAACATGCCGTCCATAATGCGCTGGATATTCTCCCAGATGGCGTAGCCATAGGGGCGCAGGATCATGAAGCCCTTCACGGACGCATAGTCCACCAGCTCCGCCTTCAGGCAGATGTCGGTATACCACTTGGCGAAGTCCACCTCCATGGGAGTGATGGCTTCCACATTTCTCTGGTCTTTTGCCATAATTTCTCTCAGTCCTTTATTTTCATCGTTTTAACGGATTATTATCCCTGAACTCTTATTGTATCTGCCCGGCGGGGAAATGTCAACACAAAAAGCCGCCGGTTTCCCGGCGGGCCGCAGCCGCCGGAAACATACCATTATATAACGAAGAAATCCGCCAGCAGGGCCAGCACCGTGGTGAGGATGCCGCACAGGCCGATGGCCAGGCCGCTCATGGCCCCCTCGGTTTCCCCCAGCTCCAGGGCCTTGGCGGTGCCCATGGCGTGGCTGCACGCGCCGATGCCCAGGCCCACGGCCATGGGGTCCTTCACCCGGAACAGCTTCACCAGCAGCGGGGCGCACAGGTTCCCCAGCATGCCGGTGACCACCACCGCCGCCACGGTAACGGCCACAGTGCCGCCGTGGCCCTGGGCCACCACCGTGGCAATGGGCATGGTGACGGATTTTGGCAGCAGGGACATGGTCATGGCCCGGTCCAGGCCCAACAGGCGGCACAGCACCAGGATGCTGCCCATGGCCGTGACCACGCCCACCACGCAGCCCACCAGCACCGGCAGCCAGTGCTTTGCCAGCAGCTTCCGCTGGGAATAGATGGTCACCGCCATGCAGGCCGTGGCCGGACCCAGGAACAGGTTAATGAGCTCCCCGCCCTGCCAGTAGCTTTCATAGGGGATATGGAACACCAGCAGCACCGCGATCACCAGCAGTACCGCGATAAGCATGCCGTTGCAGATGGCCAGGCGGGTCTTTTTCTGGACCTTCATCCCCAGCCAGTAGGCCGCCACCGTCAGCATAACGCCGAAATACGGCTGCGCCGTCAGCTCCTTCATTTCCGCTTCCCTCCCCGTTCCATCAGTCTCCGGGTCAGATGCACGGCCCAGACCGTGGCCCCATAGGTCAGCACCATGGACACCACGCACACCGTCAGAAACGCCGCCGCGTTCTGCCAGATCAGGTCCACATAGCTGATGATGCTGACGGACACCGGGATGAAGAAGAAGCCCAGATTCCCCAGCAGGAAGTCGGACTTCTCCCGCACATGGTCCACCTTCACGATCCCCGTCAGCAGCAGGACCAGCAGCAAAAGCAGGCTGATGACGCTGGCCGGGAAGGCCACCGGCAGGACGGCCTCGATGCCCTGGCTGACCCAGTAAATGCCGAATACCAATGCAACTTGCAGCAAGATTTTCATAACGCTCCACCTTTACGATCACAATAAAAGCCGCCCTCCGGTCAGAGAGCGGCTTTTATTGTAAGAGCCTTTATGCAGAAAGTCAAATCAAATTGCAATATTTTGTCAAAATCACCGAAAAAATCATTGGGGCAGAGGCAGGCCATGGAGCATGACCCGGCCGAAGCAGGTGAGACTGCGTCCGCTGCTGGGGGGCAGCAGCACGTCGGCGTCGGACCGGCGGCGGTTCAGGCTGAACAGATACACCATGCCCAGGGGGTCCCGGTAATACTGCTTGCACACCATGTCGCCGTCCACGCAGAAAATGCCCACGTCGCCGTTGTGCAGGGGGTCGTGGTTCACATACACCACGCCGCCGTCGTGGATATACGGCTCCATGGAGTCCCCCTGGATCCGCACCGCCAACTCCGCTCCCCGGGGCACCTGGCCGGTAACGGGAATGGTCTCATAGTCCTCGTTGAACACCGGGGCGGCATATCCGGCGGCGGCGGGACTGGCATACAGGGGGATGGTGCGGGGGTCCTGCCGGGGCTGAAGGCGCTCCGACTCCTGCTGCAGGTCCTCCAGGGCCCGGACCATGGTGTGGACCGTCTGCCGGCCCGCCAGGCTCAGCCGGCGGTATCCCTCCAGCAGGGCCTGCTCCTCGTCGGACCGGATGCCGCCGTGGGCACGGTAGGCGTCCCGGTACAGATAGTTGGGGTCCACCCCCAGGGCGTCAAACAGCCGCAGCAGCACCTCCTCCTTGGGAGCACTGACGCCGGTTTCATAGTTTCCCACCGCCGACCGGGAAATTCCCAACCGGCCTGCCAACTCCACCCGGGAGATGCCCAGCTCCTCCCGGCGCTTGCGCAGCTGTTCGCCAAAGCTCATGCTTTCGCCCTCCTTCGACGGGGTTCGCCCCATGCTGTCGATAGCGTACCACATTTGTTGGTTCTTGTCAATAGTTTTAACAAGAATCTTGTTAATTTAGGATTGACATAACAAGTTTCTTGTGCTATAGTAGCGTCATTCTCAAGTTACTTGGCAGCAAGGCCGAAAAAAACCTGCCGCAGCCGCGGCAGGCATAGTCCTTTTTGACAAACGCTGGTTATTCCGGCAGGTCGGCGGCATGGGGCAGGCCCCAGCGGAAATGGGCCGCGCACAGCCGCAGCACCAGGATCACCGCCGCCCCCAGCAGCATGGAGGGGATATCCCCCAGGTGCCGCCAGCACAGGGCGCACAGCAATGCCCCGATCAGGGTGGGGCAGGCGTAAAAATGCTTGACAAAGATATAGGGCTTCTGGTTGGACAGCACGTCCCGCAGCACACCGCCGCCTACGCCGGTGATGACGCCCACGAACACCAGCAGAAACAGGTTATAGTCCTGGGCCTGCTGAAAGGCGCACTGAACGCCCACCACCGTGAACAGCCCCAGACCGATGGAGTCCAGCCACAGCATCACCAGCTCATAGGCCCGGCTCTCCACCGCCAGCAGGTGCCGCACCGCCGGCAGGAACACCAGGGCCGACACCCCCATGGCCACCAGGGCATACACCGGCTGGCAGAACATCACCGGCGGGGTGATGCCCAGGGTCAGGTCCCGGATGACCCCGCCGCCGCAGGCGGTGCACACGCCCAGGATCACCACGCCGAAGGCGTCCAACTGGCGCTGAAGCCCCGCCAGGGCCCCGGAGGCGGCAAAAACCGCCGTGCCCACGATTTCCAGTATGAAAAGTACCGTATCGGTCATAAAAATCGCCCTTTTTCCTCAGAATGCCCCGGCATTATAGCACAGGCGGCAGGGCCGCGCAATGGGACAGTGCAACAAATTTTTCCGGTTGTTGCCCGGATTTATGCAACGATTTGAGAAAATTCATGTATAGGTAGAGGCAAAAAAAGACTTCCGGATGCAAGCATCCGGAAGTCCTGGTGGGGGATGGTGGATTCGAACCACCGAAGGCGTTGCCAGCAGATTTACAGTCTGTCCCCTTTGGCCACTCGGGAAATCCCCCATATATGAAGTTTGGAGCTGGTGGACGGATTCGAACCCCCGACCTGCTGATTACAAATCAGCTGCTCTACCAGCTGAGCTACACCAGCGTCTGACCAGCGAAGATTATATTACCAGACTCCACCTCGTTTGTCAACAGAAATTTTCGCCTCTGGCGGGAATTTTTTACATAAACCGGCACCGACACCACATTCACCCATGCACACAGGAGAGAGGAGGCAGTTGATATGACGATGCAGGAATTGTCCCCGCAGTATGCCCGGCAGGCGGAGGCCGTGTCCCGGCGGCTGCGGGAGCTGCGCCATCAGGCGCTGACGGAGGGGGACCCGGAGCGGGTCCAGGCCCTGCGCCGCAGACAGCAGGAGCTGCGGCCCCTGCTGCAGGAGGCCCGGGAGCTGGCGGAGCACACCGCCCATTATTATGACAGGGGGTACATAAGACGTGAAAAATACCGCATCTGATCTGGCAGGCCTGCCCTATGATCCGCTGAGCATGGCCAGTCTGCAGCTCTGGAAGCAGGAGAACCAGGAGGACAACCGCCCCCGGATCGAGCGGCTTCTGCGGAACCTCCCCCTGGCCATGGAGGAGGAGCTGACGCCCCGTCAGCGGCAGATCATGCGCATGCGCTATTCCCGGAACATGTCCGTCACCCGCATTGCCCAGGAGCTGGGCATCAACAAGGCCACCGTTTCCCGGACCCTGTCCCGCAGCACCTGGAAGCTGTACCGCAGCCTGCGGTACAGTCTGTAAAAAAACTTACATTTTCCCCGGAAAAGCCTTGACTTTTCCGGGGAAAACCTTATAATGCCTATACTGTACGCGCGGTTTATATGGGGCCTGTGTCTGTCCGGCGGACAGGCGGTCCCCTGCGGGATAGAGGGAAAAGACAGACGAGAAAGGGTGGTATCTCCTATTATGTTAGATAAGCTTGTGCACAATCGCTGGCCCCGGGTGGGGGCGGCACTGTTCGGGTCGCTGCTGCTGGCTCTGGCCATCAATCTGTTCATCGTGCCCCAGCACCTGTACACCAGCGGTCTGCTGGGCCTGTGCCAGGTGATCCGCACCCTGCTGGACACCAAGCTGGGCATCCGCTTCAGCAACTTCGACCTGGCGGGCACGCTGTACCTGCTGGCGAACCTGCCGCTGCTGCTGCTGGCCTACAAGACCATGGGCCGGACCTTCGTGGTGAAGCTGGCCCTGTGCACGGTGTCCAACTCCCTGTTTCTTTCCATCATCCCCATTCCGGCGGAGCCCATCATTCCGGATATGCTCACCAGCTGCCTGGTGGGCGGCATCCTGGCGGGCTTTTCCAACGGCCTGGTGCTGACCTGCGGCGCCTCCTGCGGCGGGCTGGACATTCTGGGGCTGTATCTGTCCAAAAAGGGCCGGGGCTTCACGGTGGGCAAATTCTCCCTGCTGTTCAACGCCGCCCTGTATACCCTGTGCCTGATCCTGTTCAGCGCCCCCACGGCCATCTATTCCGCCATTTACACGGTGTTCAACGCCCTGTTTGTGGACCGGGTGCACCAGCAGAACATCACCACCCAGGTGCTCATCGTCACCAAACTCCGGGACCTGGAGCCCTTCTGGGAGCTGGGGCGGAAGATGGACCGGGGCATCACCTACTGGACCGGCCACGGCGCCTACACCGGCGATGAGGTGCAGATCCTCTGCATCTGCCTGTCCAAGTACGAGATCGAGACATTGCAGCAGGAGGTCCAGAAAATTGACTCCCACGCCTTCTTCATGATGCAGGAGGGCGTACATACCCGGGGCAACTTCAAGCGGCACCTGAACCCCTGACGGCCCATACCCATCAACATACCGGGAGCCCGGCGCACCGCGCCGGGCTCCTTCGTTTTTATCGCCCCTTGCCCGAAGCCGCCGGATGTGCTACACTGATAGGGAATCGTACACACGGAGGACCCCCGCATGAAACGTATTGCCAGTATCCAGGATATCTCGTGTCTGGGCCGCTGCTCACTGACGGTGGCGCTGCCGGTGATCTCCGCCATGGCGGTGGAGTGCGCCATCGTACCCACGGCGGTGCTCAGCACCCACACCATGTTCCCCGGCTTCATCAGCCGGGACCTGTCGGACCAGCTGCTGCCCATCGCCCGCCACTGGAAAAGCCAGAACGTGACCCTGGACGCCATCTGCACCGGCTATCTGGCCTCCCCCCGGCAGACGGAGGAGGTCTGTGACTTTTTCGACCTGCTGGCAGGGCCGGACACCCTGCTGTTTGTGGACCCGGCCATGGCCGACGGCGGACGGCTGTACAGCGGCTTCGGCCCGGACTTTCCGGCGTATATGCGCCGGGTGGTAAGCCGGGCCCATGTGGCGGTGCCCAACGTGACGGAGGCCTGCCTGCTGACGGACACCCCCTACCGGGAGACGGAGGACCTGTCCTGGTGGCGGGACCTGCTGCGGCGGGTGGGAGACCTGGGGCCCCGCTGCCCGGTGCTCACCGGGGTGCCCTTCGGGCCGGACCGCCTGGGGGTCATGGCCCTGGACCCGGAAAGCGGCGGCATCTTCCAGTACCACACCCCCCGGGTCCACGACCACTTCCACGGCACCGGCGACATCTTCTCCGCCGCCTGCGCCGGGGCCATGGTCCGGGGCAAGGGGCTGCCCGACGCCCTGCGCCTGGCGGCGGATTTCACCCTGGCCTGTATTCAGGCCACCCAGCGGGACCCCAACGCCCCCTGGTACGGGGTGGAGTTTGAGAAGGCCCTGCACCTGCTGCCGGGGCTGCTGGAGCGGTGATTTCCCCCCTGCCCCGGGAGGTTTTCCGGAAATTTTGCTGAAAATCCCTAAAAATATAGTTGTCAGAACCGGCAAAATATTATATAATCCATATGTTGAACGAATGCACGGCGGGAAAAGCCGCGCTTGCACAGAAAACGAAGGGAGAACAACCATTATGACTGCCAACGACATCCGCAACATCGCCCTGCTGGGCCACGGCGGCTCCGGCAAGACCTCTCTGGCCGAGCAGATGCTCTTTATGACCAAGGGCACCGACCGCCTGGGCCGCACCGCCGACGGCAACACCACCTGCGACTATGACGCCGAGGAGATCAAGCGCCAGATTTCCATTTCCCTGGCCTTTGCTCCCGTGAATTATAAGGGCGTGAAGATCAACGTGATGGACGCCCCCGGCAACTTCGACTTCTCCGGCGAGGCTCTGTCCGCCATCCGCGCCGCTGAGTGCGCCGTTCTGGTGGGCGCCGCCAAGGACGGCCTGTCCGTGGGCATGGAGCGCTCCTGGAAGATGCTGGGCAAGAAGCCCCGGATGATCTTCATCAACCGCACCGATGAGGACAACAGCGACTACGCCTCCTGCCTGGACGCCCTGAAGGGCAAGTTCGGCCAGGCCATCGCCCCCATCGTTGCCCCGGTCATCGACGGCAACAAGAAGGTCACCGCCATCGTGGACCTGCTGCACAACACCGCCTATGAGGTCAAGGGCGGCAAGGCCGCTGCCTGCGCCATCCCCGCCGACATGGCCGACGAGGTGGAGGCCCTGCGCGCCGAGCTGATGGAGGCCGCCGCCGGCGCCGACGAGGAGCTGATGGAGAAGTTCTTCGACACCATGGAGCTGTCCGCCCAGGATATGGCCAAGGGCCTGAAGATCGGCGTCCGGGACGGCAGTGTCTGCCCCGTGCTGTGCGGCTCCGCCAACACCGGTCTGGGCGTGGAGATGCTGCTGCAGACCATCCTGGACCTGGCCCCTGTGGCCACCGATATGCCCGCCGAGGCCGCCCAGGATGACGACGGCAACGACATCGAGGTCGCCTTCGATCCCAACGGCCCCACCGCCGCCATCGTGTTCAAGACCATCTCCGACCAGTACGGCAAGTATTCCATGATCAAGGTCATCCGCGGCAAGGTCACCGGCGACATGGCCCTGTATAACCCCACCACCGGCAACACCGAGAAGCTGGGCCGCCTGTATGTCATGAGGGGCAAGAAGGGCGAGGAGACCAAGGAGATCTGCTGCGGCGACATCGGCGCCATCGGCAAGATGGACAAGGTCAAGACCGGCGACACCCTGTGCGACGCCAAGAACATCGTCCGCCTCCACGGCATGGACTATGCCCAGCCCTGCTACAGCCGCGCCATCTCCCCCAAGACCAAGCAGGAGATCGAGAAGCTGGGCACCGGCCTGAACAAGCTCAACGAGGAGGATCCCACCTTCCATGTGGTCAACAACGCCGAGACCCACCAGACCGTGATCTCCGGCGCCGGCGATATCCAGATCGACGTGCTGTGCGCCAAGCTGAAGAGCCGCTTCGGCGTGGACGCTGAGCTGTCCGCTCCCCGGGTCGCCTATCGCGAGAAGATTCGCTCCACCGTCCGCAAGCAGGGCCGTTATAAGAAGCAGACCGGCGGCAGCGGCCAGTTCGGCGACGTCCATATCATTTTCGAGCCCCAGACCGAGCAGGAGGATATGATCTTCGAGGAAAACGTGTTCGGCGGCTCCGTGCCCAAGAACTACTTCCCCGCCGTGGAAAAGGGCCTGCGCGAGAGCTGCCAGCACGGCGTGCTGGCCGGCTATCCCGTGGTGTTCCTGAAGGCCACCCTGGTGGACGGCTCCTATCACCCGGTGGACTCCTCCGAAATCGCCTTCAAGCTGGCTGCCAACCTGGCCTTCAAGGCCGCTCTGCCCGAGGCCAAGCCCGTGCTGATGGAGCCCATCGGCGAGCTGAAGGTCACCATTCCCGACAGCTACCTGGGCGACGTGATGGGCGACCTGAACAAGCGCCGGGGCCGCGTCATGGGTATGAATCCCACCGGCGACGGCGAGCAGGTGCTGGAGGCCGAGGTCCCCATGGCTGAGATGATGAGCTATGCCATCGACCTGCGCTCCATGACCCAGTCCCGCGGCACCTTCACCTTCAACTTCGTCCGCTACGAGGATTGCCCCGCCGCGGCCCAGGAGAAGGCCATTGCCGAGGCCAAGGCTCTGGCCGAGGCCGAGTAAGTCTCTCCCCCAATACGTATCCAAGGCCCCCGGCTTTCGCCGGGGGCCTTGTTCTGTCCTGGGGATTATTGACTTTCCCCGGTGGGTAAACTATAATAGGCTGCGGCAAGAGTTTCTTCAACCGTTCCGTTTTTCCGTCGGACAGACCCATCGGGGGCTTTATTTATGAATTATCGCATCATTTTCCATATGGCGGGACGGGTCCTGCTGGCGGAGGCGGGGCTGCTGGTCCTGCCGCTGGCGGTGTCCCTCCTGTATCGGGAGGACTGCGCCTGGGCAGTGCTGGCCTCCATGGCCGTGGCCGCCGTTCTGGGCGGGCTGCTGACGCTGCTGGCCCGGCCCCGCAGCCACAAGTTCTTCAGCCGGGAGGGATACATCATCGTGGCCCTGGCCTGGGTGCTGCTGTCGGCGGTGGGGGCCCTGCCCTTCTGGTTCAGCCGGGAGATTCCCTCCTATGCCGACGCATTTTTTGAGACGGTCAGCGGCTTCACCACCACCGGGGCCTCCATCCTGACGGACGTGGAGGCCATGAGCCACGGGCTGCTGTTCTGGCGCAGCTTCACCCACTGGGTGGGCGGCATGGGGGTGCTGGTGTTCATCACCATGCTCTCCGGCAGCACCGACCGCTCCATGAACATTCTCAAGGCGGAGATGCCCGGCCCGGTAAAGGGCAAGCTGACCCCCCGGACCCGGGACACCGCCCGGGTGCTGTATCTGCTGTATTTTCTTATCACGGCGGTGCTGGTGGGCATGCTGCTGCTGGGGGGTATGCCCCTGTTTGACAGCCTGGTCCACGCCTTCGGCACCGTGGGCACCGGCGGCTTCGGCATCAGGGCCGACTCCATTGCCTCCTACTCCCCGTATATCCAGGGGGTCATCACCGTTTTCATGATCCTCTGCGGCATCAACTTCAACCTCTATTATCTGCTGTTGCTGCGCCAGTGGCGGGCAGCCCTGCGCAGTGACGAGCTGTGGACCTATCTGGGACTGGCAGTCGTGGCCACCGGCGTTATCACCCTGGACCTGCGGGGGGTGTACGGCGGTCTGGGCACCTGCCTGCGGCAGGCGGCGTTCCAGGTCAGCTCCGTCCTCACCACCACCGGCTATGCCACGGCGGACTTTGACCTGTGGCCGGGACTGTCCCGGGCCATCCTGTTCGCCCTGCTGTTCATTGGCGGCTGCGCCGGGTCCACCGCCGGCGGCCTGAAGGTGTCCCGGGCCATGATCCTGCTGCGCACCATCCGGCGGGAGGTGAACCGCCTGGTCCATCCCCGGCGGGTCACCGCCGTCCGCTGCGACGGCAAGGCCCTGAGCAGCGAGGTCCAGCGGGGCGTCAGCATCTACTTCGCCCTGTACTGCCTGTGCATCCTGATCACCTTCCTGTGCCTCAGCGGGGAGCCCTTCTCCCTGGAGACCAACCTGTCGGCGGTGGTGTCCTGCTTCAACAACGTGGGTCCGGGCCTGGGGGCCGTGGGCCCCGCCGGAAGCTACGCCGGGTATTCCGTCCTGTCCAAGCTGCTGCTGTCGGCGGCCATGCTGATGGGGCGGCTGGAGATCTATCCCATGCTGGTGGCCCTGTCCCCCTCCGTCTGGAGGAAGGACTGATTTCATGCAGGACAAACGCGGGACGCGCCGGGTTATTCCGGTGCGTCCCGCGTTTTTGCTATGCAAAAGCATAGCAAAAAATAGAATGTGCCATTCCCTCGCCCCTTCGGGGCAACCGGGAATGATGCACAAAACTTCATGCACAGAAGATT
>QWCK01005584.1_pt1 | contig 11329 bp, 13 predicted proteins | sample 1972571 | NCBI WGS metagenome assembly QWCK01 (sample SAMN09866710, study PRJNA288562) | Human gut metagenome isolate term2_stool, whole genome shotgun sequencing... | isolation source: gut | host: Homo sapiens | place: USA: California | reverse complement strand
CATTTTTTATTTCTTATTTTGTTTTCTAAGTAGTTCTTAGATCAATGTACCGCGGGATTTCAAATCGCACACGAGTGGGGATTGATGTTGGATTCTACATAGATAAGTTAAACCTTGCACACATAGTATACAATGGATAACCATTATATCCAAGGTTTTTTCATGAATTATTTATGTTATTTGATAAATAAAATGGGGGATAAGGCTGACCCGGAACGTCAGCCTAATCTTTACTACCTCCCCCGTTTGAAATCTGAAGACTGAAGTTTCTATAAATTTAACTGGAGAAAACAAAATCTATATTAAAATAGGGAAACAATATCGAAACAAACAGGAGATTTATTATTCTCCAGCCTTCTTTGATTTCACTAGTAATATGTCAGATTCCGAAAAAAAACTACAAAATACGATTTAAAAAAAGACAGTGTTACTGTTGTAATATTCCATAACTGCTTTTCTCCAATCATCCTTATATTTCACAACGTAATCCATAAAGGCATGCCAGTTGCCTTCAAGAAAGATATCGAGCAGGGTAGCGATATCCGTAACGATTTGTTTAGCATCAGTGGATTTATCGCTCAAATCATCACAAAGTGTGAATTGTTTTTCACAGTGACTCACTTCATCAACGCATATATTTACAAGACCTGACGGGTAAACTGTAATAAGTAACGATTCATCATCATTCCCAAGTTCCCATGTGGTTGCTCCCGCATATTTGCCAATGGATAACTCAACCTCTAAGTCAGCTTCTAATTCCTCTTCTTCGTCTACTGAGCTTTCGAAGATAGTTGGAATTTTTAGCCTCATTAATTTCCAAATTTCTTTTCTTAATTTTTTGATTTTCTTATTCATTTCACATTCTCCTTTATTTTGAATATTCATAATTTTATCTAACAAGTTGCAGCTCTTTTTTCTTATTTTTCTTGTTGCCTGAAAATATGGCTTCAATAATTGCTTCAATAAGGGATTCGGCATCTTGCTCCATACTTGAATTAGCATCATCAATCAAATCTGAAATCCTTATTATATCTGATATTGATGTATGATCTGCTAATCTTGCCGAGTCGGTTTCTTCTGATGATTTACCTCGTCTAGACATTGCTGTAATCTCTCTATAAGATGCAGGTTCTGTTTGTGTGTTTCCTGCAAACGAATAAACATCATTCTGATAATTTGCTCCTGCGTGCCCAGTAACTCCTGAACTTCTTCCACTACACGATCTGAAATTTCTAATTCTTCGCTCATGATTTTTCACCTCCTTTTGATAATCTTGATAATGGTCTTCATTATATTTTCTGTACTTTTTTGATAAAGTGTCTAATTGCGACCAGACAGAATTCATCTGATTAATTCTTCGATTTTGTTCTAGTCTCTCAGACGTCATACCTAATCGTTCCATTTTGCGTGCTTGCCAACCTTCATGAATTGTTGGGGTCTTATTTACCCCTTGCTCTGCATACGAGCGGTGGTCGATATAAGATATTGCTTCTTGCTGAGCATATAAGTTTACTGCAAGATTTTCTTCTTCTAAAAGAGCGTTCTTTTTATCTATAGCGTCATTACAAATATCGGACCACCTTTTTCTCCAGGCAAGTAGCTGTTCCTTTGAATTCCATGGAGTATCAAGGAGTGTTTCTCTTTTCCATTGTCTACGTCCATTAGTGATTTTCTGTTGACCAGTTTTTTTATCAATGATTGGAATCTTATTACCACTTTCATCAAGAGAATAGACCTTCTTTTGTTTTGACATCCACTTCCCGTTATCATCAATCCCTCGCATCGTTGTAAGGATGTGTACATGAGGATTTCCGTCCTTTTTGTCGTGGATTGAATAATCGGCAATCATGCCTTCACTAACTAATGATTTTGCAAATGTTCGCACAAGCTCAATTTGTTCAACTAATGAAAGTTCTTTTGGTAGAGCAATCTCAAATTCTCGACATAACTGTGCATCTTTACTTTTTTCTACTTCTTGCACGGCATTCCACAGAACTTCACGATCAGCATATTCTTTTGGAGCATTTGAAGGTAATGCTATTTCCGAGAAAGCAATTCCCTTCTTCTTTGTGTAGTCAGAAACAGTGCCAAGTTCATGGTCTTCTAATTTAGTGCCGGATCTATAAGCTGCAGCTGCAATTGCTGTTTGACCTTTGCTGCGACTAAAAACTTTACAGTGTAAATGATATATCGCCATTAACATCACCTTCCTTCTAACTTATATATGTCAGAAAGATGTGCCGATAAAAAAATGTAGACAGCTAACGCTATCCGCGTAGGATGCCCTCCGGCTAGGAGTCATCGAAGATCGCACGGACATTTCGCGCAGCGATGATGTCTATAAGTGCGCAATTCAAATTTTCATGGCCTGTATGCTTTTTTTTATTAATAAAAAGTTTTTCTGACATATTAAAAATAAAAGGTGGTGACTAAAATGGATAATAATTTATCGGATGATGATTTTTGGAACATGCTTGAGGATGCAGAAGAGTCAGTAAACATCCAAACCGAAAAATCAGTCCCCAGTCTCAAAGAACAAATTGATCAGTTTTCTATTAATGAAAGCAAAACATTTGAAGAGTTAAAAATGATGCAAGCACGAAAACGAAAAATGGCTGCACAGGCTATAACAGCGGAAAGAAAAGCAAGGAATCATAGATTATTCAAATTAGGGGAAATTGTGGAGCGAATTTTAGGAAGAGATATCACAGACGAAGATATAATAAAATTTGAAACTTTTCTCACGGAGCAAGAGCAATGTGATAAACGGTTTTCAAGAGTAATGAACAAAGACTGTAATTATGATAAATAGATTTGACAATTTTAACACCACATACATTTATATAAAAAGTAAAGGGAGTAATCAGACTTTATTAATCTGGTCACTCCTATTTTTTGGTAATTATATGTAAAACTACTTCATCTTATTTGTAATAGTTTTCAATGCTTTTTCTTCATCCCTATGTACCGGTTGGTTATTACTATTAAAAACGAGATCAAGCAGGTATTTTTGCTTGGTCACCCCTGCAATTTTAACCATATCTTTAAACTTATCAAACTCTTCTACCGACATTCGAAACAACACTTCTACATTTCTTTTGCGCATATTAATGCCTCCTTTATTATGGTAAATCAACGATAATTCATGAAAGTTCTTAAAAGAATAATATACATCCATCATTCCTTTAACACTACTTTCCATCAAACTCCCCATTTCGCAGACGTTCGCAAAGATCGTAATAAAGGAGAGCTTTTATTAATTCCCCCGAATGCTCCCGTGAGATAAAGTTGATCTGCATGTTGTAGTGCGCCTGATATGCTGTAAGATAACTCAGCAATACCTCAGGCTCAATCTGTGATCTATAATTACCATTAAAGATGTCTGCCCAGGTCGCGTCTTCCACAATGAGATGCAGTTTGCAATTGGCCGCTTTCGCGCGCTCCAACTCTCTTTTAAACCTATCTTTGTTATGTCTACCAATGATATTTGAAATCAATTCGTCGGCATTCATTTTTCTTTCTATAACACACCTTGGTGTAATAGCACCACGTTCTCGATCAACGATATGTTTTCCTGACGGAAGTATCGCATCATATGTATAGTCACCTATATCTAAAGTTGCTCTATCGTATGGTGTAGTACCAAACTGCTGATAGCGAAGTTGCGCACGCTCATTCTTCTGCTCTCTAGAATCAACCAATATTGAAAACGTGTCTAATGTTTTTTGTATAAAGTATCCATACATTTTATTTACCACCTTCCGAATCGAACTCAATATGGTTTTTATCATGCTCTTCCTCATTTAAAAATGGAGGAATTGAATTACAGCGTTTAAGTTGACATTCCTCAACAGAGCAGACTTTTGTAACTTTTTTAATCTGACAAACAGAACCGTCTGATCTGTGATGTGACCCTGACTCGATTTTTACACCGATAACAAGTCCACGTAATGAAGATGCTTTCTTATCGTAAATATAATTTAGATTCGATTCCTTTAGTGCTTTCAGGAATTTTTTAACTGCATAATATGCAAGCGAAACGTAAAAGAATCCATGCCATTTTTGATTAACTACATTCTGACAATGCTTAAATTCGTAATCAAAATAGTCTTTATATTCTGGATCAACAATATCGTATGCAACTTGCAAGTGATAACCATTTTTGTTTTTGTTCTCGCAAACAAGTGCATCCAATAGTTTAACTGTATACCATCCATCAGGGAGCATCTTTTTTTCTTTTGTCATATATTTCCCCTCCTTTACAATAATTGTTTTTCTAATATATATGTCAGAAAATTGATTTTGGACATCCATTTTGGCTATTAATTGTTATCTAGTGAAAAAATCGATTCACAATGGTCTTAAAAGTAATAAACAAAACAAAAAGCACTTTATAAGGATTCATCCAAAATCTCCTCCATTCGTTTTAAAATTAATTCTCGTGTCTGGCATGATACCGATGTAAAATCATCCATTAATTGAAAATAACCAATCATATAAAGCGAAGCAAATGCCACAGCATCAACTTCTGCCGGTTGATTATCATAGTTATCAATACCTATCTCTTCTACAGATTGAAAATCAAAGTAATCTGGATTGGTTAAGAACTGCCATCTGACGCGTAAATTATGTGCAACATAGAACAAGAACTCTGAATCTGGTTCATCGGTTGCAGGAATAAAAAACTTCTCTCCTGTAAATTGTTCTTTTCGTGTGTCGGTACAAATTTCCAAAAAATTATGTGTTACCTTCGGGACATCAATCCCTAAAACAAAACAAACATCTGCAATGAAATTACTTATTAAATCATTGTTCATTGATTAGCCCTCCTAAATTTATTCACTCTGTAAATAATTTTTATTCTTACGTTTAATATATGTCAGAAAATCGTTCAAAACGAGCTCATGATTATCCAAAAAAATAACTATAATTATCAACCAGTTCTTCTACTTCCAAACCAAAAGGACTCCACGAATTGAACATTCATTGCTCTAATCAATGAATAATTCTTTGCTTTGTATTGAAAGCACCTGATGTAATACCATTAGCATCCAAAAAGTCAGTTAAAATCCTTTTTGAAAGATTTTATATTCAAATTCATTTTATCGAATACAATGCAAATCAGGGCACTCCTTATTCACGCCTAACGGCGTGGCTTTCATGAAGGTAAAATACAACGGTTGACACTGTGATTATCAGTTTCATTTTATGATGAAAGCCTACGCTATTTTGATGCTCATATATATAAGTACTGCGCTGTTCAGATTAACCCGATGCTTAAGACATCGGTGTAGAGGAAGAGTACTGTTGTTTTTGTGAACCTACATAGAAGCCGCTTCGCGGCGCTTTCAAGAAGGTAAAATATAGCGGGTGGCTGTTGAGAAGGTGCGGTGGTAGTTAGGACGATGGTAATCACCTTGCCTCTTAGGACTGATAAGATGTGCTTAATACGTTTAGTTTTTTTAGAAAGCGTTTCTCATACGCTGAGTTGTTCGTAAGACAGACAGATTATTTCCCTGTTGAAGGGAAGACATATATTCGTTGATGGGGAGGTAATAGAAAGTCAAGATACCCTTAATTTTATAAACTATATTAATCACGAAGCTCTTCAAAGTAATTATAAGCTGGATTATACTTAAACCTAGCACTTGTTCCCTTTTCACCGTTACGTGATTTCAAAACATCCAGTTCTATCAACCTACATCCCTCGCGTTTATACTGACTTAACAAAGCCTCATCCTCCTTATAAGGCTTAATATTTTCGCCAACTGTACTCCATCCCAGGCACACGCCTGCTCCGAATTCGATATTTCCTGACTCTTTAAATGAGTCTAAAGCAATTCGTTTACCATAGCCTTCTCTTCCAATGCTTGAAATGCAAATTACCGGAACTTCCATATCTAATGAAAGATTCTTAAACGTTGACATCATATTATCAGTGCTAGTTTTACGATCTGAATTGTTTGAATCAGCGACGATTTGCAAATAATCCACAATTACTACAAATGGCTCATCAAGATGATTGCTCCTAAATTCAGATGCGATATTAGCAATGCGTTTTGCATCCAATCCATTTGATCCACTTTCAATAATATGCAATTTGTCTCCGTATCTTTTAAAATATTCATCGACATATGGCTCATAACATGAGTATTGCAGCTTTTCAAACGCCTCTGTGTCATGATTATAACGCCAACTCAAAATGTCTTGAGTTGTATAGGCAATCATAGATTCACCTTTAATTTTAGCTTCATAACTAATCAAAGCTGTACCACGTGCGATATGTTCTTTGCAACTCATCTCTAATGAAAAGTACAATACGTAAACCCCTGCTTTTGCAAGATTTTGTGCAATTGACATCAAGAATGCCGTTTTTCCAGAGCTAGTTGGTGCCCCAAAAACATACAGCTCATCTGTTAAACCTCCTCCTAACAAAAAGTCGAGATTTAGGTAACCTGTGCTGAGACGCGTACGCTCACTTGTGCAGAACTCCTTAAACTGCTCACGCATGTTTGATACTGATTTGATATTACTCAACTCGTTTTTATATTTTTCGTTAATCATATATTTTCCTCCTAAAAATATTTATATTAATTATCAGATTTGATAAAGCAGCTTAGTTAAAGCTCAATAGCATCTGTACAAATTAACCCTAATGAAGGCTAAACTGCTATCAATTCTATTATTTTTTTAGTTAAGAGCAAAGCTCCCGTTCAAATTGAGGCGGCTACGTTAGTAGACGCCCCATCTGTAGAAGACTTAAAGAGTCTTATCGACATATATCCATCTTCTCGCATTTGGCATAACCATGCCGGTTTCAGGTCATTTTTAAGTCTATATTTCGTCTGTACTTATGTGTTGAAAATCTCTAGAAATACGGTATAGGTCTGTCCTTATATTTGGCGTTTTAGCCTATACCTTTATACTTCGATCTCAACTCCATAATTAGAATTTTTCTTTTTCAAAACGACGTATCCCGAGATATATCCCATTTCTTTAAAATGTTTCAAGTATAAAACGACGGTTTTGTGCAATTTACTCTTTTTGGCCTTCCAATTCTTACTTGTTTTTTCGCCAAAACCAAGAACTCCAAACATTCCTTCGTCACTTCTTCTTTCATAAACAATACGTTTATTATTTACGCAATTCCTCTTGTTTTTCATAGTTGAAATACGGCGTAATAAATACCTAGCAATCATAGTGTCCTCTTGAGAAGTTCTTTTCCCAGAGATATTCATCAGATCTGCAGTAACACCACCAATATGCTTCAACTTCAATGCGTATTGATAGAGTACAGGGGTTCCGCAAATATGATATACAATTTTTTCATGACCTTCCATTTCTGCACTTACCTTCTTTTTCAACGGGAGAAGTGGTCCTTCGAAAACGCAGTTATTCCTAGTGGACATTCCCATCAACTCTAACTGTTCCGCACACTCAATTCTTAGTGTCAAGCATGTAAGCTTATCCATAGTATCTTCCACTTTCTTTTGATATCCTTTCGATGATGTCTTTTTAAAATCTCCTGAATAAGAACGAACAACCATTGCAGGGGTCACATCATCTTCTTCATCGTGATAAAGGCTGAAAATAGAATCCATAATATCACGATCAAAAAAAGTCAGTGCTTGTCCAATCAACTCCTTATCATCAGGTTTGCATGACAATTTAACCCAAACCTGAGCTGGTTTTGTACTAGTACCAACAGGGATATATACCCCACCTGAACGTGGATCTGAATTTCCAGCAATTCTTACCGTTCCCTTGCAGAGTTCGTTAATAACTTTTGTCGTATTAAAAAACTCTGTCATTACTACTTCTTTTGTTTTCATTTAAAATTTCTCCTTCTAATTTTTTGTGTTTATCAAAACAAAATTGCTCATCTCAAGCTTAATTATGTAATCATGGGGTTCACTCCTTCCTGAGGATATACACTTATATATGTGTAAGAAAAAGTTTCTTCTTTGTTTTTTACATACAGCTATTTTTACACACATAACTTTCTCACAAGGCTATCCTCTTCACTCTATATATGTCAAAAAATCAACCGCTTCCATTTTTTACATACAGCCTATTTTTGACACCTTTTTGCTTGACCAACTAAGTGGATATCCAAGTCTCTCTCTATATATGTCAGAAAAAATATTTTGAATGATGATTCTCAGCCTTTTTTTTGGATTCCCAAAAGAAAGTGGCTGTTTTTTATTTGATTTATTTGAACCATTTGCACAAAAAAAGGCCCAAGCTTTTTCAAGCCTGAGTCCTTCTTATTATACCAGAATGTAATTATCCGAATAATGCTGCTTATCCTCGTCCCAAAACTTAGGATCGATGTTATTTACAACATCCTCGGGATTAGAAATATTGGTAATGGGCACCTGTACGTAACGGACCTTGACACCACAATCCTTGTGATACAACCAATAGGCATACACCTGTTCTTTTACGTCGCATACAACATCCACCAGAAAAACCGTCATTGACATCGTATGTCGCAATCGTCTGCTGTCTAACACATCTTACTACTTCTTTGTTTTTTGCCATAATTTTTATCCTCCACTTTTAACATGTTGCTACATGGCTGAATCCATTTTCATTATTTTTAATTAACCTTACATCATAATCACCTCCCTTTTTTTGCTTTGAAATACCCTTTAGGTGATATCTTCACCATGTTTCTTTTGTCCTTTCACTTTATATATGTCAGAAAAATCAAGTAACTTAATTTTTACATACAGCTATTTTCACACAAAAAAAGACCTTGGTTCATAATCCAAAGTCCATCTATCTTTTCAATATTAAGTGCAAGAGTTTTTATATTTATCAAAAAATTCGTCAAATACGTTTGCTTTGACTTCTTCTTTGACTTCTTCTGTTCCCTTTTCTTCTGTTTTAGTTTCGCTTCCAGCCTTTTCTTTTTTGGCAGCTTCAAAACTAACACCGATAGTAACATTACTAGCAGGCATTTCGAAAGTATAATTACCTTCATCATTTGCAGTAACTTTACCATCTTCAAGAGAGGCTACAACTGTTCCGTCAGCGTTTTTGACTTCAATCTTAGCTGCATTGAACCCTTCTTCCGGTTCAACAGCAACCTCAACTTTGTCTCCCTGCGCATGAGTTGCAGGATCCTGTGTCTTGTTTCCATCGGTTACAAAAGAGGTCGTTCCATTTTGCGTCTGGCTAAGTGTCGCTACATAGTCCTTAGCAATCTCGCTCTCAATCCCTGATTCTTCCGCATAAACGACAGAGCTAGGAACTGCTGAGGAGAATGCCATCAGAAAAGAAAGCGTCGAAGCCACACTTCTTTTTAAGATAGTTTTCTTCAATTGGAATACTCCTTTCTTTTTAGAACTTTTAGTTCTTTGATATCTTACACATCAGCAGCAGAGCATTGTAGCGGATGATTTCTACATTGGACTTAAGCCAATGGAAAGACCGAAAATTGTTTTCGACCGGTTATTCCTTTCCGGTCTATTTTTGGTACGATAAAAACAGTACCGACTATAATATGTAAGAAAAACATTTTTAAACTCGTTCGATTGCACTAAAAATCGGAGACTTTTTTGTTTTCTGTTTGTAATTGAATCATTACAGGAAAAAACAGGCAAAAAAATAGACCCGACCATCTATGATCGAGTCTATCCATTCCCTATTTAAACTAGGAATATTAATCGTTATTTTCTTTTTCCACAGGAAGAGCATTTCTGACCGATAACTACTGTCTCTGTCCATGCTGCTTTATCGACAACTGTTTTCGTACCAGTTTTCACTCTCTGAGTTTCGTATACAGCGTCGTGATGAACTGTTTTGTAATTGTTTTTAGAGGTAGCAGAATGTCCTGTTTCTAACATATGCACGTCCATACTTTCCTGATCTGATGTAGTGTATCCACATTGACGGCACACAATAGTAGTTCCTACATACACTTTCTCATCCCAGGCATCTTTCACTTTAACCTGTCTATTTTCATAAACATCTTCCTGGTGAGTTACTGCTGGATGATTCACAGTCTTTGTAACGTTAACCCAGGTATGTGTGTGAGATGGCTTGCTGTTTGAGCCGTTTCCGCTGTTTGGTTTGCTTGAACCAGAATCTGGTTTGTGAGATGGCTTGCTGTTTGAGCTGTTTCCATTATTTGGTTTGTTTGAACCGGAATCTGGTTTGTGAGATGGCTTGCTGTTTGAGCCGTTTCCATTATTTGGCTTGTTTGAACCGGAATTTGGTTTGCTTGCGCTGCCGGAATTGTCTTTACCGCCGGATGCAGAAGGCTTTTTAGTTTCTTCCTTCTTATTATCCTTTTTTGATTCTTCTTTCTTAGTTTCTTCTTTTTTAGCTTCTTCGTCCTTCTTGGCTTCTTCTTCTGGACTCATTGCTGGTGCAGCTGTAGTTTCAGGCTTTACTTCTGTCTTGGCAGAAGCGTCAACCACGTTGCCTCCAGTTACAGCTGTAGAAGCAGGAGCTTTCTGTTCTGTCTTGACTTCAGTTCCATCAGACTTCTTAACAGTTTCTCCATTATCTGTACGGACCAGCTTATTCTGATCAGCAAGCTTTTGCGCTTCATCCCTGTTTACAACGACTGTATCTTTTTTAACCTTAACGGTTTCAGTCTTAGTCTTGTCAGCAGATTTTTGTCTGTCTTGGCTTTGTCAGCAGATGTCTTGTCCTTTACAGTTTCAGACTTGATGAAAGCATCTCTGAATGCGTCATAAGCTGTGCGATCAGCTGTAATGCTGAAGGTAATCTTATAATCTCCTGTTTTTGAAGCGTCTACTTTAGAACTGTCTACATCAATGCCTTTTACGATAGAACTGTCGTATAACACTCCATCAAGGTAATCCACGTCCTTGGAACCTTCTAATACATACATATCATCGATACCGGTATATGTATCTTTGACTGCGTCCTCGTCAAGCTTAGCCGAATGCGCTGCTGCTTTATTCGTACTTTCCACTTTTGTGTCTTTCTTTGCGCCGCATCCTGTTGCTGCTCCAGCAACCATGAGCGCAGCTAAAATCATTGAAATTCTTTTTACATTCTTATTTGCCATTGATAATTTAAGCGATAGACCCTCGTATTTTTAATTCTAAGGGTGGAAATCGTTGTCTCCTTTCTGTAAAAGTATCTTGTTTACAAGTTTAGTTCATCATTTTCCTTTGGCTTTAAACACAATTACTCCCACCAACTATTACTATGCTTTATAAGCTACTCCCAATTTCTGCAAAGCCGCAATTCTGTTATGAAATGACGATTGTCAAGTGGAAATAACACATTTCTTTGATTTTAGTTTTCGCTTTTGTTTTATTCTGTTTTTTTAAATCAAGGACAT
>QWCK01007088.1_pt1 | contig 11330 bp, 8 predicted proteins | sample 1972571 | NCBI WGS metagenome assembly QWCK01 (sample SAMN09866710, study PRJNA288562) | Human gut metagenome isolate term2_stool, whole genome shotgun sequencing... | isolation source: gut | host: Homo sapiens | place: USA: California | reverse complement strand
AAATTGGCAAATTGAAATATTTAAATTAGGTCTACCTGCAGGAGTTCTAAGTGGTTTTCATGCAGCTATATCTATGATTCTTAATAGATTTATGGCAAGCTTTGGACCTGTACCAGTTGCTGTGGCATCTATTGGATCTCAACTTGAATCAATATCATGGAATACAACTGAGGGTATCCAAGTTGGAATCCAAGCCTTGGTTGGGCAAAACTACGGAGCAAGGAAATTTAAGAGAGTGATAGAAGTCATAAAAGTTAGTTTAAAACTCGTAACGGGTATTGGTCTTGTGGCAAGTTTATTTTTATTTGTCTTTAGACACGGACTATTTACAATATTTACGCCAGGAGATGGTGAGGCAATTAAGCTTGGCTCAGACTATCTATTGATCCTTTCTCTAAGTCAGCTCATGATGGCTATAGAAATAGGCCTTGCAGGTGCTTTTAATGGGCTAGCAGATACCAAAACTCCAGCAATCATTGGTCTTGTTATGAATACGTCGAGAATTCCAATCTCCCTTATTCTAATGCCGATATTAGGTGTTCATGGCGTTTGGATATCTATGAGCTTGACATCAAACTTTAAAGGGATATTAAGTCTTATTTTATTAAGAAAAAAGGTCAAAAAACTCGAAGAAAGAGTTTGAATTAATATCTAAAATTTTATCATAAAAGAAAAATCCTAACTTTACATTATAGGTTAGGATTTTTGTATTTTAACTTATAAACTTTCTATGTCATCTATGTTAATAGCACTTATTCTATCAGTGTAGGTATCAGCTTCATTTTTTATATGTTCCCATTCATTTTCATTCCAAGGAAAATCTTTTACTCCGATTGTCTTAATACCTGATTTTTTAGATGCCTTTATTGCATATAAAGCATCATCAAATAAAACTATATCTTCTGGGTCTTTCTTATGCTTATCAATAGAATACTTCCAATAACTATCATCTGATTTTTTCATTTTTGTAATATCAGGCGTTGCAAAAAAGTCGAAACAGTCATATATTCCGATTCGCTTTAGAGCAGGTTCCAAGTAGACATAATCAGTAGATGATGCCACAGAAATCTTGTAACCAGCTTTTTTTAAATCTTTTATAAAATCTACTGCACCATCTTTTGGAAGAAGTTCGCTTCTATAGGCGTTTTCCAAATTGTCTACGAAGTATTTAATAACCTCATCCTTTGTCATATCGAAAGCGACATTTTCCGCTATAAACTCACACATGGCCTCAAAGGGAAGGGCCTCAATTTCACCTTTTCTCTCTTTAGGCAAGTCGCTTAATTTAAAATTATATTTTGCAAAAATCTTATCCATTGGCTCTATCCATATGTACATGGAGTCAAGCACTGTTCCGTCTATATCAAATATTAGGGATTTCATTTCATTCCTTTCTATTTTATCTACTTATTAAAAACTATTGTTAGCTCCATTATACCATATGAGGATCCTTCTTTTCCTAAAGTACGTTTTATTATATAATTAGGATTAAGGAGTACATATGAATAAACTATTAGAACTTTATTTAACTTTTGCTAAACTGGGTCTTTTCACCTTTGGTGGAGGATATGCTATGTTACCTCTTTTGGAAAGAGAGGTTGTGGAAGATAAGAAACGGGCGACTCATGAAGAAATTCTAGATTATTATGCTATCGGTCAATCTACCCCAGGAATCATTGCCATAAATACATCTACATTTTGTGGATACAAGGTTTGTGGCAATATCGGAGGTATAGTTGCAAGTCTTGGATTTATCACACCATCTATAATTATAATAAATATTATTGCAAAATTTTTAAAAAGCTTTAGCCACCTTGCCGTAATCCAGCACGCCTTTGTTGGAATTAGGGTAGCAGTTTGTGCCTTAGTTTTTTATTCTGTCATAAATATGGTCAAAAAAAATGCCAATACCAAGATAAAGTTTATGATTTTTCTTTTGACCTTTATAGCTATCGCTTTCTTGTCAATTTCTCCAATAATAATCGTAATAAGTGTGGCTATCTTTGGCATGCTTTTAGGAAGGAGAAATATCAATGCTTAGATTAGTATGGGAGTTTTTTAAGGTTGGGATATTTGCAGTAGGAGGAGGGATGGCGACAATTCCTTTCTTGTATGAGCTAGGGGAGAAGTTTGGATATTTTTCTAGTGAAGAGCTTTTGGATATGATAGCTGTATCTGAATCAACACCTGGCGCTATCGGAATAAACATGTCAACCTATGCCGGAATCAACGCTTATGGATTTTGGGGAGGCATCTTAGCCACAATATCATTAATAACAGGCCCTGTTATTATCATTTTATTAATAGCGAGAGCCATGGATAATAGGAGCAATGAGCTCTGTTTTACTTGCGACCTTATTTAATATAGAAGCCTTTAGGGCTAGTATGAATATATTTTCTCTAGTAAAACCAATACCTGTGATTATATTTGCAGTATTTTTGACGGTTTTACTAAAATTTAAGAAAATAAATCCTATTTTTATAATTATCGCAGGAGCGGTACTTGGAATTGTTCTAGGACTTTGAAAAATCTCACTTTCTGGGTATAAACTAAGAGTAGAAACTTTTAGAAATACAAAGGAGATTATATGTTAGTTTATATAGCAGGAAGTGGAGCTATGGGCTCTACCATTGGTTATCATATACAAAAAAATACAGATAGTGAGGTAATACTTTTAGACTATTGGGATGATCATATTAAAAAAATCAACGAAAATGGTCTCAAAGTCTCTGGTAAAGTAGAAGATACTATAAAAATAAAAGCGATGAAGCCAGAAGAAGCAGATAAAAAGGCAGACTTAGTTGTAGTTATGACAAAGTCAATGGCCCTAGAATCCATGATGGAATCTATCAAAGGAATAATAGGAGAAGATACCCAAATTCTTTGCCTACTAAATGGAATGGGACATGAAAGAATCTTAGAAAAATTTGTAGACAAAAATAAAATTAACATGGGAGTTACAATTTGGGCGGCTGGTCTAAATGCACCAGGAGAAATAGAAATCACAGGCAAAGGAACAATAGATGTTCAAAATATCGGCGGTGATGAAGAAAACGGAAAGAAAATTGCAGATCTTTTAGACAAGGCAGGATTAGGTGCCAAATACGATGAAGATGTAATGTTTGCCATCTGGAGAAAAGTAATGGTAAATGGAACAATGAACTCCATGACATCCCTTATGGAATGCACTATAGGAGAATTCTTCGAATCAGAAGAATCCAAAGAAATAGTAAGTGAATTAGTAAAAGAATTTACAGAAGTAGGAAGGGCAGAAGGAATAAAGCTTGACAATGAAGAAATGATGGCTTACATTTTAAAATCAGCCGAAGAAGCCAAAGACCACTACCCATCAATGTATCAAGACCTAATCAAAAGAAATAGAAAAACAGAAATAGACTTTATAAACGGAGCAGTAGTAGAAAAAGGCAAAACTCACAATATAGCTACTCCGTATAACAAGATAGTAACCCAATTAATCCACGCCAAGGAAGATATTAGGGGAGCAAAATAAGAAATACAAAAGCCCGAGCTTAAGGCCCGGGTTTTTGTATTTTCATATATAAATATTGTGGATTTATTTGTTTTTCTTTGTAAAGAAATATCCACCCACAGCAGCTGCAAATACGCCAATAACTCCTGCAAGTCCAGTAACACCAGTTTTCACGTTAGATGATTTTTTGATTTCGCTAACTTTTACTGGCTTAATTTCTTTTTCTTTAGATTTAGTTTTATCCTCTTCCTTGCTAGTTTTGTTAGAAACTTTATTATCGCTTATTTTCTTATCTTTTTTAGATAATTCATAATAATATTTATCGTCATCTGTTTTTTTGATGGTATAAGAATCAAAATCCTTACTATCTACAAGATACTCTTCAGCAGCTTCCCTTGCCTCAGACTCAGTAGCAAAAATTGGGAAGTCGAAGTTATTGTTTTCTTTTTTATCTTCGTCGTTTTTGTCATCTTTATCTTCTTTGCCGCTATTAACTTTAATAAGGTTTTTCCTAGATTCTTTTAGATCTTCCAAAGCCTTATCTATTTCTTCTTGTTTAGCATCTTTTTTGTTTAAAAGATCTTTAGCTGATGCTAGTGAGGCTTTATAACTTTGGTAACTTTCTTCTGTAAAATCATTAGGATTTATATTAGTTTCTTCGGAAATTTCTTTCTCAAGACCTTTTTTATCTACAACTTCTTCTGTATCAGGGTCTTGTTTACTACTATCAACTATATTTATTACAATTGTTTTAGTTAACTCTTCCTCTTGACCTTGAGCATTCCAATAAGTGAATTTGACGTCAAGATTTTGTTTGCCTAATTTATTAGTATCGATAGAATCAGGATCCCAACTATAATTTACTCTTGGACCTTCTTTTAAGAAGTTAAACTCAACAAGTTTCTTTAAGTGAGGAAGCTTATTCCCTACTTCTAGATCAGCGTTGTATATATTTATTTCAGCAAAATCTTCTATATTTACCTTTTCATTTAAACTTTCGTTTTTGTAGTCATATTGAGGTAAGAGATTTAGTTTATTCATAATTGCATATGCGAAGTTCTTTTGTGCTATAATTCCTTCACCGAAAGGATTACCACTAGGGTATTTTTCTTCAAATTCTTCTCTACTTAGAGGTTCTGTTATTTGACCAGAATTATAGTTATAAGATTTTATATATTGTTGAGATTTTTCATCGTACTTATGCATATCTTCTTTGAATGAGTTTTGTAACTCTTCGCCAGATTTTATATAATTTTGATAGGATTCGTAGTCTTTGTCTAGCTCTTCTTTAGGTCTCTTATAATCTTCATTTCTGTCATAGTATGATAAATTATAGCTGTATTTATTTCCGTCTTTGTAGATGGTGTAATTATTGAAATCATCACTTGATTTAATAGCTTTTTTAGCTGCATCTTTGGCTTCATCAGCACTACTATACATAATCCTATCATTGCCGTCATCAACTACTCTAACTCTAATGAAGTTTTCTACAATGTCACCAATTGATGCTGTAGCGTTAATTGAATCATTAGAATAGTATGACATAACTCTAGCTTTTATTTCATAATCTCCAACTTTGCTTGGATCAAAGTTCTCGTCGTCAAAACTGATTGAGAAGTGCCTTTTATTGTTAGCATCATCTAAATGGTCTTGTTCATTTTTATAATTAAACTTAATAAAATCATTTAGAAGTCCTGATGAATTCTTTGCGATTACTCCATCACCAAATCCAATGTCTAAACCTTCATCAAATTTCTCTATTCTTTTATTTTCTTCTATTTCTTTGATGTTTTGAATTTTATTGTAGGGATTGTTTTTTTGATATTCTTCTGATTTTTCATAAGCCTTAGCTTCATTGTAGCTTTCTTCTTCAAAAATTATCTTATCATCATCAGATTGATCTCTATATTTATAGCGATATTCATCCACCCTACTATAATTCTCTGCATAGTCTGATTCTGTATAAACTTTATCATTTGATTCTTCTGATTTAAGTTCAGTCGATTCATTTGTTTGATTTTCTTTATCTTCCTCAGTATTTTCTACATTACTATCTTCTTTTAACCCTTTATCAGGAGTTTCTAGTAGATTTTCATCATTTTCTTCATTTGTTTCGATATTATTTGTTTCAACATTTTTTATTGGGTCTTCTTCTGCATAAGAAATACTATTTTCTATTGTACTAAATGATAGAGCTAGTATTAAAGCAGATCCAACTACAATTTTTCTTGAATTTTTCATAATTTCTCCTTAAAATATACTTATTATATGAATTAAATATATCATTAACAATCAACTTTTTCAGAGTATTAGTTTACCCTTATCTAGGGGTGGTTTTACCTGTAATTGGTGCTTATGTTTATATATTTTGGTCTTTGAATGATTCTAAGTTAAATAATCAAAATATTTAGAGTAATAGAATACCCGTATTTTTCTGATTGATATTGTATAATTATAATATAGATTTACTTAGGAGGGGCTATGAATTATGAGCTTTTAAAAAAAGAATTTTCGCACTTGTCTTCATTTTTGATTTGGAATGATGAAAGGGTTAATAATGGTCTGCCTCCTTGTTTTGATGATAAAAAATATAGGGAGAAAAATTTTAAACCTTCTTATATATATTTAGCTATGAATCTTAGAACTGATGATGAGGATTTTTATAGATTGTATAAGAACTTTAGGGGAAATGTCTACGATATTTTTGAGAGGTCTGAGCTTATTCCTTGGTGGGTTTTCCATAATTTAGAAGAGGGGATTTTTTCTAAGGCTGATCCTGCGATAACAAGGTTCAATAATCTTTTTTCTAATACCAAGCTTGAAGGAGCTTATGTTACAGATTTTTTCAAAACGTCTCCTGATGGAGAGTTTTTGGATGGATTTGTAACTAGAGATGGACAAGAAGTTTTTTCTTTCCTAAGATCTCTTGATGAGCTTTCTTATGAAACCTATATAAAAACTCAGCTAAGGGCACTTGATAGGGAGATTGAGCTTTTGGAAGTGTCTGATCCAAAATTTCTTGTTATAAATAGTATTTACGATTTGGTTAAGGAATCTTTTGATAAATTTTTGAATGAAAAAGACTTTCCTCATTTATATAGGGCAGAGATTGTTGATGTACCTCCTCCATATGGAGCAGCGATTAGAAAAGATGTTAGTAGTCTCATTTCTTTATTGTTAAAGAATATAGATGAAAATTTATACCCTAATTTTATTATAGATAGCATTTGTAAAAATTATTATGTTATTGAAAATCTTAGAGAAATTACAAATCCAGCCCACACTATGGCAATTTTATATCTTTCATTAGAATCTAACGTCAATTTATCAAGCGCTACTAGGTCCTATCTGGAAAAGATAAAGTTAGCCTACCCAAGACATATTAAAATGCTTAATTATTGTTTTTCTAAGGATATTATTCTTGAGATTATTAAAAATTTTCCTTATATATTTTCTAAAATTAATCTAAGTGAAGGGGAATTAAGTTTTTATAAGGAAGTTCTAAAGGCTGGGAGAAATTGTCTTATAATTTTAGATGATGATATTAAGAAGCTTTCTTTGATCTTAAAGCAGAATTTATTAGTTGATTCATCGTTTTTAGTAGGGGATTATGATGAGTTTATCCTTCTAAGTCTCATGAAAAAGGCTTTGGCTGTGCCGGGTTTTGTTTTTATGAGGGATGATTTTAGTATAAAAAATCTTAATTTTGATAGGATAATTGATTTATCAGGGGATGTATCTCTTTGTGAAAAAGTTCTTGATGAAAATAGCTTTTCTGAAGCTCTCTTAGTTATGACCTATGAGGATTTCATGAGAGAAAGAAACCTTAGTTTTAGGAAATCAATAGAGGATAAATTTCCATTATTTTCTCTTACTAACTTTGATAACAAAAAGGTTTTTCTAAAGGTTGGAAGAAGGGAAGATAGACTTCTTTATAGGTATTTTGATAGAAACTATAGTTTGTTTAAGGAAGGATATTTTGACGCTTCACTAGTTAGCGAAGATCCTTTTGGTGAGATAAATATCATAAAAGACAATACTAGAATTTATATGCTAAAAGATTTTATAGTTCAAGCAAGGAGAGGGTATTCTGTATCTGAACTACTTAATTTAGGACTTAGTTATGACTGTGATGGATTTTCATATCTATCAAATTCAAATATTGCCAAGGGATTCGTTAGCGGACCTTATTCGAGTTTTGCTGGAGATGTTAGTTCTTTGTTTTACGCAAGTGAGGGAGACTTGATTATATCTAAAACATTTCCCTACAATACAGCTATAGTAGACGATGGGAATAAATATTTGGTTAATGATAATTTGTTTGTTTTAAGAATAGATAAGAACAAGGCTGATCCTTATTATATCTTGGCATTTCTTAAATCTAAAAAGACCAAGGAGCTAATAAAGTCAAAGCTTAAAAATTCTAATAATCTGTCTATGAAAGTCCTAAAAAATCTGGAAGTGGCTTTGTATTCAATGGAAAAGAGAGAAGATATAAAAAATAATATCATGGACAATCTAGCAAAAACAAAAAAGGCATATAAAAATATATCTGAATTTGAAAAGGAATTGAGAAATATATTCTAAAGATAGCGTAGTTTTGACATTTTCAATCCTTATTCATATAGTTATTATATTATTAGTAAAGATATAAAATTTCCTGAATGTTTAGGAGGGAAGATGGAATTTATTTACAAGTTTGATACGGACAATGGTTTTGAGATAGTGGATAGGTCTAGCTTTTATGATGTTTTAGAAGATGATGATTTTTATTTGATGTATTTGGGTAAGGATAGCTTTCTAGATTTTGCTAGGACCTATAAGTTAGATCATGCTATTATTGATCTTTTGTCAACAGACAATTCTAAGAAGTCCTATGTGGCAGTCGAGGATACTTATACTTTTGCAATCCTTGAGATATTTGATATAATGGGAAATCTTGAAACTTCAGATCTTATAGGTTTTTATATAGAAAATAATAGACTTATAATAGTAGATATGTACGATAGAGACTTATCTACCAAAGAGGCTTTTAGGAAGATGCTCAAGAAGAAGTTTTATGCGAGATCTCCTGGTAGGATTTTAAAATATTTTATTACAGCCCTTATAGAAAACCATAATAGTATTTTTGATCAAATAAAAACATCTACAGCAAATGTTGAGGATGCTATTATAAAAAATAGAAAGCCAAGCAATAGTATAGAAATAATATCTGATAATAGACACAAGGTTTTAAATATGTATGCATCTTATGAGAGACTTTTAGATACTTTAGAGATTCTTATGGAAAATGATAATGATATTTTCGATGACGATGATATAAAACATCTAAAGTCGATTGCTTTTAGGGTGGAAAGATATTCTTCCAATATATCCTACTTGAGTGATTATATAACAAATGTAAAGGATTCATATGCGTCCAAGATGGACTTATCTATGAATAATACTATGAAGATACTTACTGTTATTACAGCAATTTTTACACCGATTACTATTATAACTGGTTGGTATGGGATGAACTTTACTAATATGCCAGAATTAAACTGGAACTTTGGTTATATGTATGTTATAGGTCTTTCTATTATTAGTTTAATTGTAGGATATTTTTTCTTCAGGAGATATGAAAAATAAAATTTAGTAAGTAAAAAGGAGAAGTGTTAGACTTCTCCTTTTTGTATTTCTACAAATTATTTGTTATTTTCTTCTAATAACCTTAGATACTTCTCCTAATACTAATGGGATTAGAGCAAGAAGAAGTACTGGTATCCATTCCCAAGTTAGAGATACAACTTCAAATAAGTCTCTTAGGACTGGGACATACATTACAATTAGTAATAGGGCAAATGATAGAAGTGTTGCCTTTATTAGTTGTGGGTTTGATCCAAATCCTAATTCTTTTAATGTAAATTTGTTTGACCTAATTGAGAAGGCTCTTAGTAGTTCGCTTGTTATAAGTGTTGCAAATACCATTGTATGAGCACCTTCTATTGAGTCAGGGAAGATAAACTTAAGCCCAACTACATAAGCTGCAAGGACTGCAACTGTTATAAATATTGATTGAGCTATAAGGTCAGTTCTTGTTCTACCTGAAATAATAGATGAGTTTGGATCTCTTGGATCTTCTTCCATGATACCTGGCTCTGCTGGTTCAACACCTAAAGCTAGGGCTGGGAAGGCATCTGTTACAAGGTTTAACCATAGAAGTTGGATTGGGGTAAGAGGACTAGGAAGTCCAAATAGGATTGATAAGAATACTATCAATACTTCCGCTATGTTACATGATAGGAGGAAGGATACAAATTTCTTGATATTTGAAAATATTACTCTTCCTTCTTCGACTGCATTTACAATTGTAGCGAAGTTGTCATCTACAAGGATCATATCTGCAGTATCTTTTGCAACGTCAGTTCCTGTTATACCCATTGATATACCAATGTCAGCATTTTTAATAGCTGGAGCATCGTTTACTCCATCACCTGTCATGGCTACTATTTCTCCATTTTGTTGGAGCGCCTTTACAAGCTGAACTTTATTTTCTGGGGAAACTCTAGCAAAAATTCTCTTAGTTTTAACTATCTCACGAATTTCTGCTTCTGTTTTATCGTTTAGATCACTTCCTTGCATAGCTTGGTCACGACTTGTAGCTATACCAAGTTCTTTGGCGATAGCTAGAGCTGTTTCAAAATAGTCTCCTGTTATCATTACAACATCAATACCTGATGCGTGACATTCTTTGACAGCAGCTTTTGCTTCTGGTCTTGGTGGATCGATCATTCCAGTTAGACCAACAAAGACCATATCGTGTTCTATATTTTCACTAGTTATTTCTGTATCAAGTGTTTCCATTGGTTTAAAGGAATATGCCATAACACGAAGAGCTTGGCTTGCAAGACTTGTATTAACTTCTAGTGCTTTTTTCTTTAGATCATCTGTAAAGTCTACTATTTCTCCGTTTACTAGAGTCTTTGAACATTTTTCTATTACAACGTCTGGAGCACCTTTTGTATATCCGTAATTTTTGCCATCCATTTCGTGGAAGGTTGTCATCATCTTTCTTGTAGAATCGAATGGAATTTCTTCAAGTCTTGGATGTTTTTCGTTTAGATTTTCTTGGTTGATGTTCCATTTTTCAGAAAATGTTAGCATTGCCCCTTCTGTAGGGTCTCCTGTTATCTTGTAGGTATCATTTTCTCTAATTAGGTTGGCGTCGTTACATAGACTTGCGATTGTCATAAGAAGTTTTATTTGATCATGATCATTTATAACTTCTCCCTTAGAGTCTCTAATATCTCCTTTTGGTTCATAGCCAGATCCTTCTACTTCGAACTCATCTCCATTAGTATAGACTTTTGTTATAGTCATTTCGTTTTGAGTTAGAGTTCCTGTTTTATCTGAGCAGATTACTGTAGTTGAACCAAGAGTTTCTACTGAAAGAAGGTTCTTAACAATAGCTTTTCTTTCTGCCATTCTGTTCATACCGATTGATAGAACTATTGTTACAACAGCTGTTAAACCTTCTGGTATAGCTGCAACTGCAAGGGATACTGCAACCATAAAGTTTTCTAGCATATCCATATTAGATCTAAAGTATCCTACAACAAATACTAGGATACATACGATTACAACAAGGATTGCCAATAGTTTGGATAGTTTTTTGAGTTGTTTTTGTAAAGGAGTATCTTTAGCCTCTACACTTTCAAGACTTGTTGCAATTTTACCGATTTCAGTTTCGCTTCCAGTTGCTGTTACAAGTCCTTTACCATGACCGTAGGTTACTATTGATGAAGAAAAGGCAAAGTTGTCTCTATCTCCAATTCCTACTTCGCTATCAAATTCTAC
>QWCK01005581.1_pt1 | contig 11331 bp, 10 predicted proteins | sample 1972571 | NCBI WGS metagenome assembly QWCK01 (sample SAMN09866710, study PRJNA288562) | Human gut metagenome isolate term2_stool, whole genome shotgun sequencing... | isolation source: gut | host: Homo sapiens | place: USA: California | reverse complement strand
TTTATATAAGGATAGGTTTTATCGTCCCTTAATAGGATATTGTATTTTGGTTTATACCTTTTTATCAGGACATTTTCCAGTATAAGAGCCTCCATCTCAGAATTTGTCACTATATATTCAAACTCATCAATATGCGACACCATGGCTCTAACCTTGGATTGCATATTGCTTTGAGATTGAAAATATTGTCTTACTCTGTTTTTTAAGACCTTTGCCTTGCCAACATATATTATATTTTTATTGGCATCCTTCATAAGATATACGCCACTTGATTCCGGAAGATTTTTTATAAGAGCTTTCAGTTTATCTGTGATTTTACTTCCCCCTATATTTATTTCATAATTTCGAATATTAAGCCTTCAAGATTATCAAATTCACTAACTGTCACAACATTTGTTCCTAAATGCTGCATTATACATTTTATTATCGCTACACCTGCAAATATAACATCTGCTCTTTTTGCCTGCAAGCCTACAATAGTCTGCTTGTACGATAATGGCATGGCAGCAAGCTCATCATAAAGCGACACAACATCATCAATGTAGAGCTTAGATTTATGCACTTTTAATGGGTTATATACCTCAAGATGTTGCAGCATAGAAGAAAGAGATGTAAATGTGCCTCCTATACCAATTACTTGTGATATTTTGTATTTCCTTATAACCTCAAATGTATCTTCAAAAACTTGGTTCATATAATCTGTCATGCATGATATTTCAAAATCTGTTGGAGGGTCTGATTTTAAAAATTTTTCTGTAAGCCTTACGCAACCTATATTTTCTGACTTTGCAAAAATTATTTCTCCGGTCACATCTCCAACTATAAACTCTGTAGAGCCTCCGCCTATGTCAACTGTCAAGGAATAATCATGTGGGTCTAAAAGGCTCTTAATGCCCATAAATCCAAGTTTTGCCTCCATGTCACCTGAAAGAATTGTCACCCTGATGCCTGTCCTTTCATAAGCTTTTTCAAGAAATTCCTCTGAATTTTTTGCATCTCTTAGAGCTGATGTTGCCATTACAGCAATTTTTTCGGCTTTATTTTGCTTAGCTGTTTTTACAAATTCTTCAAGTACATTCACATTTTCATTTATTGCCTGCTCAGATAAAAGTTTGTTTTGGTCTACTCCACGACCTATTTTTGTGACTTTTGCCACTTTTTTGTTTGAAACTATGTTTTCATTTTCATAGTCTGCTAATAATAATCTCATTGAATTTGTCCCAATGTCAATTGTTGCAACCTTCATTGATACTCCTTTGGCTAATTTGATAGATTTTTTTCTCTATTTTTATCTACATATACTGTTTCATTACTCTTGACCATTTTCAAATCTTGTCTTGCTCTTTTTTCCATATATTTATCTGTATTTACATCTTTTATATCTTTTTTTATCGCTGCCAGCTCTTTTTCTTTATTCTCATAGGTGTCGGTGACCTCTGCCAGCTCTGATTTTAGTTGTTTCATTTCATTATCTTGTTTGTAAAAAGTAAATACAAAATAAATTACCATTACTACAAATATTGCCTTGAATATCAAATCCAACGGCTCATTGTCAAAGCTTTTAGGCTTATTTGCTTTTTTAGGAGCTTTGTTATTTGAAAGCTCATTTCTATAGCTGTTCATTAGCTTATTACCTCATATAAATCTTCAGACTCTTGTTTTTTAACATTTTCTTTGATGTCCTTGACCCTGTATTTGTAGCTGGCAGATGGATAATCTATTTGTATTATGTCTCCTATCTTAACCTGAGTTGCCGGTTTTGCCTGCTTGCCATTTATGCTCACTATGCCATTAGTAGACGCATCTTTAGCAACAGTCCTTCTTTTTATTATTCTTGATAGCTTTAAAAATTTATCTAATCTCATTTTTCCACTTTCCATTTAAATAATTTAAAAATTTTATATATGCTCAAATATTTGTAGACATAATCATTATACCATATATTTAGCAATAAGTAATTTTACATTTAAAAATAGCCTACAAGTATCTCTACATATACTTTATATAAATGTAAAATACCCATAAAATTAGATACCTCGCACGTTACCATTTATTATGCTATAATAAAATTAAATATGTCGTTAAAAGGAGAACCGCTATGAAAGAGCAAATTAAAGCTTACATTAGTAAAATACAAAGACTTCTCAAAGAAGATTTGCCTAATGAAAAATTGGAAAAAGTAAAAGAAGAATTTACAATCAAAATAGCCTTCTATCAACACGAAAGATTTGTACACTTGATTGTACTGACAACCACAGCCATACTCAGTATGTTAGGCATTGGCTTTTATTTAGTCACATACAATAATAAATTGCTGCTTGCTACCATGCTGCTATTAATTCTGCTGATACCATATATTTTTCACTATTATTTTTTGGAAAACTCCTTGCAAAAATTATATCTATTTTACGATGAATTGTTAAAAAAATAAATCTACGCCTTTTTACTAAAAAATATCGCCCCAAGATTAATCTTGAGGCGATACAATGTGCAATGTTTATTTCTTTTTAGTTGCTTTTTTAGCTGTGCTATTAACTTTTTCTTTAAGGTTTTTACCAGCTTTGAAAACTGGAGCTTTAGATGCAGGTATTTTGATAGTTTTTTGAGGGTCTCTTGGGTTTCTACCTTCTCTTGCTGCTCTGTTTCTAGTTTCGAATGTTCCGAATCCAACTAGTTGTACTTTTTCTTCTTTAACTAATTCTTCTTCAACAGTCATCATAAAGGCATTAAGTGCTGCTTCAGAATCCTTTTTAGTCATACCACTTTTTTCTGCCATTTTTGCTACTAATTCAGCTTTGTTCATAAATATTTCCTCCTATGGAATCTAAATTTCTAATGAAATTTTCTGTCTCTATTTTACAATCGTTCTGTCAGTTCGTCAATAGTTTTTTGGCTATTTTTCAATAATTATTGTAAATTTTTTATTTTATACTGTTGCCAATAGCTCATAAAATAGATTTTCATCCATTTCTTTGACCTTTTTTATTAATTCTTCTGTAAGCTCTGTACCTTTATACACAACGACTTCGCCGTTTGAACCAATCAAATCCTGTGTAGTTTTTTGACCTAATACCTTTTTTTCCCTATTAGAAACAAATTCGTCTAAATCTACTTTACCTGTTGATGTATATTCAGCCTTTTGTTCCTCCGGATACATATCATATAGCTTGGATTGAAGGTATTTTTTCTTAACGCTATTATAATTTTCTTCTGTATCTTCTGTTAAAGCGTCTTTTGGAAATTCAATTTCTATATTATTATTTTTATTAAAAGCTCTTTCTTCTAAATCTTTTTTAACTATAGTCAAATTACTATTTTTTTTTACGATTATTAGCTTATGGCCTAGTGTTATTATGTCCTCTTTTGAGATTGCACTGCTATTATCAGCTGCGTCATCAAAAAGTAATGACTCTATTTCACCGGTTTTTTCATCGAAATCAAAACCGTAGGTTTTACCAACATAGTCACCGGTGTCAGTGATAATGACTTGAGATATTATATCGTCTTGTTTTTTATATTTTTTATCATCAAACTGTAATAACTTAATGTCCATTACAGAGGACAAGGATTCTAGTGTAGCTGCATAATTTCCCACTGAAGAAAGGTGTAAATACGGGATAACCACTTCTACCTTAATAGTATCGGAATCATTGTTTTGGATAACTATGTATTCCACTGTTTTTTTGTCGCAGTTTACATAGGTTGTTTTTATATTGCCTATTTCTTCACCATCTTTTAGCGAAACTACAGGCAAATTAAGTAATTCTTTAATATTTTTCATATTTCCCCTTTTCTACATCAACCTAAATATTTCAGCATTCACCATGTCCAATATTTTATCAGTTGAATCTTTTGGTATCCTAATTTTAATTTCATTTAAAATTTTTAAATACTCATATTTATTATTTTTTTCTAAAGTATCTTTTAAAATCATGTATGCTAACATTTTTTCTTTTAATACTTTAGAGTTTAATATAACTTCCTTAATTAAATAACAGCCTCTATCAATTTCGTCATTTTCAATCATTTTGTAGCCAAGGTCTATCATGTCTTGAAAGGTTGAATTTTTATCAACCTCATATTTTTTTTCATATGACGATTCTGATTTTGGATTTTCTTGATTTATTGCATGATTTTCATCATTTTGATTAGGTTCTAGGACTTTTTCTTGTTCTATATTACTAAATTCAAAATTATCTGTTATTTCATCGGCAACACTTTGATGTAAATCAAGGTCATATAATGTATTTTCATCAACTTTCTTGTCTTTAAATTGTTCAAGCGACTGATAAGGTCTAATGTCATCATATTTTGAAGCTATTTGTACTTCAGCATCTTCTAATTGCTCCTGTGTTGAGTCAATCTTTTCACCCTCTGAATTTATAACGTAAGCACCGGCAATATCTGAGTGACTTTCGTCAGTATCAGCATTGGCAAAATTGCTCACTTTTTCTTGCTGTAATTCTTTATCCAAACTTAAATCTTCAACTTTTGCGATTTCATTTTGGCTTGTATCATCAAATTCTAAAGAGTCAAGTTTAAATAAATCTTCATCTAAATTCAGGTCACTATCCAGTTTGAATGAAATTTCTTCATCATCGTCTATAATATCAGATGTATGTTCTAAATCAATGTCACTCGTCAAATCTATTTTAGTTTCATCAAGTATTTCATCGTATTTAGATTCATCTTCTGCTGATTGTTCTTCTATTTGTTCATCCTTTTCATCCAATTCAGGCTGCACATTTTCAATCTCAATATTTAAATCCTTGTCGTCTAAAAATAAATCGTCATCGTCTTTATCAAAATTTAGACTTTCTGTCGAAATATCTATAGTATCATCATTTGAGCTTATTTCACCGGGTTTTATATCGAAATTTTCTGATACTATTTCATCAGTTTTTTCAGTATCTCCCTGAACATCATCATTGTCAGTGATTTTTTTTAGGCTGATTTCCAATGGTTCAATATCACTTGAGCTAATCGGTGTTATTTCATCTTTATCGACTATATTTGTTTCATTAGTATTAAATATATCGTATTTTTCGGAATTGTTATCATCACTTACGTCATTTACAGATTCCATTTTGTCTTTATCTGTGTGTATATCATAAGAGCTGCTATTTATTTCTAGTGATAAATCCTGAGAGGTTTGTTTTGTGACTTCCCCAAAAATTCCGTATGGGTCATTGTCCATAGTTTTAATCTCTGATGAAGTATTTTTATCATCGTCTTGCTCGTTAATTTGTTGTTGCAAATTTTCAATTTTTGCAAAAGAACTTACTTCTTTCCCCGAATTTTTCTTATTGTCATATTTTTTTATGAACTTAATCATATCTTCATTATCATATTTTAAAATTTCGTCTGCACTTGGAGGATTGATGTCAGTTGACTCAGATTCTACCTGTCCTACTTCGTCCTGCTTTTTATCTCCTACTGCATCTACATCTTTGTCATATATATCTTGCGAAGAATTTTCTTGATTTTGTAAAATTTTATTTTTTTCTTTATTAAATAAACCCAAAAATTTACTCATTAAAAAGCACCCATTCATAAGTTTAATGTATCTTTAGATAAATCAGCATAGTACCTTATTTTGTAATTATATATCGAATTTTTTGTTAAGTCAATAAAATATACTGCTCACACTATTTGCTAATCGTATAATTTGCGTATAAGCTATCAAACAAAATGCTGTTTTCGTTTGGATATTTATTTGTACTATTAGCTATGGCAATGCCTTTCAAAGTTGCAGGATATGCAAGTGAGCCCAAATCAGTTTCAAATTCCTTAAAGCCTGAAAAATTTGCCTCATCAATTATATTTATTCTTTTTAAATTTTTGTTTGCATCTTCAAATACATATTCCATTTTTACTCCGGTAGGTGCAATCTGATATACTGATAATTGCAATGTGTCCGGTTTTTTAGAAAGCACTATACCCTTTTCAGACATATCTAGTAATACCTCTGCTGATTGTGCATTATCCTTAGGAAATACATTATCCAATGAAACTATTTTATAGTTCTTTCCCTCCGCGTTTTTTAATGAAATACTTGAAGTTACCAAATCAGACGATGGCAAGGCTTTAAATCCTGTAATACTATCAAACCTTGTCAGCTCAACAGTTTTTTTATAGCTTATTGCTGCCGCCGGTAATACTGCTACACCTGATGGATGATTGATAGGAGCATACCCGCTATTTATAATTGTATTTGCAAATGACTGAGGGGTTTGTAAAACCTGAGAGCTAGGATTGTCCTGATTAATCCAAGAATAAGACATAAACGGTGACGATTTGGCTGTGGTTGGAATAATTTTAGACTCAAATATGCTTATTGGCTCAGGTAAATAAATGTCTAATGATTTTATTTTAAAGAAATGTAACAATATATCTCCGGAGACATAATCGTCAGAGTTTTTGCCAAATTTTATAGCATTTTCGCTAGATTCCTGTTTTGAAAGTTTAATTCTATTTGACACAATATTTTGTGGATTTTCTTTCATTAAGTCAAATAGCTTGATTAATTCATCATAAGTTCCTTCAAAGTTTACTGTTGCACCTGTTAGGCTAATGTTATCCGAAGGATTGAATGATGTACCTCCTGCTGGTTGTCCTGCATCTTGTGTGGTTTGTTCTGAAGGAGGTTGCTGTGGCTGATTGGCATTTGGGTCTTGTGCTAGGTTATTCCACTGATTGCCTGTAAAGTCAAATCCCAAATCTCCGGATTCTTCAAAGCTTATTTGCTTGAAATCCAGTCCACTCTTATAATTTAAATCATTTATTAAAGAAATCAAATCCTCCTGATTTACATCATGAAAATGTCTTTGTGCTAAAGGCATTATATTTTGTTTTTCGGTTTGAACCTGTTTCTTTAAATTATCTAAGGTTGCTATCTTGCTGTCCATTGAAATCAATTGACTCTGAAGTTGGTCATTTTGACTTCTCAGGTCATTTAAGGTATTAAATTGCGGATTAAAAACAAAGGTGTATAATACATAACCCAATATTAATACGGCAAGAAGTGCTAATAATTTTTTATCTCTCTCGCTCAAATTATTCATTAGTTTCCTCCGTCTTATCACCATTTTCTAACGTATTTTGTACAATTTCATTTAAAACATTTACATCGTATTCTAAGGTCATTTTAAAGCTATAGTATGGCGGATTTTCTCCCTGCTTAGAAATGCTATCTATATAAATATTGTTGAATACTCCGGTTTGTCTAATATTATATTCAAACTGACCTATACTCATTTTATCTGAGCTATTGCCATCAATTGAAATCTTTGCGTTGTCAATGCTTACATTTGTAAAGTATAGGTTTTCGCTCATAGAGTTTCTAACTGTATCAAATAGCGTTCTTGATGCAGTATCAACTGTCCTCAAGCTATAATCTACTGCGTTTAAAAATGACTTGTCTCTATTAATTGTATTAAGTATTTCTGTCTGCTCTTCTACTTCTTTTGCCTTGGCTATCCTTTCAGGGTTGCTAAGCTCTGTTTGATAATTAGCTATAGAAGTTTTCAGCATTCTAATTGATAAGAAATTATATAAAAATACACCTAAAACTACCACAAGTATCAAAGCTAAAGCAATCAAGCTATACAGAGTTTCTTTTTTTTCAGCCTTTTTATCTATTTTAGATTGTATAAAGTTGTTGAAGAAGTTTATTCTATCGATATCTACTAAGGCTGAAATCGCATTAAAATATCTCATAACGCCCTGAGTGGTAAGGTTTGATGTGGCTGATAAATTGCCAATCTTATATATTGTCCAAGTTGGTATATTTAATCTAGTACCTATATAATAGTCTATATTTTTTATTTCTGAACCGCCACCGTATAGATAAATGCTATTTATTCTATTGTCGGTGTTTCTGCTGGTATAATACTGAAATAATTTTTGAATGTCCTGAACCCATCTGTCTGCTAAAGACAGGATTGTTTCTTGCAGTTTCGTGTCTTGAACGTCATCTGAGAAAAGATTAAAGCTTTTATATTTAGAAATCAAAGCATGAATATTTTCATCACTATCATCAATACTGTCTTTTACTGTTTCAAATATTGATAAGTCGTTCCTAATCAGTCTGTTGAACTCAAATTTGCCGTTTTTTACTATACTTAAATTTATTGATGTATTGCCAAGGTCAATAAAAGCAATAATTCCATCAGTTAAATTTTTATCATTGATATTAACTTTATTGATTAGGTTTTCTGCATTATCATTTTGTATGTCTAAAGCAACAGGTTTAAGTCCAATTTGGTTAAACATTTTGTAAATTTGGTCAGCAAAATCAGATGGTAGCGCATACACAACTACCTTTAGTTTTTCTTGATTGTCTAATGACACACTATACAGTTTATTGTACTGTAAGATGTATTTGTCTACATCTATAGGAAGATACTCGCTGATTTCATATTTTATTACATCAGGAATATACTCATCCTCCATAACCGGTATTTCCATTTCTCTTGTTATAAGTCCGGTTGATTCAATACTTACTATACAATCCTTAGTTTTGAAATTATTTTCTCTAAGCAGTTTATTTAAAGTCTCAACTAGCTTTTGTTCGTCTTTTATCTCTCCACCGTTATAGACCTCCGGTTCTAATTCGACAAAGCCTATTTTATCAATTCTAAAGTTGTTTTTATCGAATTTACCTTCAACTGCCTTTATCTGCCTATTGCCTATATCTATTGATAGATAGTTCTTTCCCTCTAGAATGTGGCTTTTAGATTTCTTTGCAAAAATAGGCTTGTTGAGCATCTGCTTTATACTAATTTCTTTTTTTAGGATTGATGAACTTTCTTTATTTTGTTTTTCTTTCCTATTTAGTAAAGCCATAATTTCTCCTTACTTTAATTTTTTGTAATAAACTAAATTTGATTCACATACATATTTTATTTAAATAAAAATTTATTACCTGCTATCATTAGTTAAATCAGCGTCTTAATATTTATATAAGATTAATTTATCACATAGGAGCAGATACGTCCTACCATTATTTCAACGCTGATTTTATCGTTTATTCTTCCGGTCTTTGCCCTGTAATCCATGTCACTACAGATATTGTATAAATCAAGCAGCTCTTTATAGGTGTATTTGTTAAGTAGTGCCTTTGTCTTTTTTACGACAAATGGATGAAGATTCAATTTCTTTGCAATTACACTCTCTGGAATGTGCCCCTTGAGCAAAATCCTCAACTTTATAAGCAATGAAATTTGTCTACCTATCAAAGCCAATATTTGTATAGAGGCGTTGTGAACTTCTGTAATATTATTTAAAAGCTCGTAGGATTTCATTACATCCCCATTAAACACTGCGTCTATGAATTTAAATATGTCAACATTTTTTTCTTCAAAAACTGTACTTTTAATATCAGCTACGTTAATTAAACCATCATTTTTGGTGTTTAAAACTATTTTTTCTATTTCATTTTCCACATCAAAAAGGGTTACCTCTGAGTCTCTGAATAAATATCCTGATTTTTCTATTAAATAATCTTTTGAACTATTATCTATTTTGACGTGTTTAGCATTTAGCTTTCCTGTAATAAAATTGGAAAGCTGTACTTTGTCAAGCCTTTTTGACTCAAACACTTCACTGTTTTTGCTTATTTTCTTATAAAATCCATTTCTCTTGTCAATGACTGCCGGCACAAAGATTAACTGGGTCGTCTTTAACGGTGCATTTGTATATTCAATTAAATTATCAATTTCATCTTTATCATAAGCACTGGATGAAGAAAATAAATCTGAGGTTTTGACTACTACCACACGCTTTTTATCCATAAAAGGCACTGATTCGCATCTGCTGATGATATCCTCCAAATTTTTTTCGTAATCTGTATCTATGACTGTATAATTAAGGTCGCTAAAAGAAGGTGCCAAACTATCCTTAGCTACCTTGAGTGCCTTTTCTATTTGATAATTTTCTTCCCCATATAGAAGATATGTACTGTAGCTATTAGATATCAGACTATCGTATAATTCATTTTCATTCATAAAGTATTCCTCATAAAAAACTTATTTTCCATAAATATGTCATATCTAAACAATGATATAATTCATGGTGTATGTATCATTATAGTTGTTTTATTATATTTTTTCAACAAAAATTTAAACTATAATTATAGATAACCCATAATTTTTTGGTATTTATAATTTAAACTAGCTTATTTTTATTTTAATAATACTGTTTTGCCTGATTTATTCAAAAAATATTTCACTTTTTAAAAATCTAAATTTAATGTCGTTAATAAAAATAATCATTCAATTAAAAAATAAAGTGGTACAATAGTTTTATAAAATAAATGGTGCTTTTGTTTTATTTTTTTATAAACAATACTTGACTATACCCGTTTTAACTAATATAATATCCCTTAATTAGAATACAAAAAAACTACATTTTGTACTGCGGATTTAGGGGGTACTATGAAAAAGAACTTGTCTGCGAGATTGAGTATCACGGTGGCAATCAGTATGCTCTTTCTCGCTTTAATTTTATCAGCAATTGCTGTTAAGGTTTCATCCATTAAAATTGAACAAATGTATGGTAATGATGCCTTAGACATTTCTGTATCAGTTGCTAACGGTATCAATCCTGATGAATTTAAATCTATTGTAAAATCTCTTGACGTAAATAGCAAAGACTATAAAAATATACATAAAATACTATATAATACAAAACTTGAAACCGATGTACTATACGTTTACTCATTTATAAGAACTGCGGAAGATGAAATTACATATATAGTTGACGGTAGTGACACAATTGAGTCGGGAAATAATGATGCTCCCGGAGTTACAGCTGATTTAGCAGATTATGAACCATCATTAATGAAAACACTAAATACAAATAAACCCTCCTCCAGCAAGCTAGTTTATTCTGATGAATATGGATATACCATTAGCGGCTATAGTCCTATAGTAGACAACGATGATAAAGTCATCGGCTATGTTGGATGTGATATAATTGCACAAGACTATTACACAACATTATCAGAGATTGCTCTAATTATTGCAGGTACTTGTTTCATAATAGCCGCTATTTTTTCATTCATATTTTCTTCCATTGTAAGAAAAATTATTTCAAACCCTATAAACAGATTATCCAGTCTTTCCTCATCGTTTAAAAATATGGATTTTACAAGCGATGTTGACGCAGACTTGCTCAGTCGTGAAGACGAAATAGGTATATTATCAAATTCCTTTGAAGAAATTAGAAATGAAATTACTAAATTAGTAGTAAAAATAAGGACGGCATCTGACAATATGCTATTAACTTCTAAAGAGTTAAACGATGAATTTTCTAAAGTAAAAGAGCTTT
>QWCK01005578.1_pt1 | contig 11334 bp, 11 predicted proteins | sample 1972571 | NCBI WGS metagenome assembly QWCK01 (sample SAMN09866710, study PRJNA288562) | Human gut metagenome isolate term2_stool, whole genome shotgun sequencing... | isolation source: gut | host: Homo sapiens | place: USA: California | reverse complement strand
ATCTTTGCCAAAAGGTCTTTATATTCTTTATATGTTGGATTTTGGTTTACAAGTGCATCTATAACTGCAGCTAGACTTGCACTGTCCATTTTCTCATATGCTCTTTTGAGTATATCGACATCGTTGTTATAATTCTTTAATATTTTTATAGAACTCGCTATTACTGTAGATAAACTACCATCAAAGTTTATTTGATAGTCTTCAACGTTTTTAATAGCTGATATTACTGACTGCATTCTTTTTTCATCTTCAAAAGAATTGAGTATTTTAGCCGCACTTAAATAATTCATATTTGAAAAAATAACTGCCAAATCTTCGTCTTTAAATTTTTTTATATCCTGCAAAGATGCAGCTGCTAGTTTTGGCTCAGAATTACCATAAACTTTTGCCTGCGACACATTTTTTCTCAAAAATTCTGTATAAACTTCTTGCTGTTTTTCAACTTCTCTTAAAAAATCAGGGTTTAATCTATTTTTTATTCCATCTATGTAAATTGGATTTATATAATGTAACACCCTTGCCACAAATGTTGCTTGCGATGCACCAAGAGCATTTGCAACCTTATCATAATCCATTGTTTGTTGTAGTTCATTTGATATTGCATCTATTGCTCCACGCACTCCTAGTGATGTGTAGTGTGTAGATGCATCCATACCCTGTTTTGCTAATTCTGTTTGCATAGCTTCATATTCTGACTTTATAACATCATTTTTTGATGTCATTTTTTTTATTATCGCATTAATTTCGTCTGACTTTCTAGGATTTATCAAATTCATTGAAGATGCTATCTTTTCGTATGATTTTTTATCTTTCGCTTTTATCTCTATTAGCTTGTTTGCTGCATCTTCATTACTCATTGTTAGATAATAGTTTGCCAATTCTGACACTCTTTTATCTCCAAGCCCCTGAGCCTGACTTGCTTTTTTTAGCTCTTGGTCAGCCTTGTATTTTGATATTTCGTTATTTATTATTTTGTTTGCATTTTTATTTGTAAAATAGAGTATGCCAAAAGTAAGCCCAACTATGAATAAAAATAGTAATATTACTGCTATCCCTATTTTTAATCCATTAAGTATGGACCTACCTCTTGATTTCTTTGTTCCAAGATTCGCAATGTCAAGATTGTCTTTTTCTAAGCTCACTTTGGTACTCCTTTATATCTCCAAACTTGAAAATTATTTTATTTTTTTAGTGTAAGTATAGCTAACTATTTGGTCTATAACTTTTGCTTCTTCTTTTTGTTCTTCTTGTAAAAATCTTTGATAAGTTTTTTCTTTTAAATTATCATACGTTTTTCTAGTTTTTCTTGATTCAAGATATTCGTCTTTTCTTTCATCGGCCTCTTGCTCTAGTTTTTTTATTTCTATTTTTTTCTTGTCTATCGCCTTGCCAAGGTAATCAATATATCCATTTATCTCTAATACCTCAGATAGCTGTGAGCCATCGCTGATTTTTAATACTCTTTCTTGTCCCTTTAATTTATATTCTTCTAACAAGTCACCCAGCTCCATATTTGCAATTTCCACTTTTTTATTTGCTATAGAGGCTGCATTTTTTCTATCGTCTTCTTCTTTTTCTTTGATATCAAGAATTTTTTGTAACCTAAAATTAAATGCCATTTTGCCCTCCGCCAAAATAAAGTGGTTTACATTCTAGACTAAATTAATCACCATGTCGTGTATTTGTTCGTAGGTGAATTTATCGTACACTTTTTGTTTTAAAAAGTCATTGATGTCGTCTATTTTATCAATAGCTAAATCAACCTTTTCACTAGTACCTTTGACATAAGCTCCTATATTTATCAGGTCCTCAGATTCTTTATATGTAGCCATTAAGTCTCTTATATTCCCGACTTTTTGCATATAATCTTGATTTGTTACTGCCGGCATTACCCTTGAAACAGAGGCTAATATATCTATTGCAGGGTAATGATTTTTATTAGCAAGTGCACGACTTAAAACTATATGACCATCCAAAATACCTCTAACGGCATCTGCAATCGGCTCATTCATGTCGTCCCCATCGACTAAGACTGTATATAGTCCAGTTATAGAGCCTTTGTCAGAATTACCAGCCCTTTCTAAAAGCTTTGGCAACTCAGCAAATACTGATGGTGGATATCCTTTTGTAACCGGAGGCTCACCTATTGCAAGTCCTATTTCTCTTTGTGCCATAGAAAATCTAGTGAGGGAGTCCATCATAAGTATTACATTTTTACCCTGGTCTCTGAAATATTCTGCTATTGATGTAGCTATCATTGCACCTTTTTTCCTTATAAGTGCAGGCTGGTCTGATGTAGCTACTACAACAATAGACCTTCTAAGTCCTTCTTCTTGTAGGTCATTTTCTATAAATTCTTTTACTTCTCTTCCTCTTTCGCCTATAAGTCCTATAACGTTTATATCTGCTAGAGTATTTCTAGCAATCATACCTAATAAAGTTGATTTACCAACACCTGAGCCGGCAAATATTCCTATTCTTTGTCCTCTACCACAGGTAAGCATTCCATCTAGCGCTTTTATACCTAGTGGCAGTGGTTCTCTTATTTTATCACGCGCCAATGGATTTGGTGGTGGACTGTTTACCGGATAGGCTCTGCTCAAATTTAACCGCTCTTTATCATCAATCGGTTGTCCTAAACCATCAAGCACTCTGCCAAGTAGTTCATGTCCTACTTGTACCTCTAAGCTATTGCCAGCAGCAATTACTACTGACCCAGGCCCTATACCTTGCATATCACCAAGCGGCATCAACAATACGGCAGTATCTGTAAAGCCAACTACTTCTGCAAGTATCGGATTTTCCGACTTTACCGGATAAATTTGGCATACTTCTCCGATTTGAACTTGTGGTCCTGTAGATTCTATTGTCAGTCCTACTACCTTAGACACTCTCCCCTTATATGAAACAAGAGAGACATCAGATAGTTTATCAAAATATTTTTTTAGCATTTTTATTCGCCTTCAATAAGCTTATTAAATTCTTCCCTAAGCTTGATGATTTGTTTTTCTATGGATGGATTGACAGTACCCTCTACGCTTTCAATTTCTATGTCACCCTTTTTATATCCGTCCATTATTTTAAACTGTATATCTTTCACAGTTGGAAAAGTGCCTAGAATTTTATCTCTAAGTAATTTAGTAGAGCCAAAATCCTCGCTACTTATTTTTATTAAAAGAGATGACCTGGAATGAAAGTCAGCTATTGCTGACATTATTACATTAGTAACTATTTGGTCATCTTTTTCAATTTTTTCCCTAATTATTTTTTCAACACACTTTAATACAAGGTTGATTATATCTTTTTCTGAATTTTCTATTGTTGATTTTTTGTATGTTTCAGCCTGTTCTATTACTTCTTTTCCTTCTTTTAACAACGAATCGTACTTTTCAATTACTGATTTTTTGCCATCTTGAATTGCTTGTTCTATTTTTTCTCTGTAAGACTGCTTTGCCTTATCCCTCGCCTCTTCTATTATCCTTCTGGCTTCTTCATTGGCATCTTGAAGCATTTGGTCAGCTAACTGTCTTGTATTTTTACTTAGCTCTTGGGCTTCGTTTTCCAATTTCTTTTTTAATTGCTCTAGCTTTTGGATTTTTTCCTTAGCCTGATTTTCCTCAGCTTCAGTTGCTTTTAAATTTTCATTTACATTTTCACTGAAGTTTTCTGAGGATTTATCAGGCAAAAAGTCCTTTTTTTCGTCTTTTTGAATGCCAATTATTACTTTATCCTTCATCTCTACATAGCCGGATTTTATCAGTCTAGCCAACTAACTCATCTCCTCCGCCTCTTGAGATTATTATTTCTCCCGCTTCTTCTAATCTTCTAATAACATTTACTATATTTTGTTGTGCTTCTTCTACATCTCTGAGCCTTACCGGTCCCATGAATTCCATTTCTTCTTTTATCATTTCAGCCATACGTTTAGACATATTTGCAAAGATAAGGTCTGATACTTCCGGTGTAGCACCTTTTAATGCAACTGTTAATTCCTTGTTTTCTACATCTCTTATGAAACGCTGTATTGCTGTAGAATCCAAAGATACGATGTCTTCGAATACAAACATCTTCTTCTTGATGTCTTCTGCAAGTTCTGAGTCGGATTCTTCAAGATTTTCGATGATGTATCTTTCTGTACCTCTATCAACAGAGTTAAGTATTTGGACTATAGAGTCTATACCGCCGGCTTTTGTATAGTCTTGAGTTACTATATTTGAAAGTTTCTTTTCTAAGACAACTTCCACTTCCTTTATAACTTCCGGATATGTGCTATCCATTGTGGCGATACGTTTTGCTACCTCCACTTGTTTTTGCTCACTCAATGAAGATAATATTTGTCCTGATTTTTCCGGGTCTAGGTACGCCAATATAAGTGCAATTGTTTGCGGATGTTCGTTTTGTATGAAGTTTGCTAATTGAGCCGGGTCTGTTTTCTTAGCAAAGTCAAATGGTTTAACCTGAAGAGCTGCTGTCAATTTATTAATTACTTCATAAGCTTTATCAGAGCCCAAGGATTTTTCAAGCACTTCCTTAGCATAGTTTATACCGCCCTCGGAGATATAATCCTGAGCTATACACATTTCGTAAAACTCATCAAGAACTTCTTCTTTGACAATAGGGTCTACTTTTCGTACGTTGGCAATTTCCAAGGTCATTTCTTCAATTTCTTCTTCTGTCAAATTTTGATAAATCTTAGAAGAAGATTCCGGTCCAAGGCTTATTAACAGTATAGCAGCTTTTTGCTTACCATAGAGCGTTGTGCCTGTTTTTGTAGTTGTTTTAGCCACAATTATTCCCCTTTCCTATTCTTCTTCCATCCAAGTTTTTAAAAGTTGTGTAACAATTTCCGGATTCTTTTCAATCAAGTCTTCTATGCTCTTCTTCTTGCCAGATTCTTTTATATCCAATTCTATGGTTTCAACTTCTCTATCCATCTTTTCTTGATTCATTTTACCCAATTGTTTTTCAGCTTCTACTTTCTTTCTTCTTCTAGAAATTACCACAAATGCTACAAGTGCAATTATCGGTATAAGAGCCAATAATCCTATTGCTATCCATTGCCATAATGGTATTGTGCCTCCTGTAGGCTGTGTAGCTGTTGTATCTTTATTAAAGCTTTCAGCAAATACTTCAACAGCCTGTGTCTGTAGTCCTGTTGCGGCTGTAATTAGATTGACTATCTGTGTCTTTTTATCATCAGATAAATTCCCACCCTCAAGACTGTCTTTATTTAGTATAACCGATACTGTAATACTTTCTATTGTTCCTTTTGCCTTTTCTACACTATCAACTATTTCATTTATTTCGTAGTTAATTGTATCTTCTGTTCTGTTATATTTAGAATTACCATTTTCATCTACTGTTACATAGTTTGTAGTGCCGCCTTGTTCATTGTCATTCGCTGTAACCCCAGGCGTTCCTAATGCCGGATTTTTATTCTCAACTACCTCTTTATTTCTCTGCTCACTCCTTATTATGCCTCCTGTTTCTCCCTCTATTGGAGGATTAAATACTTTCTTTTGAGTTGATTGAGTGTCAAAATTCAGTTTTACTGATGCCATAACTGAAAGGTTTTCATATCCAAACATCGGAGATAGAAAATTATGTAGAGAATCCTCTAATTCTTTTTTCACTTTTTCTTGGACTTCTAAGTTTGAGTTTGCAAGGGCTCCACTATCTTTATCGCTTGGATTTTGATTTAATATTTGACCGTTTGGTCCATGTATTGTCACATTTTCTACTGTTAATCCTTCTACAGAATTAGCAACTAGTGCTGCTATACCATTTATAGATTGAGGGTCTAGTGTACTACCACTTTTTAATGATAATACTACACTTGCTTTAGTCGGTTGCTTATTTTGCTCTAAAACAAACTCAGAGTTTTTTGGTATAGATAAGTTTACATAAGCTTTTTCAATATTTGGTATCGACTCTATAACTGTGGAAATTTGGTTAGCTAGCGCATATTGCTTTGCTGTATTTTTTTCATCGTCACTCATAAACATGGAGTTCATATTTATCAGCTGAGAATAATCAAACTTGGCATTAGGCACTCCACTACCTGCTAGGTCAACCATTATTTTATTTCTTTGATTTTCCGGCACAGCTATAGAAGATTGGTTCTCTATTTTATAATTCACGTTCATTGAGTCAAGAGTTGTAGTAACTTGGTTCATCGTTGTTAAATCCAAATTACTATAAAGTGTTACATATTGAGTTCTAGTGAGCTGATAAATTGCAAATGAAAGCATAGCCACTACAGCTAGTGCTGCAAGGCTAACTGCTACTATCTGCCTCCTAGTATATTTCTCCAAAAACGTATTTAAGGAGTTTCTTAATTTGTTTATGTTTTCCAAAATATCCACCTCTTAATAATGTATTGGCATATTATATCTGCATTCTTAATATTTCTTTGTATGCCTCTACCATCTTTGATGTGAACTCTGTTACCATCTGAACTTTTATGTCTGCTATGCCTTTAGCAATTGTCACATCGTGGATATTTTCAACTTCCCCGTTTATTAACTGTTTATTTAGCTCTTCTGTGTATTTTTTTGCATCACTAGCATCATAAACCGCCTTTTTTAAGAAATCTGAAAAACTTACATCATATGTACTATCCTGAGTAGTCTGTTCAAATATCTTTGGAATGTTATTTATTGGCACTTGTGTATTTATTGAATTTATCATACTCTACCCTCTTATTTAGCTATTTCCATAGCTTTTTGTATCATTGCCTTGGATGTGTTAATTGATGTTACATTTGCTTCATATGCTCTTTGTGCTGTTATCATGTCAACCATTTCTGTTATCATGTCAACGTTACTCATTTTTACATAACCGTTTTCATCAGCGTCAGGATGTCCAGGCTCGTACTTCATTTGGAAAGGTGACCTATCTTCTACAACTCCTACCACTTCTACTCCACCTGATACTCCGCTTTTAGTACCCATTTTTTTTGATTCAAAAATCGATTTAAAGCTGGGATCTTTTTTTACTTCTTCAAAAACTGCAACTTGTCTTCTATATGGTTGTCCGCTTTTTGTCCTAGTTGTCTGTGCATTTGCAATATTTTTTGCAATTATATCAAGTCTAGTTCTTTCTGCTGTAAGAGCTGTTGCTCCTATATTCATACTTGAAAATATGGACATTATTTTCTTCCTCCGGTTATAGCAGAATTTATTGATTTAAAATATGATGTTACAGCATCTGCAATCATAGAATATTGCAAACCGTTTTTGCTTTTATCAAGTTCTTCTGTATCAACATTTACATTGTTACCATCTTCTCTAGTGCTCACTGAGTTATCAGTAGCTATAAAGGGCTTTTTACTAAAATCTGTAGGTATAGGAATATGCTTACTATTAGTTATAGCACCTCTTAGGTGATACTTTGTGTTTGAATTTGCTAAAAATTCTTCAAATTTTACATATTTCCTTTTATATCCAGGAGTATTGGCATTAGCTAAATTACCGCTGATAGCTTTATCTCTAAGGGCATAGGCATCCATGGCAGAGTTTAAACTGTTTAAATATGTATAATCCATAGTGTCCTCCTTTAAGTAAATAAAAAGTGAGTAAATCTGTAAGCCGAGTTCTGTATTTGATAGCCATCTATCTACTCTAAGAGTTGCCTCTTAGCTCTAGCGACCTACCTTTGGGACATGACGGGCAGCCATTTTTTTATCCCTTCTTGGTCTTGCTTCAAATGGGGTTTACATAACAAGACAGTCACCTGTCTTTTGGTGAGCTCTTACCTCGCCTTTCCACCCTTACCGTTTTTACGGCGGTATATTTCTGTTGCACTAGCCTTGGAGTCGCCTCCACCGGACGTTATCCGGCATTTTGCCCTGTGAAGCTCGGACTTTCCTCATATTTCTATGCGACTATCTGATTTACTCAGAATTCATTATATCATTTTTACTTTTTAAATTCAATTTATTTGTGTTAAATTATTATAAATTTATGAATTTTTTCATTTTTTTTGCTTTATTTTTTACTAGTTTTTTTCTAAAAGACAGGTAGCATGAGCGGCTATCCCCTCTTTTTTTCCCTCAAATCCTAGGTGTTCTGTAGTTGTAGCCTTGATGCTTATATTTTCTATTTCTGTGCCTAAATTTTTGGATATTTTTTTTCGCATATCTTCTATGTGAGGCTTTAGCTTAGGTTCTTGAGCAATCACTATAGAGTCAATATTTACTATTGAGTACCCTTTTTCTATGATAAGCTCATTTACTTTTTTTAATAGCTCTAGCGAGTCTGCGTTTTTATATGCTGCATCTGTATCCGGAAATAAAACCCCTATATCGCCCAAGCTAGCTGCTCCAAGTAGAGAGTCTATGATTGCGTGTACTAAAACATCTGCATCTGAATGACCCTCCAACCCTTTTTCATAAGGTATTTTTTGTCCTCCGATTATAAGGTCTCGACCAGCGACTAATTTATGAACATCGTAACCGACACCTATTCTTAAATTTGTCATAGAAATCCTCAAAATTTAAAATTATTTTTATAATACTTTTGCAAATATCATTCGTCCTGCAGAAGTCTGTAATACAGATGTTACTTCTACGTTTACATCATAGCCAATATATTTTTTACCATTTTCTATAACTATCATTGTACCGTCATCTAAATAAGCTATGCCTTGCTGATTTTCCTTACCTTCTTTTAATACTTGGACTATCATTTTTTCACCGGCTACCATTCTGGGTTTTACAGCATTGGATAAATCATTGATGTTCAGTACCTTTACTCCATGAATTTTTGCAACCTTATTTAGATTATAGTCGTTTGTAACTACTGCTCCCCTTATATCTTTAGCTAATTTTATAAGCTTGATGTCCACTTCATCCGCATCATCTAATCTGCTATCATTAATTTCTACTATAATTTTAGGATTGTTTTGTATTTTATTTAAAATGTCTAGTCCGCGTCTGCCTTTCGCTCTTCTCAAATCATCTGTAGAGTCTGCTATATGCTGCAATTCATGCAATACGAATGTAGGTATTATTATTTTCCCATCAATAAAATCTGTTGATAATATCTCTGCTATTCTTCCATCTATTATGACGCTTGTATCAAGTATTTTGTTCGGTGCACCTGAGCTTTTTTTAGAGGCTTTTTCTTTTGGCATTTTTATATTTTGGAGAAATAAAATTGCCTCATCTTTTTTAATCCTGCCCACATTTATCCCTATATATCCCAAAAATATGTATACCGCTATACTAATCGGTACGCCTACATATGGCAACATATCCAGTGGCTTTGTTACAAAATACGCTATAATCATAGCTACAATAAATCCGATTACCCCTGTTATTAATTCATTAGACGGTATCAACAGAACCTCTTTTTGAATATAATTTGCTATTTTTTGAGCTCTTTTCAATAGGAATGGGGATATTATATAAAATATGATTCCAAATAATAGTACAAAAAAAATGGCAATACCTATTGAATAATTTAAAAATAATTGCGACTTGATTTTGAATTCTTGCATTAGCTGGCTTATTAAGAAATAAATGAGATACCCAACCGGCATTCCAGCCAATGCTATAAATAATTTTAACGCTCTTTTTATCAATTTAATCACTTCCTTTCTATAAAAATTATTTTTTCTCAGATTTTTCTAAGGCTTCGCTAAATAAGCTATTAATATCCGATACTCCCTTAACTTCTATTTTTATATCCTTGTCTTTTAATTTTTTTATGTCATTGAAATTGTTTTTAGGGACTATTATTCTTTCAAATCCCATTTTTTGAGCTTCGATTACTCTTTCTTTTACAAAGCTGACACCTCTAAGCTCTCCTGTAAGGCCTATTTCTCCGCAAACTACTGTAAGCGGTTTAACAGGTCTATTTGTATAACTAGATACAACTGATAAAACTATGCCGGCATCTATAAATGGTTCAGTAATTCTAATTCCGCCCGCTAAATTGACATAGACATCATAAGACGAAATTGCTACCCTTGAATATTTTTCAATTACCGCTAATAGCATATTTAATCGGTTAAAATCTGTACCTGTGCTGGTTCTTCTTGGTGATGGAAAATTTGTCGATAGCACCAAGGACTGTATTTCAATGAGCATAGGTCTTGTACCTTCAACTGTACCGGCAACTGCCACTCCAGGATTATTTTTATTTTCACCTAATAGCATTTTTGACGGGTTACTTACTTCTATTAGTCCTTTATCTGTCATTTCAAAAACACCAAGCTCATTTGTAGAACCAAATCTGTTTTTTACAGCTCTAATCATTCTGTATGGACTGTATTTTTCCCCCTCAAAGTAAAGCACTGTATCCACTAAATGCTCTAACACTCTTGGTCCGGCAATTGCTCCATCTTTTGTAACATGACCTACTATAAAGCAGCATATGTCTTTTCCCTTGCAAAGCTTCATCAACCTGTTTGCAATATCTTTTACCTGAGAAACTGAGCCCGGTAAAGAGTCCAGTGTCGTTGATGAAATTGTTTGAATTGAGTCTATAATTATTACATTCGGCTTTAATTCGGAAATTGTGGTTTCAATTGTCTCTAGGTTAGTCTGCGACATTATTAATAGGTCATTATCTTCACTAAATAGTCTATTTGCTCTTAATTTTATCTGACTGAGTGATTCCTCCGCTGAAACATATAACACTTTTTTCTTAGAGGAAATGTTGTGAGAAAGTTGGAGAAGTATTGTAGATTTTCCAATGCCTGGGTCTCCACCTATCAGAACTAAAGAGCCGCTTACTATACCACCGCCCAATACTCTATCAAATTCACTTATGCCGGTTGAAAATCTTGAATATTCCACGCCTTTTATTTCGCTAAGTTTCATAGGAGTGGTGTCCTTGCCAAGATTTAAAAGCGTGGCTTGTTTTTGTGCTTTTTCCATTGCATCTGATACAACTTCTTCGACAAATGAACCTATTTCATGGCATTTAGGGCATATCCCCCACCACTTGGATGTTGAATATCCGCAATTACTGCACACATATTTTGTTTTTAGCTTTGCCATTATCCCTCTTTTTCTACTACGTTAAAGTCGAATTTATCTTCATTTGCAGTTATTTGAACTGTATTTTTTGGTTTAATTTCTTCTAATAGAATTTTTTGTGCCAACACATCTTCTATATTAGTCTGTATTGCACGATTTAGCGGTCTTGCTCCATATTCTTCACTAAAGCCTATTTTAACAAGTAGCTCCACTGCCTTTTCATCTATATCAATTAAAATCTGTTTTTCGGTCAATCTGTCTTGAAGTTTTTCAACCAACAATTTAATAATTTTGCCTACATCTTCTCTGCTGAGTTGTCTAAAGCTGATTATTTCGTCAACCCTGTT
>QWCK01005576.1_pt1 | contig 11338 bp, 3 predicted proteins | sample 1972571 | NCBI WGS metagenome assembly QWCK01 (sample SAMN09866710, study PRJNA288562) | Human gut metagenome isolate term2_stool, whole genome shotgun sequencing... | isolation source: gut | host: Homo sapiens | place: USA: California | reverse complement strand
AAAATCTCAAATCTCCACGTGGATATTTTTTATTTTCCACGTGGGCGTCAAACAATTCCTCCGAAGTTTCATTTGATTCCTCCGAAGAATTTTTTCTTCTCCACGTGGAAAATAAAAATTCTCCACCTGGATATTTTGAAATATCCACGTGGAAATCGATTTTCCCCGACACAGCGTCGCAACGATATATAGTCGGATCTAAATTATTGTAACGAGCCAGCGTTGGGTTTCCCCTGCCTAAGCTCAGCTAATTCTTATTTTGAGGTACTAGAAAAGCTGTTAGCGACTGGCTAGAGGCTAATCGGAGTCATCAGAGCTATCGGAGCTATCAGAGTCATCAGAGCTATCAGAGCTATCGGAATGATTGAATCTCTAACCTCTAATCTCTAATCCCCCCCCCTAACCTCTAACTCCTCTAACAGCTTCACAGCGGAAAAGGACCTCTTCAGAGGTCCGACGCATCGTAGCCGTCGGTCGGAGGGGCATAGCCCCGAACGACCGATGGATAGGCGAACGTGGTAGAATATCGACCCCTTGTGGGTCGGACTAAGTGAAGCTTACAGCTCCAGCCCGACCGCAAGCGGTCGGACGCTCTATAAAGCTTCGCAAGAAATACAGAAGCGTGATAAGGATCTCTGTCCTTACCACGCTTCTATCTATAGATAATGGGGTCGTGCGCGCCTAGTCTGCTGGGTCGCGCTAGACCCGTGATGAGACTTAAAGTCTTACGACGTTATGGTCTCGTGGAGTGGCTTTACTTGGTGATGTACTGTGTGAAGGTACCAGCAGCCGTCTGCATCACGACAACGTAGCGACCAGCAGGTAGCGTAGAGAGATCTACAACGTGTCCTGGCTGATCAATCTGCATCACGTTAGCACCATCTACGGTCAGGACGCGGAGCGTCAGCACCTCAGCACTGTTCTCTACGTATAGCTGCGCCGTAGCGTCGAGCTGCGTAGGATAAGCGATAGGCTCGAGACTGCGCTCTACCTCGCTGACCCCTACAGGAGCGTAAGCACCACCATTCTCATAGACGACCTCGACGGTGTAGCTGTCGGTCATACTGCCCGTTGGATCTTGATAATCATTGGCAGTGAGACCCTCAGCGATGACCTTGCCGTTCTTGAGGAGCTTGTAGCTCTTGACCTTGGGGAATGGTACGGGTACCTTGCCCTTGGCAAAACAGTCGAACTCCTCGAGCTTCTCTACACGATCAGAAGGAGCAAAGACGAAGCGCATAGCGTGATACTCCTCAGGAGGTGTAGAGCCCTTAAACTTGCCCTCGGGGTATGGGATCATCATCTGGTTGATGAGAAGGAAGCCATCTAGATAAGGACGCAGAGCATCGTTGGTGTTCTTGACACAGACGACTCCTGCAGCGTTGTCCTTATTGGGGATACCGTAGCCGATGAAGAGATCCTTCATCGGGTCGATCTTGAAGGGCTTGTCTAGGAGCACCGTAACCCACTGACCAGGCTGCCAGTCTTCTGGCACGTTGAAGGACTGCTCATAGATCACACCAGCCATACCTCCCAGCATGTCGTTACGCTCAATGCCATTGCGCAGGATGATCGTGTAGCGCTGTGCTTTCTCAGGCTCGGGGAAATTAAGCTGCGTATCGGGGATGAGGCGCACGGCATAGAGCGTCGGGCTAGCCTCTCCTACAAAGCGATCACTAGCGATACGCACCGTCAGGTTGTAGCGGTTGGGCGTAGAGTAGCGACTGCTATTGAGCTCAACCTTAGGATGCTGGTAGGAGATGAACTCCATCTTGTCAGGATCGGGATAACCAAAGAGAGAGACCTCCTGAAGATTTGCAGGCTCACCCCAAGTAACCAAGACACCATTGCTACTAGCCTTAGGGATAGCAGTCATCGTGTGTACAGCATTGCCCCAGTAAGCGCCCTGCTCGATGAGATCAGACTCGCCATAGGTGTATGCTGCACCCTCATTATGTCCATCATCGGGTAGCGTCTTGCCACCATAGTCATAGCGTACCTGTACACCATAGACAACAGAGCCCTCACGAGCCTTGTCTCCTAGAGCGACCTCCCGAGACTCTGTAAACTTATTGTCGGTAACCTCCTGGACAAAGGTTCCGTTGCGATAGATGCGGTAAGAGACCTTCCACTCAGCGGGGATCGTGCTCTTGTCAATGGCTGCCCAGGATAGCTGCGCCTCCGTATTGGTCACCTGCACCTTGAGGTCAGATACAGGCTGTAGGGGCTTCAGCCCATTACGCCACGTACCCTCTAGCTGGCGAGCCAGCCCCCCAGACTTAGGATCTAGGTAGATGTCCATGCAGTCGATTGTGTCATTCTTCTTAAAGTGATCCCAGTGGAACTTGAGACGTCCGTAGAAGTCATTGCCCTCTGTACGACCACCCGTGAGGGTGCCCACGACTAGGTGCTCAGCACTAAAGAGTGAAGAGCCTGAAGAACCGCCCTCGGTAGCTCCCTGGGTATAGTGAAACTCAAAGTGAGCATTCTTCTCTCCTGCCTCGCCGTCGCCCGTATCCCAGGTGCTTAGACGGATAGGACCATCTGCGATGGAGATCTTCTTAGCATCGCCCATCGGGTGGTGTATGCCTACGACTGGGGTCTTAGGTGTCATAGACCAGCGATCCCAACCGTTGTAGTAGACGCGATAGTTCTCGGGCACCTGTGTATGTGCCTCAAGAAGCAGACCATCGCTCATACCCAAGAAGGGTAGGAACGTACGGACATCACAGCCAACGATAGACTTACCACGATTGAGTGCTAGAGAGCCGTCACTACAGGTAGGCTTCTCATAGTGGAAGACAAAGGTCCACTTGTCTAGATCCGCCTGCTTTACCTCCTGCCTGTCGCTCAGAGAGATACAGTGTGCAGCGGAGAGGATAAAGGGTCGGAAGTCTTCGTTGGTATTGTTCAGCAAGTTGCCCGAGCAGAGGCTGATATAGGGATAGTCATACATGATGAGCTGGCAGACACCAGTCTTCTCAGCCTGCCACTCAGCTCCCTCAGGACAGTTGATGCCAATCTGAGGGATCGGATCTCCACTCTCATCCTCACCAGGGTAGAAGATGCTACGGAGCTTATTGGTCTTGTTGTCTACCTTAGCATCGTAGATGTAGCCGACACCAGAGACGAGTAGCGTAGGCATCGCTCCCGTACGTCCTGGCTCATACTCCATAATTACCTCATCGCCATTGAGAGGCTCATTGGCAAAGCCTCCGTGCTTGGGATGCGTCTCGTAGGTATAAGCGCCTAAGAGGACGGAGCGATCAGGCGTATAGATATAGAGACGGCCTCCATCGTTAGGAATGAAGAAGTCATCATAGAGGAGCGTCATAGCTTGTGCTCCTGGAGAGGAGATGCGCAGACGATAGATCACCTTGCCAAGCTCCAGCTCGATAGCCTGAGCCTGCCGAGCGAAGTCGATAGAGGTCTCTACGACACGACCGATGGTGAGAGTCTTGAACTGTACCTGCCCCTTGTTCCACTGTCGTGCTGTCTTGAAGTCCTGGACGTTGAACTCAGGGAGGACGCGAACGACAGGCGTACTCCCCGCAGAGCGTAGCTCAGTCGTGGAGGCTGTGAAGCCAGCTGGTACGCCTCCAAAGGACTGCTGTGCCACAAGCCCTCCAACCCAAGAGAGGGCTACGATAGCCACAGCAAGTAGCTTGGATATAAATGAATGATTCATAAAGCGGTGTAAACTGTGCTTTGTTTGATTAGATGTAACTATAGAGTCTAGTCACGACCCAAACATAAGATACAGTGTGGAGCGACAACATTACTGCGCGTCCACACTGCACCTTATAATTATAGAGTCGTCCCTGTCATCAACGACGTATGATCAGCTTGCGAGGATCATTGCCGATCAAGACAATGTAGGTACCCTCGGGAAGGTCTGCTACTGTAAGCTCTACATAACCCTCACGGCTGGTAGCGTAGCTACCGACTAGTGAGCCTGAGAGCGTGTAGACACTGACCGTCGTAGCAGGCTGTGCGCCAGCGATGGTGACAAAGTCTGTAGCGGGGTTAGGATAGAGCTCAGCCTGCTCAGAGCTTGGTACGGTAGGCATGATGACTCCGAGCCACTTCTCGCCATCCCATACAGCTGTATCACCTGGCTCCACGCCATCTTTCTGATACTCAGCAAAGACCTCTGTATCCTCTTCTAGAGTAAAGGTCTTGGAGCCCATAATGTTGATAGGCTTACCTCCGGTCTTGAGCTTTCTTATCGTAAGAGCACCAAGCTGCCAGTCTGCGTACTCATCAGCACCAGCGACGACCTCTAGCTCCATACCACGAGGTAGGCCTCTCGTATCGAGACCGTCTCCCTTGAGCTTGAGGACACCCTGGCCGAGTTTCTTCAGGACAACCTTGCAGATGTCATTGGTAAAGGTAGCGACCACCTCAACGTCAGCGTCGGAAGCATAGAAGTAGCGATCCTTGAAGATGCTGACGGTGTCTCCCTTGAGGACCTTGTCAAGCGTCTTAAGAGCGTATCCCTCCTGATTGTCAGCAGTGATTACGATCTTAGTGTCTGTGTAAACTTCGGGCAACTCTGTCTGACCATTTACCTTGATAGACCCCCCCTCGCCGATAGTCTTGGTCGTGACCTTGCAGACGGCAGCACCATCATAGTTGCTCCAAGTGCGATGGTCGTATACGCCCCAGCCTAGGTCGTGAGCGATCTTGACGTGCTCCTTGAGGCAGATGTTCTGCTCCTTGTCGCTACGTGTCTCGACAGCATAGATGCTGCCAGCGTATGAACCAGGCTCAGAGCTGTCCTTATGAGGCAGCGAGCTCATAAGCTCCTTCATAGCGTCGCCCTTGATGCTGTTGTTCTGGATATAAACCTCGCCGAGTGCGGGGAGTGTGGGGAACTTTAGAGTAGAGAAGTTATTCTCAGAGAGATCTAGATAGCGAAGCGCACTACATCCCTCTAGCTTCACCTCGGTGAGCTGGTTCCTACCAGCACTGAGTGTAGCAAGACTAGCAAAGCCTGTTACATCTAGTGTCGTCAGCTGGTTGCCATCTACATATACATCCTGTAGTCTGAGCTTACCTCCAGTTAGATCTGCAGAGGTGAGGAGGTTGTCACTGAGGACGAGACTCTTGAGTCTTGGGCAGTTTGCAATAGAGAACTTAGTGAGCTTGTTGTATCTCAGGTTGATGTCAGTCAGACTTCTCATATCCTTGAGAGTCAGCTCCTCCAGCTGGTTACCATTGAGACTAAGGTTAGATAGCATAGGACAGCCAGTGAAGTCGGCCACTTTGAGCTTATTCTCACTCAGATCAACATCCTTGAGATTTGCGTTGTCTTTGAATGTAATCTTAGTGAGCTGTCCTTTGTGCAGGTCTGCCTCCGTAAGAGCCGTGAGACCAGAGAGGTCTATCTCTGAGAGGCTGGTCGTCTTAGCACTCAGCTTCTGGAGAGACGTACAGCCTGTTAGGTTAATTGAGACAATAGGGTTCGCTGAGATAGAGATGTACTCGAGCCCCTTAGTCTTAGACAAGTCCAAAGTTCTGAGGCTATTGGCAGAGAGGTCTACAGACTTGCAAGAGAGACCGTCTAGATTGATCTCCGTCAGCTGATTGATAGGTAGTGAGACCGTCTCTAGCTTAGGAGCTGCTGTCAGGTTGATGCTCTTGAGCTTATTGCCATCAGCCTTGATTTCCTTCAAATTGACACAGCCATCGAGCTTGATCGTGTTGATATTTGAAGAGGTACAGTTCAGAGACTCTAGAGCTGACAGTCCAGTCAGGTCTAGGAAGTCTATGATGTTAGTACCGCAGATGAGATCGGTGAGGTTGACACAGTTCTCAAACTTCAGAGATTTGACCTGAGACATGGTGCACTCAAAGGTGCGGATGTCACCCGTTATAACGACAGGCTTCTCCGTGATCTCATAGGCTATCTTACCGCCCTCGACTTGTACGGGCTTAACACCCTTCATATCGATGTTTTGGCCGGTACCATCGGGCCCCGTGACGATGATATTCATGTTATCACCGACATTGAGTGCTGTGACAATGGTAATCTTACCAATGGCTGGCTCGGGGTCCTGAGCAAAAGCTCGAGGTGCCGTCAGCCCTAACACGCCCAAGAGCGTGAGGAGAAGGAGTAGTTTTGACTTCATAATCCTTATATAGTTAGTTAGTTTTATCTAGAGGGTAGCTCTGTAGAGGCACCCGCCTCGGGCAGAGAGTTCTGCGGTGAGTCCGAGCGTCTCTACAGTGCTATATGTTTAGTCGACAAGCACCTTAGTAGCTTGCGTGCCGTAGGTAACCATGTAGAGACCTGCAGGCAGTGCGAGCTGAGTCTCTAGTGCAGAGGTCGTGTAGACGACCTGGCCATCGAGTGTATAGATAGCGATCGGAGCTACCTCAGGAGCGACGATAGAGAGGAGGCCTCCTGCTACGCTGATCTGTAGAGGCGACACAGGCTGGACGAGCTCATTGCCTACTGGATAGATTTGGTAGAATAGGCTCCAGTTGATATCATTCTGATAAGCCTCTCTAGCCTCCTTGGGGACCTCTAGTACGACATTTCTATAGAAGTCTTCACCCATGTCATAGACTGTGCCATCATTATCCTTGCCTACAGCTGGAGGTGTGACAGCAAGTATCTGTAGCGTGCCACCCTTTGTCTCCAGCAAGTCGTTGCCAGCGAATGCTTGATCCTCGACTAGTACGACGTTCTTACCAAGAGTGATCTTCGAGAGCTTAGCGCAGTCGCTGATGCAGTAAGGTGGTATCACCCGAACCTTCTCGGGGATCTCAATCTCAGAGATCCTCATATCTGAAAAGGCTGTATACCCTATACTATCGACAGATGCGGGGAGCTTGAGCGACTCCGTCCAGCGACAAGATAGGAAGGCAAAAGGCTCGATCTCCGTAATACCCTCTGGCACGGTGACATCTTTCGTCCCCTTGTAGAGACAAAGAACGAGCGAGTTCTTAGTCTTATTGATCAGTAGCTTACCCTCATTGACACCGTCTGACTTAACCTCAAAGGTTTTATTGCCCTCTGCGACCGTAATCTTCTCACACTTCTTGAGTAGTGTGAGAGCCATAGGACCGATCTCCCGTAGGGAGGCAGGGATAGTCAGCTGCTCTAGCCAAGCACAGTTGTAGAGGCCCTCTTCACCTATTCGCTCCAAACCTTCGTTGAGGACGAGCTCCTTGATATAGATACAGCTTAGGAAGGCGAAGTCCTCTATCTCCTTTACCGTATTAGGTAGTACGATCTTAGGCGTCCTAAGCTCAGGAGGGCAGAGATAGACCTTCGTCATATCCTTACTGTATAGGATGTTGTCTTGAGCCTTGAGGATCGTGTTGTCGGGAGATACCGTAATAGTTGCGAGGTTTTGGCAGTTCATAAAGGGCGCCTTGCCCATCGTCTTAAGACCCTTGCCAATCTCCACCTTGGTGGCTTTCAAGCAATCCATAAACACATTGTCGCCGATCTTCTCAATCTGATCGGGGATGACACACTCCGTGAGCGTAGCTAGACGGAAGACTCTATCCTTAAGCTCTTTGCAAGTGGACGGATACTTCACTGTGTAGACCTCATTAGTTGCAAAAGCAGCCTGTCCCACAGCAACGACGGTGCAGGGGACCACCTCATCCTTAGCCTTCTTGACATTGAGGATCTCAGGGATGACGACATCCTTGTAGTAAACGCCCTCCTTAAGACGGTCATCAGGACCCTGTGCGGGTGCGATCTCAACGGTCTTGTTCTCTTCGCTGACAAAGCGCACGTAGAACCCCTCCTTGGTGGCGTAGATCGTACGTGTGTCTGTAGCTTTGAAGTCTTGCGACATCAGCTGTCGACCTGTCCTGAGCTCGTGACGAGAGCTGTAGGAGGGTTCCTTTACTCCCCCATCTCCTTGATTGGAGAGATCGACTGTCTGGGCTGATACTTGTAGCGAGAGTCCACTCATCGCCATAATTAGCCCTGCGGTAATTAGTAGTTTTCTGACCATATAATGTTATTGCTTAGTACTATCTAAACTCTATCTATGTGATTTCCAAATCCGTATACAATGCTCGAGATAGGCGAACAAGCGTCGGCTCTCGAAAACAGGGGCAAGTTACGAAAAAACAATGATACAGCAAGACCAACAGCAATCTTTATCAATTCGGTAGCACCATTTTAGGCGTAAAGGTCACGTGTTAGGAGACTCTTGACTTTTGCAATAGTCTCGTGAGGACGGATACCACCTCACGACTTGTCGTACATAACAAGAGGAGGCTCTGTAAGTATCGACTACAGAGCCTCCTCTTGTACTAAGATCTAAGGTTAGTTACTACCTTATATATAAGCTATCGACGGACGATGAGACGACGTGTCTCGTCACCTACTCGTAGTATGTAGGTGCCCTCCTGTAGCTGTGTTAGGCTGATGCGTAGCGTATCGCTAGCAGCCTCTGCCTGATAGATCAGCTGTCCCTCCAGCGAGTAGATAGCTACCGTAGCTCCCGCAGGGATACCCTCGAGGAGGACGTAGTCACGTGCTGGATTAGGATAGAGGCGTAGCTGCTGTGCTGGGACGCTCTCGACGCTTGAGTAGTTTACAAAGGTTGCCACGATCTCCGTATCCTTCGTGACAGCAAAGCTCTTGGTCTCCGTGATATCTTCATCATTGGCCATAAGCTTTGTTAGCTCGCACTGGGCGTTGGGGCGTACCTCGATGTGTAGCTTGGTACCCTCAGGCACTGCGTCGGGATTAACAGCTTCCTTGAGGTTGATCGCGCCATACTCGTTATCATTGCTCTTGAGGGTCACCTTATAGGTCTTGAGCTTGCCAAAGACAGCCTTGACCTCAGTGGGAGAGGTGACTCTAAAGCTCTTTGTAGCGAGGATGTTCCGCCCATTAGCTTCGAGCGAGAGCAGAGCATTGCCCTCATCAGGCTTAGCGATGACAGTCAGCAGAGTTCCCTCTAGCACCGCATTGAGATCGGCAGCACCCTTGAAGGATATCGTACCTGGGCCCTCGATCTTCTGAGTGACTGGGAAAGTGCCCTTCTTGCAGGTTACAATAATAATAGGATCCTCCAGGATAGGCAGGCGCTTCTTGCGGCCAACGTCAGGAACCTCAAAGAAGCTCATCGTCAGCTTGAACTCATTGCCACCTGCGACAGCGAGCCTCTTCAGTAGCTCTGGCAGCTCAGGCGTGAGTACCTGTTCACCCCCTACTGTGACATCGATAGGCATTAGATCTGTCCAGACCTTCTCTGGGCCATACTCTAGGATGTAGCGACACTTCACCGGATGGGTAGGAACTGTGGTGCCTACATACTTGACACGGATTGATGAGAATAGTCCTGTACCTCTCTCAGCCTCCATAGGGTCAGTCTTAGAGGCTGGCTCGATGACGAATGCTGGTCTGATATTCGTCGAAGGCTCTACGGTGACATCGGGTAGGTCGAAGTACTGCATCCTGCCCATATCCTCCGTCTGGTAGGCGACACGGAGAGAGACAGTACCCTCGGCGTAGGGGCAGCGCTCTGCCTGGTAGGTCACCTCTTGCGTCTCCCCAACCTGTATGGCGGGTAGGATATCAGAGTAAGCACGCCACTCACCGCCCTCAGGCTTGATCTCGAGGTAGAGTGGTCTGAAGAACTCTCCACGGCCCGTGTTCTTGAGTTTGAGTGAGACTGTGCTCTTCTCATAAGCCTTGAGCGTAGCCTGAGCACTGTCCTCTACCATCTCAAGCTGAGCGAAGGGGTGTGTCAGGTCCTCCTCGGCAGTCCAGCCACTAGGTGCGACCCTTTTGATGGTAAAGGTGTGACGTCCCTTACCATTCTCATTATTGCCCTCGCGTACATCCATAGCGCAAGGTCTCCAGACCTTCTTGCCATCAGGTAGGGTGAGTTGATAGACTATGAAGAAGTCCCACGTACCATCAGAGAGGTACTTCGTAATGTCTAGATCAAACTGGAACTCGGAGGAGAGGTCATAGAGACCGCCCAAAATTCTAGTCTTGGCAAACTCATCCATATAAACTGTATCGGTCGTGCCTAGCTTGACAGCCCCAAAGGTCGTAAAGCCGTAGTAGCTATACTCGACTTCGCCCTCATCATTCGTTATAGGAGCGTCGCTCATCCATACAGAGTAGTTGGCATCTGCCATCTGGATCTTTGATCCTCCTGCGCGGAGGTGCATAGTAAACTTGCGTGTGGTCAGGAGGGGCAGCTCGGTATCCTTAGAGGTGTCATTACGATCAGGCTTAATGCCTATCACAGCGCCCTGCTCCATGCTAAAGCCACCACCAAAGCCACCACCGATACCTAGTTCGTCGGGCTGTAGGAAGTTGAGGTTAAAGTAGCCATCAGCCTCTCCGCTCCAGCCCCAGTTGATATGATAGAGCCCCTCGTCGTTGTAGCCATCGCAGACGAATGCGTGTCCACCGCCTGTACCGGTACCACAGTATACGACAGGGCGCTGAGCAGCTAGCTCTGCACGCATCATCTTGTCCCACTCAGGCTGGGTATAGTTGACACGTCTCTTGAAGGTCACTTGCTTGTCATAGCGGAAGTAGCTGCGGAGGGCTGTGACGATCTTCGGTGCGAAGCTACCACTAGCTACTGGATCATAGTCTGTCTCGATAGCAACACCTGCATGATAGCAGAGCGTGCCTAAAGCCTTCTTTTGGGCCTCCGTAGCGGTCGTAACGTCTGCAAAAGCCTCTGGCATATTCGCCCAGTCGTAGGTCGTCTCGCCAAAGTTTACATCATGTGTGCGCTTCTTATACGGCTCTCTGTACTTTTTCTCGCCATGCCCCTTGTCAGGCCACTGATAGTAGCGCATCACCTGAGCGTAGGCGGTAGCGACACAGCCCACGGGCATGTTCTTGCCCTTGCCATCTACTGGGGTCTCTGAGTTCCACGGAGCAGACTGATTCCACTTGATGCCACCTAGTAGCGGAAGTACCTCTGCGGGCTCTCCAGCCATCGGTAGCGTCGGAGCCAAGCGTGTCTGCAGTCCTACCTGCCTAGTCAGCTCATCGATACGCTGCTGACAAGCCTTCAGAAAGGCAGCGAGGTTGTCTGGCATCGACTCAACGGAGAAGGATCCCGTCGTAGCATAGCCTATATAAGGAGCTAGGCGATCATCACCGGAGACGATCACGAAACCACGATTCTCACCCCTATTATATACGTAATAGTAGCGAGCAGGCTCACCTGTCGACTTTAGTTCGTACCCATTAGAAGGGCAAGCGGGTGCCGACACAAGGGTTAGCTCAGCAGAGCGCAGTTGCTGCATCTGCGTGTTCTTTTGAAAAAACTGCTCTGCGAGCAGCCGAGCCTCTTGCTCTCGTAGTGGGCGTGCAAAGATC
>QWCK01005572.1_pt1 | contig 11342 bp, 10 predicted proteins | sample 1972571 | NCBI WGS metagenome assembly QWCK01 (sample SAMN09866710, study PRJNA288562) | Human gut metagenome isolate term2_stool, whole genome shotgun sequencing... | isolation source: gut | host: Homo sapiens | place: USA: California | reverse complement strand
AGAAGTATCACATCCCCACCGCCAAGTACGAGACCTTCACCGATCTGGACGCCGCCCTGGCCTATATCCGCCGGGAGGGTGCCCCCATCGTGGTCAAGGCCGACGGCCTGGCCCTGGGCAAGGGCGTGGTGGTGGCCGCCACCGTGGAGGAGGCGGAAAAGGCCGTGCGGGAGATGATGGAGGACCACAAGTTCGGCGCCTCCGGCTCCACCGTGGTCATCGAGGAGTGCATGGTGGGTCCCGAGGTCACCGTGCTGGCCTTCTGTGACGGGGAGCACCTGGTCCCCATGCTGTCCAGCCAGGACCACAAGCGGGCCTACGACGGCAACCAGGGCCCCAACACCGGCGGCATGGGTGCCTTCTGCCCCTCCCCCAACTACACCCCGGACATCGCCGCCCGGTGTGAGAAAGAGATCTTCCAGCCCACCGTGGCCGCCCTCCGGGCGGAGGGCCGCCCCTTCAAGGGCGTCATCTATTTTGGCCTGATGCTCACCGCCGACGGCCCCAAGGTGGTGGAGTACAACGCCCGCTTCGGCGACCCGGAGACCCAGCCCATCCTGTCCATGCTGGACACCGACCTGATGGACATCTTCCAGGCCTGTGTGGACGGCACCCTGGACCAGGTGGATGTGAAGTGGAAGTCCGGCGCAGCCTGCTGCATCGTGCTGGCCTCCGGCGGCTACCCCGTGGAATACCAGAAGGGCTATCCCATCTCCGGCCTGGAGGAGGCGGGCAAGTCCGCCGTGGTCTTCCACGCCGGCACCAAGAAGGCGGACAACGGCGACATCGTCACCAACGGGGGCCGTGTCCTGGGCGTCACCGCTACCGGCGACACCCTCCCCCAGGCCATCGCCAACGCCTACGCCGCCGCCAAGCCCATCTCCTTCCGGGACATGCACTTCCGCACCGACATCGGCAAGGTGTGACAAGGCGCAAGTTTTCCTTGTACAAACGCAGTCTGCTGTGTTAAAATACCAGAGAATATGACAAGAATGCCTGTACAGGCAGTGTTTGAACGAGGTGTCACCATGGATCATCCCTTCCGCAGCGCCATGTTCGGCGGCTTTAACCGCCAGGACGTATTAGAATATCTGGAAAACTCCGCCCAGCAGGCGGCCCGTCAGCAGCAGGAACTGCAGGCCCAGCTGGACCAGGCCCGGCAGGAGCTGACCGACCGCCAGAATCAGGAGAGCGACGGCCAGGAGCAGCTGGAGAAAGCCCGGCAGGAGGCCGAAGGTCTCCAGAGCCGGCTGGATCAGGCCAGCGCCGACCTCACCGTCAGCCGGGAGACCGTCTCCCGCCTGTCTGAGGAGCTGGAGCAGGCCCGGCAGGAGCTTCAGACCTGGAAGGACAAGGCCGCCGCTTTAGAGCCCGACGCCCAGGCCTATGCCGCCCTGAAAGAGCGGGCCGCCGGGCTGGAGCTGGATGCCCACCGCCGGGCCCAGCTGGTCCAGGACCAGGCCCAGGACCAGGTGCGTCAGCTCCATGAGCAGATGGCCCAGTGGTCCAATCAGGTCCGTCTGGAATACGAGGCTCTGCGGGCCGAGGTGGCATCCACCGTGACCCACGCCGCCCGCCAGCTGGAGCAGGCAGGCAAGGCCCTGGACCAGGTAAACGCCCTGATGGAGCGGCAAGAGGCCGTGATGACCACCATCGCCGCCGACAGCCAGAAGCAGCCGGAGGAGTAAACCCGCCAGGCGGCGGACAGAGCAATTTCTGTCCGCCGCCTGTTTTTTTGCATATCCCCCCGGTTTTTCGGGTATATTTCCCGGGATGCCTTGCGCTTTTCTTTTCGTGCGCTTATAATAAGACCACAAATGGAACCATATGTCTTTTTATTTTTGCTAAATCTTAATCGAGGTGCCTTGTTATGGATTTGAAGATACAGGACTATATCTGTCCCGGAAAGCGGGCCCATCTGGTGGGCGTGGGCGGGGTGTCCATGTCCCCCCTGGCCCAGGTGCTCCACGGTGCCGGGGTGGTGGTCACCGGCTCTGACATGCACGAGAGCGCAGAGGTGGCCCACCTGCGCACCCTGGGCATCCCCGTGACCATCGGTCACCTGCCCCAGAGCGTGGCCGGGGCCGACTGTGTCATCCGCACCGCCGCCGTCCACGACGACAACCCGGAGATCGCCGCCGCCCGGGCCGCCGGTATCCCCGTGTTCGAGCGGGCCCAGGCCTGGGGTGCCCTCATGCGCCACTATGAGAATGCCCTGTGCGTGGCCGGGACCCACGGCAAGACCACCACCACCTCTATGTGCGCCCACATCTTCCTGGCCGCCCAGCGGGACCCCTCCATTATGATCGGCGGGGTGCTGCCCGCCCTGGGGGCCGGCCACCGGGTTGGCCACGGGGACACCATTATTCTGGAGTCCTGTGAATACTGCAACTCTTTCCTGTCCTTCTTCCCCACTGTGGCTGTCATCCTCAACGTGGACGCCGACCACCTGGACTTCTTCAAGGACCTGGAGGACGTGAAGCGGTCTTTCCGCCGCTTTGCCCAGCTGGTGCCCGAAACCGGCTTTGTGGTGGCGGATCGGGACGACGCCAACACCATGGACGCCCTGTCGGGCCTGAAACGGTCCACTGTCACCTTCGGTCTGGATGAGGGAGATGTCCACGCCGCTAACCTCACCTGGCACGGGGGCTTTGCCGACTTTGACGCCATCGTCAACGGCCAGCCCTACGCCCATATCAGCCTGTCTGTCCCCGGTGTCCACAATGTGCGCAACGCCCTGGCCGCCTGCGCCGCCGCCCACTGTCTGAACGTCCCCGCCGCCGCCGTGGAGGAGGGCCTGCGGGCCTTCCACGGGGCGGGCCGCCGGTTCGAGAAGAAGGGGGAGTTCCACGGGGCCATGGTCTATGATGACTACGCCCACCACCCCCACGAGCTGCAGGCCCTGCTGACCACGGCCAAGGGCCTGGGCTACCGGCGGGTCATCTGCGCCTTCCAGCCCCACACCTACTCCCGCACCCACGAGCTGTTCCACGACTTTGTGGAGGTGCTCAAGGTGCCCGATATCACCCTGTTGGCGGAGATCTATGCCGCCCGGGAGACCAACACCCTGGGCATCTCCTCCAATGACCTGGCCCTGGAGATCCCCGGCTCCATCTACTGCCCCACCCTGGCCGATGTCACCCGGCAGCTCCGCCGCCTGGCCCAGCCCGGCGACCTGATCCTCACCGTAGGAGCCGGAGACATCTACCTGGCCGGGGAGGCGCTGCTGCGGGGTGAGGGATGACACGCTCTGAAAATATTCTGGGCACCATGCCCATGGGACGGCTGATCTTCACCATGTCGGGGCCCATTATGCTCTCCATGCTCATGCAGGCGGTGTATAACCTGGTGGACAGCATCTATGTGGCCCGGCTGGGGGACGATGCCTTTCTGGCTCTGTCCTATGCCTACCCCATCCAGACCCTGCTCATCGCCTTCTGCGTGGGCACGGGGGTGGCCTTCAGCGCTGTCTTGTCCCAGCGGCTGGGGGCCAAACAGATGGACCAGGCCAGCTCTGTCGTCCTCCACGGGGGGGTGCTCTATTTTCTCTGCTGGCTCATCTTCTTTCTGTTCGGTCTGCTGGGGGCGGATGCCTATCTCCGCACCTGCACCGACACCCCCTCCGTCATCGCCCAGGGTACGGCCTATCTGCAGGTGTGCTGCTGTCTGTCCTTCGGCGTATGCACCCAATTCCCCTGTGAACGCATTCTTCAATCCATGGGCCGCCCTGCCGGGTTCATGATCATTCAGGGCTCCGGGGCTCTTCTCAACATCATTCTGGACCCCATCCTCATCTTTGTCTTTGACATGGGCGTGGCAGGGGCCGCCGCGGCCACCGTCATCGGCCAGATCACCGGGGCGGTCATCGGTCTGTTCCTGGTCCACGGACTGCGGGAGCAGTTTCCCATCTCCCTTCGGGGCCAGCATCTCCAGCCCGCCCTGCTGGAGGAGCTGGGCCGCATCGCCGGGCCGGCCATCCTGATGCAGTCGCTGAGCAGCGTGATGTCTTTCGGCCTGAACACCATCCTCCGCCGAGTCTCTGAGACCGCCGTTTGGGTGCTGGGCGTGTATTTCAAGCTGCAATCCTTTGTGTTCATGCCCATCTTCAGTGTAAACAACGGCCTGATCTCCATCATCAGCTTCAACTACGGGGCCCGCGACCGCCGCCGGGTGTCCGGGGCCATCCGCTTCGGTATGCTTCTGGCAGTGGGTACCGGGATCATCGGCTGCGGGCTGCTCATCCTGTGCGCCTCCCCCCTGCTGCGGGTGTGCTTTAACGCCGGGGCACAGGCTCTGGCCCTGGGCATCCCCGCCCTGGGGCTGACCGCCCTGTCCTTCCCCGTGGCCGCCGTGAATATCATCCTGTCCTCCGCCTTCCAGTCGCTGGGCCACAGCCGCTACTCCCTGGTCATCTCCCTGCTGCGGTATATCGTGCTGCTGCTGCCCGTGGCCCTTCTGCTGATCTATTTGCGGCCGGCGTCCGCCTTTTTGTGTTTCCTGATCACCGAGGTCGGAGCCTGTCTGGCAGCCCTGCCCATGTACCGGCATGTGTACCAAAGCAAGATCGCGGTCCTGTAACGTGAACGGGCCGACACAGAGGTCGGCCCCTACGGCGTGTCATGTGGGCCGTCTGTAGGGGCCGCTGTCCCCAGCGGCCCGCCGTTACCCGGGCGACTATCGTTTGGGCGGATGAGGACATCCGCCCCTACATCGAAATGCACAAATACAGGCAGGGACGGACCTCTGTGTCCGCCCGCCGTTGACAGCAAAACCCCCGGATACCTTGGGAACGTACCGTTCCGTGGTATCCGGGGGTTTTATATAAACCTTTCAGTCCTCTGACTCCTCGTCAAAGGCGTAATCATTCAGTTCGGGAAAGTCTAAAAATTCTGAGAGGGTCATGTTGAACGCCAGGGCCAGCCGGTGCATGGTCTTTACCCCGGGATTCTTGGTCAGCCCCCGGACGATGTTGTCCAGGGTGGACTGCTTCACCCCGCTCATGGTCGCCAGACCATTGATGGAGAGCCCCCGCTCCCTGCACAGCTGCCGGATGCGCCGAACATAGATGGCGGAATACTCCATCCTATCGCCTCCTTATTTCGCCTTCAGCATCCGTCCTGCATTCAAAATGGCGATGACGGACACGCCTACGTCGGCGAAGACGGCCATCCACATGTTGGCCCGTCCGATGGCGGACAGGAACAGCACCAGGAACTTCACCCCCAGGGCGAACCAGATGTTCTGGTGGACGATGGTCAGGGTCTTTCGGGCGATGCGCACCGCCACGGGCAGCTTGGACAGGTCGTCGTCCATCAGGACCACGTCCGCCGCCTCGATGGCTGCGTCAGATCCCATGGCCCCCATGGCCACGCCGATGTCCGCCCGGGACAGCACGGGGGCGTCGTTGATGCCGTCGCCCACAAAGACCAGCTGCTCGCCGGGGCGCTTCTCCTGCAGCAGGCGCTCCACCCAGTCCACCTTGTCCCCGGGCAGCAGCCCGGCGTGGACCTGGTCCAGCCCCAGCTGCTGACCCACGGCCTGGGCCACGGCGGGGTCATCTCCGGTGAGCATCACCGTCCGGCGCACCCCGGCCTCCTTCAGGGCTTTCAGGGCGGGGGCGGCGCTTTCCTTGATCTGGTCGGCCACCACCAGATAGCCGGCATAGGCCCCGTCCACCGCCACATGGACCACGGTGCCCACGGGCTTCTCCCCCTGGGCAGCCCGGATGTGGTTGGCCTCCATCCACTTCTCGTTGCCCGCCAGCACGGTGCGGCCATCCACCACGGCCTTCACCCCGTGGCCGGCGATCTCAGCGCCATCCGTCACCCGGCTTTGATCGGGGGCGGGCCGGCAGGCAGCCCGGATGGACAGGGAGATGGGGTGGCTGCTGAACTGCTCGGCCAGGGCAGCCCACTCCAGCAGCTCCTGCTCTGAACAGTTCACGGGCCTGATCCGGGTGACGGCGAAGGAGCCCTTTGTCAGGGTGCCCGTCTTGTCCATCACCACCACGCCCGTCTTAGCCAGGGCCTCCAGATAGTTGCCCCCCTTCACCAGCACACCCACCCGGGATGCGCCGCCGATGCCGCCGAAGAAGCTGAGGGGCACGGAGATGACCAGGGCGCAGGGGCAGGACACCACCAGGAAGATCAGCGCCCGCTGCACCCACATGGAGAAGGGGCCAAAGCCCAGCACCGGGGGCAGGATGGCCAGCGCCAGGGCGGCAAAGACCACCGCCGGGGTGTAGTACCGGGCGAAGCGGGTGATAAAGTTCTCCGCCTTGGCCTTTTTGGCGGCGGAGTTCTCCACCAGGTCCAGAATTTTCGCCACAGTGGACTCCCCATAGGGCTTGCTGACCTTCACCCGCAGCACGCCGGTCTGGTTGATGCAGCCGCTGATGACCTCCTGACCGGGGGAGACCCGGCGGGGCAATGACTCGCCGGTGAGGGCCGCTGTGTCCAGGGCGGAGGTACCCTCCGCCACAACGCCGTCCAGAGGCACCCGCTCGCCGGGCTTGATGACGATGGTGTCGCCCACGGCCACCTCCTCCGGGTCCACCTGGACCAGCGCCCCCTCCCGCTCCACATTGGCATAGTCGGGACGGATGTCCATCAGGTCAGAGATGGACTTTCGGCTGCGGGAGACGGCCACGCTCTGGAACAGCTCCCCCACCTGGTAAAACAGCATGACGGCCACGGCCTCGGAATACTCCCCGCAGCCGAAGGCCCCCACCGTGGCCACTGCCATAAGAAAGTTCTCGTCAAACACCTGGCCGTTGCGGATATTCCGCACGGCCCGCCACAGCACATCCCAGCCGATGACGGCATAGGGGATGAGAAACAGCGCCAGACCCAGCCAGCCCCGGTCCTTCGCCCCGATGATGAGCAGCAGCACATAGAGCGCTGCACTGAGGATGATACGGCGCAGGCTTTTTTTCTGTTTTCTTGTCATTGCTCTTTGCCCCCTCCTCCGCCGGTTCGGAGGTCACTTTACCACGACCTCGCAGTCGGGTTCCACCTTTTTGCACGCCTTCACGGCCTGCTTGACCACGTCGTCAAACTTGTCGTCCTCGGCTTCGATGGTCAGCTTCTGGGTCATAAAGCTGACGGCGGCGTTTTTTACGCCGGGCAGCTTTTTGATGGCATCCTCCATCTTGGCGGCGCAGTTGGCACAGTCCAGGTCGATCATCTGAAACGTCTTCTTCATGGAAAAGCACTCCTTTTTGTCATCTCGTTTATTTGTTTTGATTGATTCGATTCTGCCATCCGGCAGGGACTCACTCCATAATGTGCTCCATGCCCTGAGACAGGATGCGGATCACATGCTCGTCCGCCAGGGAATAGAACACGGCCTTTCCCTCCTTGCGGAACTTCACCAGCTTGCTGGTCTTCAGCACCCGCAGCTGATGGGACACGGCGCTCTGGCTCACCTCCAGCAGCTTGGCGATGTCGCACACGCACAGCTCCGCCTCCAGCAGGGCATACAGGATCTTCACCCGGGTGCTGTCTCCGAATATCTTGAATAGCTCCGCCAGGTCATACAGCACCTCGTCCTCCGGCAGCAGGCGCTTCACCTGCGTCAGCGTGTCGGCGTGGATGATGTTCTCCTCGCAGCATGGGGTATCCCGCTTCTCCATCGTCTCACCTCGCTTTTTATATGTGAACATGTATTCATATGTTGTCTGTAATATACTCCTTAACAGAATCTTTGTCAAGAGGGTCTTCACAAACTATAGCTTTTTTCTCCGACCCCTGCTATAATAGGGCGCGAACGTTGACACAATACCCCAAAATAGATCCATCTGAATGGGAGATGACTGTGATGGAACACACGAAGGACTTCTTAAATCTGCTGCTGGACCGGCGCAGCTGCCGGGCTTTTCAGCCTGACCCGGTGGACCGCCCCACGCTGGCCGCCATTGTGGAGGCGGGCCGCTATGCCCCCAGCGCCATGAACATCCAAAAGAATCACTTCTATATCATCACCGACCCGGCGCTGCTGACCCGGCTCACCGAGACGGTGAGCCGCAAGCTGGAGGGCTTTGCCGGGCGGGACTTCCGCTATGGCGCTCCCGCCCTGGTGCTGGTGACCAATCGAAAGCGAAATACCATGGCTCTGCAGGATGCCTCCTGCGCCATGGAGAACATGATGCTGGCCGCCTATTCCATGGGCGTGGGCTCCTGTTGGATCAATCAGCCCTTCCACCTGCAGGACGACCCCGATCTGCGCGCCCTCCTGGCCCCCCTGGGCGTAACGGAGAAGGACCTGCTGTGCTGCTCTCTGGCCCTTGGCCTGCCTAAGGGGGAGCTGCCCCGCTCCCGCCCGGAGCGCACAGGCAATCTGGTCACCTGGGTGGACGGAGTGTAAAAAGTTTTTTCTGATTTTGGGAACCTTTTTCTCCGGGTTTCGTCCAACCATGGCGTAACACAAAAAAACGCTGAATTTCAGCCCGAACAAAAGGAGAACCTAAGTTATGAAACGACGCACCCTCTCTCTGGTCCTGGCCTGCGCCCTGTCTGTGGCTCTGCTGTCCGCCTGCGGCGGCAAGGGGTCTGACGGCTCCGTCTCCGGCTCTTCCAGCGGAAGTCTGCTGCCCGACGGCTCCGTCTCCTCCTCTGTGTCAGAGGGACCCGCTCAGCCCGACGCCTCCGCCCCCGACCAGTCCCAGCCTGACACCTCCTCTCCCGACGGCTCCCAGCCCGATGCCGTTCAGGAGCCCAGCGCCACCGCCTCCCTGTCCCTGAACAAGAACAGCTTCACCCTGTCCAAGGCGGGGGCGACCTATCGCCTGAAATATACCCTCTCCCCCGAGGGCGGCAAGGTGACCTTCTCCTCCAGCGACGAGAAGGTGGCCACGGTCAACGGCAAGGGCACCGTCACCGCCGTGGCCCCCGGCTCCGCCGTGATCACCGTGACCAGCGGCAAGCTGACCGCCCAGTGCACCGTCAAGTGCAGCTGGAAGGCGGCCGAAAAGCCCGCCGAGAGCGCCAAGCCCTCCGCCCCCAGCCAGAGCACCCAGGACAAGCTGCCCGCTCAGGAGGAGAAGGCGGTGGATCTGGCCGCCTTCTTCACCAAGATCGAAAAGGACTATGACATGTCCTCCATGGAGGCCGCCGACGGCGAGCTCATCGAAAACTGCTACCCCGGCCTGTCCGCCATCCAGACCCAGCAGCTGGCCGTTTATATGTGCATGATGAACCCCTCTCCCAACGGAGACGTGGTGCTGGTCCAGGTGAAGGACAGCAAGGACGTGGACGCAGTGAAGGCCATTCTTCAGGCCCGCATCCAGTACATGGTGGGCGACGGCAACGGCCCCGGCGGCGCCTGGTATCCCGAGCCCACCGAGATGTGGGAGAACAACTCCCGCATCGTCACCCACGGCAACTATGTCATGATGGTGGCCGACTTCGAGTGCGACAACATCGTGAACGCATTCAACGCCCTGTTTTGAGCCGGACCTAAATTTAACAAATAGACAGAACGGCGGACGAAGAGACCCTCGTCCGCCGTTCTCGTGAGGAGCGCTTATGGTTTTTTCAACGCCCATTTTCCTGTTTTATTTTCTCGCACTGACTCTGCTGATCTACTATCTGGTCCCCAGGCGTCTGCGCAATCCGGTGCTGCTGTGCGCCTCCCTGCTGTTCTATTTCTGGGGGGAACGGGTCTACACCGTCATTATGCTGCTGTCCACCGCCATCGACTATACCCACGGGATGCTGGTGGAGCGGTGCAAGACCCGGGGGAATGACCGGGGGGCCCGGATGGCGGTGGCCTCGTCCATGGTGTTCAATCTGGCGCTGCTGTTCTTCTTCAAGTACTGGGACTTTCTGGCCGGGTCTCTCCAGGCCGTGGGTCTGGGCTTTATGCCCGTGCTGAACATCCACCTGCCCATCGGCATCTCCTTCTATACCTTCCAGACCATGAGCTATACCATCGACGTATACCGTGGGGATGCCCGGGCCCAGCGCTCCATCGTCAACTTCGGCACCTTCGTCACCCTGTTCCCCCAGCTTATCGCCGGTCCCATTCTGAAATACAAGGACCTGGGCGATCAGATCGACCAGCGGGACTGCACGGCGGAGAAGTTCGCCTCCGGTGTGCAGCTCTTCATGGTGGGCATGGGCAAAAAAGTCCTGCTGGCCAACAACGTGGGCCTGCTGTGGGAGCGGTATAAGGCCCTCCCCCCGGACCAGCTGACCGTGGCCGGGGCCTGGCTGGGCGTCATCGCCTTCACCTTCCAGATCTACTTCGACTTCTCCGGCTATTCCGACATGGCCACCGGCCTGGGCCGGATGCTGGGCTTTGAGTTTGCCCCCAACTTCCGCTATCCCTATATCTCCCGCAGCATCACCGAGTTCTGGCGGCGGTGGCACATCTCCCTGTCCTCCTGGTTCCGGGAGTATCTCTATATCCCCCTGGGGGGCAACCGGTGCAGCAAGCCCCGGTGGATGCTGAATCTGTTCCTGGTCTGGGCCGCCACCGGCATCTGGCACGGGGCCAGCTGGAACTATCTGCTGTGGGGCCTCTATTTCTTCGCCCTGCTCATGCTGGAAAAGCTGTTCCTGCTGTCCCGGCTGGAACAGGCCCCCCGTGTTCTTCAGCATCTCTACACCATGTTTCTGGTGGTGGTCAGCTGGGCCATCTTCGCCATCGAGGACTTTTCCCAGCTGCGGGCCTATCTGGCGGTGATGTTCGGCCTTGGGGGTGCGCCCCTGGCCGACGGGGCCTTTGGCTATTACCTGCGCAGCTATCTCCCCGTGCTGTGCGCCGCCGCCCTGGCCTCCACCCCCCTGGGCGTGTCCCTGTTTCAAAAGCTGGGGAGCCGGACCCGTCAAATCCTGTGTACCCTGCTGGTGCTGGCCGGTCTGATCCTGTGTACCGCCTATCTGGTGGACGGGACCTATAACCCCTTCCTCTACTTCCGCTTTTAAAGGAGGCCGCTATGAACAAAAAATTTGCTGTCTTTCTCTCCGCCCTGTTTTGCTGCTTCATCGGCGGAATGGCTCTGGTCAGTCTGCTCCTGCCGAAAAAGGCCTTCTCCCCCATGGAGAACCGCTATCTGCAAAAAACGCCCCAGTTCTCTCTGGAGCGGGTGACCAGCGGCGCATTTATGTCCGATGCAGAGAGCTATGTCTCCGATCACATCGCCGGCCGGGACCTGTGGGTGGCCATGAAGGCCTGGAGCGAGCGTCTGTCCGGCAAGCAGGAGAACAACGGGGTCTACTTCGGCAAGAACGACACCCTCATCAATCGGGTGGATCAGCCGGACATGGACCAGCTGGAGCAGAATCTGTCCTATGTGGATGCGCTCACCGCCGACCTGTCCGTCCCGGTGTACTTCGGCC
>QWCK01006053.1_pt1 | contig 11344 bp, 5 predicted proteins | sample 1972571 | NCBI WGS metagenome assembly QWCK01 (sample SAMN09866710, study PRJNA288562) | Human gut metagenome isolate term2_stool, whole genome shotgun sequencing... | isolation source: gut | host: Homo sapiens | place: USA: California | reverse complement strand
CTTCGCCGAGTCAGATAAAATTTTGAGTTTCGCCTTTAAATCCATAGTATCACCTGAGTATATTGTATCACTAAATGGCGATTTTGGCAAGATATGGGCAGGGATAGGGGAAAGAGAAGGTGCATAACTATTGCTAGCTATGCACCTTGTATTTTTATTGAGTTTTTGTGACAATTACTTTTGCGCAAAGTGATTCAATCATAAGATTTATTTATTCACAAATTTTGCAGGAAAAAGAAGGACCTTTCCCATAAATATGGTCAAGAACCTTTGCGCTATGATGAGATTGGCTCCTACATAAAAAGTGCATAGCTGGTGAACAGCTATGCACTTAATAATTTTTATTGATTTTTAAGCAAATTCTTCTCTAGTAAACTTACTTTGTGGACCAAACTTGCCATTCGCTTCGACATTCACAAGTCCAGCTCTCTTCATAGCGATCATCGCGTCCTTTGCCCAGTCATCAGCCTTAGCAAATTCAGCTTCGTCAACTGGAACTACAGTTTCAAGCTCAATGCCATTCGCTTTTAGTAAATTATTTAGCATCACACAGAACTCTTGTCTAGTAACCTTCTTTTCAGGTTTGAATGTTCCGTCAGTGTAGCCAGCGATGATGCCCTTTGATGCTGCCCACTTAACCGATTCAGCGTACCATTTATCATTTGTAACATCACTGAAGTAAACGTCTTTGTCAATAGCTTTGTCCTTGCTGATAAGCATAAAGACTCTTGTAACCATCGCTCTAGTTATAGTTTTATTGCCTTGGAACATGCCGTTGCCCATACCCTTGATGATGCCGTAAGAAACTAGGTTTCTAACCGCTTCGCCTTCAGTACCTGCTGGCACGTCTTTTAGGCCGTAGTCCTTCTTTGTTTCAACTGGCTTTTCATCTTTTTTGTCTTCATTATTGTTTATAGGCTTAGATGGTTCACTAGGTTTGCTTGGTCTATATGGTTTTGGTTCTGGTCTATATAGCTCATATGGTTCGTACGGTTCATATGGATCTGGTTGTGGATTTGGTTGTGGTTGTGGATCTACTTTATTTTCTTCCCACTTAGCTATGAGCATCATATTTGCCATAACACTTGTGTTGAAGTCATAGTCTTGACCGTTAAATTGCCATGCGATAAATGTGTGATTTGCCTTAGTAGGTTTTGCTGGCTCCTTAACCTTTTCGCCTTCACGTACCTTTTCAGTCCAAGTAGCTTCGCCATTAGCTGGGTCGAAAGTGATTTCGTATTCAAGAATTTCTTCCCATTTTGCATAAATATTTGTATTAGCTACTATTGGCTTAGCAAAGTCGAATTCTTCAGTGAATTCTTCATCTGTGAACCAGCCTTTAAAGATATAGCCTTTTCTAACTGGGTCATCAGGTCTATTTACATTTTCTCCATCTATAATCTTAACTGTCCAAGGATCTGTTTCGTTATTTGGATAGAATGTGACTTCATGTCTGATTATTTCGTAGTTTTCTATAGAAGCAATAGCTGATTTTATGTTAATTATAGTCTTTTCAATATCTTCCATAGATGAATTTTCGTCATCTTTTACTTTTATTGCATTAGCTAATTCTTTGTCTAAGTCTTTTTGTCTATCTTCAGGAGCGTATTTGTATTGGTCTGTATCCTTGATTTCTTCGGCTTTAGCTATTAATTCAAGTAATTCTGATTTATCAAGTGGAAGAATATTAACGATAACGCCGTCACTCATAAGTTTATTTACTTCTTGTTGATAAACGATAACTTTGTCTCCATCTTGAATTTGTCCTATGCTTATAGAGAATTTACCGTCTTTTTCATTTATAAGCATGCCATTTCTAATAGCTGCGTCATCAGCATTTTGGCCTTTCTTTACAATCTTGTAGTAAACATAGGCTCCCTTGATACCTGTACCTCTAATGTACTTATCATTTACATAAGCATCGTCAAGCTTAACTGGCTCAGTCTTTTCAGTTGGTGTAGCATAGCCACTCAAGCCCTTAATTGCGTCTTCTATAGCTTTTATAGCCGCTTTTACTTCTTCTTGAGTCGCTTCTTTCTTATTGTATATGTTAGTTCCTTCGATGATGGCTGTTTGATAAGCCTCTCTTTCTTTTTCAGTAGAATTCCAATACTCATCGGATTTACTTACTTTATTGTAATCGTCTAATAGCTTCTTAAGCTCAGTCTTGTCAGCTTCGTCAAAGCCATCAAGCTTATTAAGAGCTGCTTTTATATCCGCTATAGCCTTGTCAATGGCTTCTTCTGTAGCATTTACATCTTCATAAACTTCATTGCCTTTTGTAATGGCGTCGTCATAAGCTTTTTGGTCTTCAGCTGTATCGAATTTATAAATGTCTTTTGCTTTGACATTTATCTCATCATCAAGAAGTTTCTTAAGCTCTTGTTTTTTAAGATTTTCCATAGATCCGATGATGGCGTCGCGCGCATCCTTAACTTTTTTAACTAAAGCATCAATAGCGTCTTGACTAGTTACAGCTTTTGCAAGTTCTAGCTTTGCTTCGCCTATAGCATCATCGTATGCTTTTCTCTTATTCGCATCAGCGTTCTTGTAAGCATCTGTCTTCTTGATATTGTCATATTCTGAAACTAAGGCTTTTAGCTCTTCTTTATTGACAATTGCAACATCTTCGTCGCGTTTAAACTTAAATGTTAACTCTTGTCTAGAATATTCTCTTACTGTAAACTCTTTTATTTCGTCATCATCAAGTTTATAGCCTTGTTCACAGCCTAAGAATTTTACTTGGTATAATTGATTGCCATTGCCAATGTATGGTACTTTCTTAAGGTCAGTCACATAAGTTACACCGTAGTTTGTCTTTGCAGAAACTGCGTATTTAGCCTCAACTGGAGCATCTCCTGCAAGTGAATTTACTTTTAAGATTAATGGTGCAACTATGTTGATGTATTTAGAGAATGTTTGGCTTGGATATGCGTTTATTATGTTTGGATAGTAAGCGTATTTTGTTCCGTCAAGTCTTAGTTCGTAGTCTACGCCTGAAATAGCTGGGAATTCAAAGCCCTTAGCTGTCTTTGTAACACCATCTACTTCATTGCCCTTCATGTCAAATACTCTGATTGTATAATCATCAAGACTTTCATTAGCATCCTTTGGTATTCTTACTTCAACTATTTGAACTTCTTTTTTGTCTTCGATTTCAAAAACTGCTTTGAAGCTTGGATTTTTTGCATCGAGAGTAAACTCTATTCTCTTGTTTTTAACATTAACTTTTAGATAATCTGATATATCTTTTAATACATAGGCGTATTTACCAAATTCAAGCTCTTTTTCGGCTTTCTTATATTCTTGGTCAAAGCTTAGTTTAACTTCTTCATCTTTACCATCTACAACTTTATATAGCTTAACTTGTTCAAAGAAATTAAGTCCTGTTCTACTGCCAGTGTAGTTAATATCCCAGCTAGCCTTACCTTTTGTAGGTACTTCAGGCTTAGGATCTGGTCCTGGTGTTGGTGTTGTCTCATCATCTTTTGGTGGATTAGCCTTTGTACCCTTTAATACTTTGTATAGCTTAACTGTGACATTTGGATTATTTGCGTCAACTGTAACAGTTTTCTTGATTATGGATTTGTCTGGATCATATTTGCCATACATATTCCATGTGTATTTATATAATTCGATAACGTGAGTGCCAAAATCAACCTCAATAGGTTTTGATTCATAACTAGACTTATTATCAATATCATATGAAGCGAATTTTTCCAGCTTAGCACCGGCATCGCTAAATTCATATACTTCAACCTTTATAGTGCCTTTACCATCTGGGTTTGGTTCTGGTTCTGGATCTGGCTCAGGTGTTGGTGTTGATCCTTTAACTACCATAGTAAGTTTTACTTCAACGTTTTGATTGTTTTCATCAATTTTAACAGTTTTAGATGAAACGGACTTTTCTTCATCATACTTGCCTAATCTATTCCAAGTTGATGCAAGTTTAACAGTATGTTCACCATACGGAACTTTAACTGTTTCTCCACCCATCGCAAATTTTGAATCGACATATGCAAACGAAGTTGTTTCTCTTTCGTTTGCTCCATTTACTTCATAAATCTTTACAGTGATAGTCCCTTCACCAACTGGCTCAGCTTTGCCTTCTTTAAGCTCTATAGTCAAGCTCTTTGTATTTTCATCTATCGTTATAGTTTTAAACTCTTCTGTAGGTACAAGTCCTTCTGGTTCGATGATTTCTACATCATATTCGCCAGGAGCTATTTCTATAGTTCCGCTTGTAAATTCTTTATCATCAAGCTTGAACTTAACATTATCAAGTGCTTCTCCGTCCTTAGTAAACTTAAAGTCTACCGAAACAGTTTCTTCTTTCTTTTCAAGCTCTATAACAAATTCAACTTGGTATTCATTGCTATTAACTACAAATTCCTTGGTATTAACAGTGTAGCCTTCAGGAAGACCCTTTACTTCTACTTGGTAGTAGTCATATGGTAGATTAACAAACCAAGTGCTGAAGCCTGTCTTAATGAAAGTCTTCTTTATAGGCTCGCCCTTTGTTCCTGTCAATACATATTCATATGAATTTTTCTTCAAGTCTGCAGGAAGATTGTCGTCGTTAACAAAGATTGCACCTTCACTAGTCTTGTCAGTATCAGAGTACTTAGTCCACTTGAATTCTACTTCAACTGGATCTGTAGTTGACTTAAATGTTCTAGATGTTTGCTCATAGCTTTCTTTATCTATAGTAAGAGTTGTTTCGCCGAATCTTTCTCTATTAGCTTCTGCTTCAACATAGTAAGTGCCTGGTTCTAGCTCCATGCCAGGAGTGTATTCAAGCTCTTTACCATTGTCATAGTCGCCTATCCAAGCGTAGAAATCACATAAGTAGTACTCAGCGTCTTCATAATTATCTTTTATAGTAAATGTAAATTTCTTGTCGCCAATTTCTTCATAAGTAAATGTTACATTTGCTTCTGGTTTTTCTTGTGTTAGTGTAACGTATTCATATGGTTTTTCCATGAACATGCCTTCTGGCATCTTTTCAGGGAATATCATCCAAGTGCCTTCAGCTAACTCGTCAAGACCAACTATGCTTCCGTTTTTACTATCTCTAGCAAGGTATTTAACGCCTTCAGCGCCCTCAGTAGTGATATGAACCTTGTAGAAACCGCTTCTCTTGATATTTGCAGTTACTGTTGAGTAATTAGTTGAGCTATTTACAGTAAATGGCATATCGTCACCAAATGTTATAGTGTAGCCTTCCTTGCCATTTTTAAATTCTGCGTAGAAGTTGTAGTCGCCGTATGGAAGGTCAGCGTCGAAGTACTTGTCATATATGCCTTCGTCTTGAATAAATTTAAATACCTTATTATTTTTAACGTTCTTTGCCAATAAATCAAAGTCAGTCCACTCAAGATTATCCTTTGATGCCACTTTGATGGTGATTCTGCCAGTAGGTATTTCAGTAAATTCAAGAGTTATCTTGTAATTTTTATTGTCTTGTGATATTTCGAATGGAATTTCGCTTTCGCCCTTTAATTCGAATTTGTTAGAATAGTTTGTAACGACAAGTTTATACTTTCCAAATTTAAGATGTTCATGGTTCTTAAGCTCTTTTCCGTCTTCAGTGTAAACTTTATATTCAAGATTAAGAGCTTCAGTGCCTGCTTGTTTTACTTCTATCTCAAGAGAACCGAACATGTCCTTAAACACAAGCATTTCAGCTGTTACTTCGTTTATATTGTGACCAAAGTCCATAGCCGTGATATTGATATCAGAAAGTTCTTTGCCTTCAGGAACTACTAGCTTAACTTTATTTCCTTCTCTAGTAAAGTCCATAGCCTTGCCGTTTTCATCCTTAATATCAAATTCATCAAGGCCAGATCCTTCTTCTTTTATATCAAAAGTCAATTCTCTAGTCTTTTCATCATAAAAACTGTTTTCAAATTGTGGAGCCACTGTGTCTATAGTGAATTTTATATCTCTAAATGTTTCTGGATAGCTTTCCTTAGGCGCCTTTATAGCCGCTGCAGTAAGTCTTAGAGTGTAGTCACCATCTTCATAATCCTTTAGAGGAACAGCGCCAGGAGCTGTGTAGCCAAGGTATGTGTCTCTGTTCTTGTCATTATCAGGGTCAGTCGATATGTTAGTGTATTTAAGACCAATGTTAAAGTCTTCTGACTTGCCTTCTTTATCAATGATACTTGCCTTAACATTAGCAGTTCTAGTCATAACCATTTGAATGCTTAGTACGTCTTGGTAGTTATCAGCGTTTGGTGATAAAACTATCGGTGTAAACTCAGGTTTTGGTTCATCAGCTGTATTTTTCTTTTCATCAATGTCGTCAAAGTTCTTAAGACCAGCAATTATAACGTTATTAAATGTTCTGCCCTTATCATCTTTATATGTTCCGTAATTAGTTTCGATGTGAGTCGAGTACTTAAACCAGTCATGGTTTCTAGTCTTAAGGTTCCAGTACATTGGCTTTTCACTTTCGAAATCGAATTCGTATAATGGTTTTTCAATCGAAGGAATATTGTCATAGCTACCCTTAAATGAAACGAATGGGAAAGAAATTTCCATGCCATTTTCATCTCTTAAGTGAAGGAAACCTTCAACGAAAGCGCCGTTTGTGAACGCTTCTACCTTTTCTAGGTGTTCGATAGGGAAAGTGATGTCGTATTCAACGCTTGTATGTGCTGGAACAGTGACTATTTTGTCCTTATATGTGTTTGAGAATAGTTCATCAGGTCTTAGTAATAGCTTCTTGCCATCGCGTGCTTCGATAGTCGCTTGAACCGATGGTGTAAGCACCTTTTGAGTGCCTGAGTAATTGTGTATAGTTAAATTTAATGTAATTTTATCGTCAACATTGCCTACAAATTTGCTAGCAATCTTAGTATCTCTATCAACTACTGTAAAATCAAGCATCGATGCCTTTGTAAGATTCATAACACCAGCGCCTTGACGACGAGGTGAAGTAGTTTGACCAGTTTTTGGATCCACATGAGGAATAGCAGAGTTCATTAAGATTGTCTTAGTTAATGCCGCCTTATGTTCTTCGCCTGCAAAAAGCATCTCATTTAGACGAGCGCGAATAACCCCTACAGCGCCTGTAACGTGAGGCGTAGCCATAGAAGTACCGCTCATATCGCCAAATGTGTTGCCACCAGTTTGAGTTGAGTAGATGTGTCCACCAGGAGCAGTGATGTCCGGCTTCATATATCCACCAGCCGAAAGACCCCAGTTAGTGAACTCACTAAGCTCACCATACTGAGGATTGTCAGCCTCTTGTGGTGTCATATCTATAGACACAGGTTTAGATAAATCCTTAAGCAAAGTCTCAGCAGTATCCAAAGTTACGGATATAGCTGGGATCTTGTTACCACTTACGCTCATGTATAAGTCGCCTTCAACATTATTATAGATAATTGCGCCTACAGCACCAGCTTTTTCAGCGTTTAGAACCTTTTCGCTAAAAGTATTGCCGCCCCTCTTGATAAGAGCTACTTTGCCTTCAAGGTCCTTGCCTTTAAAATCGTCAATATTATCTTCAGCCTTAATAACACCATTGCCACAGTCAACTAAGTAGTAGTCGCCCTTTTTAAATCTGATCTCTCCGCCAGTTTGGAAGATGTATTTATTGCCATTATAAGTAATAAGTGGTACATACATCGATTTATTTTCAAGCGATGCTACAGTTATTGCGTTAGTCGCAATACCAGGAGCCGCCATAGTACCAAAGTCTGGGTTATCGATATTTAATTCGCCTTGGTAGTCGCCTTCATTACCAGCAGCTATAACAAAGTTAGTATCAGCAGCGTAACCGTTGTTTATAGCCTTGCCAACAAGTCCATCGGCTTGGCCAGGAAGACCCTTAGTTGAGCCTAAACTCATATTAACCGCGTCAGCCCCCATAACTATCGCGTCTTGCATAGCTCTGATGTAGATGTTTGAAGATGTTGAGCCTTGCTTCATAACATTCATCATAAGTAGTTGAGCTTCAGGAGCAACACCTCTCCAAGTTTTGCCATCTATTTGAACAGCATTACCAGCTACAGTACCACTAACGTGTTGACCGTGAGCAGCTTTTTCCTTTTCAGGATTTAAATCCTTGCTGTTAGTATTATAGTTCCAGCCAAATGGAATCTTTTCACTTCTATAAACGTCTTCATAAAGCTTTTGATCTTGAGTATTGTCCTTAAGACTTAATTTGCCACCATTTAGAAAGTCATTAATATCAGGCTTTCTAAGTCTAGCTAGACCGCCATGTGTCAAATAAAAAGCATTATGGCTTGGGTCCATGTTACTATCGATGATAGCAAGGACAGAACCAGCGCCGTTGTACTTCTTTTGAAGCACATCGTCATTGCCAATAAGCTCGTTCGAGTTAACCATCTTGATCGAGTCAGTCATGACAGATTGGTCCTTGAAGACCCTCATGTCAGAGCGAACAACGTCAGATTCATAAATGATCTCGTTATTGAAAACCTCCTTGACATAGTCAAGCGCCTTTATCGCGTCAAGATCACTCTTATTAAGCCTTACGCAAAGAGATGGAACTAGTAGCTGGGCCCTAGATATCACCTCAATGCCTGCAAACATCGACTTGAACTCCCCTTCATAGTAGTCCAATGCCTCGTCCGCTAGGCTTATAGCCTTGCCGTAATCCTTGTTTAAATAAGCCTCTTCATAGCCAGGAGATTGTTTTTCTACGTCCAAGTAGACTATGTACTCTCCCTTTTCTTCACTTGCAAATGCATTTTGGAATCCTCCAAATAGGCTAAAAATCATGCATAAGCATAAAATTAGTGAAATTAATTTGCGTTTCATAATTGCCTCCCCCATATTAAAATTTCGCTAACGCAAGCGATGTATTACACCTGCCGCTTCTTCTATCTGCTACGCTAAAGCTTTCAGTGTAAAAAAATAGGTAAATTTACCCACTGAATTTATTGTAACACATTTGTAACATATAAATCAAGATTTATAAAGAAAAATTTTACATATAAATAAAAATGATACTATCACACTTTGTGGTAGCATAGTCACATAGCACTACTACAAATAGTAGTCACGCATAAAAAAAGAGAGCTCAATGCTCTCCAATTAATGTAACTATTTGATATTTAATTCTCTTTTTAGTCCCTCTTGCAGAATTTGTGAAAAATTTACATTTTCTTTCATACCAAGATCATTTAGCCACTTTGGTATACTCAAAGTCTTTTTTATAGATTTTTTATTAAGCCTTTCCTTAATACTTGCAATAGGCGCTTCAACTAAGAGTACAAATTCACCCTTCTTTAGATTAATACTTTTACTGTCACTTGTCTTTGGAAGAGCAAGACCATTATCAAGCATAGTGAATAAAACTCCATTCAAAACTTCCTTTGTATTAACAAATAATTCTCCAAGACTATCTGCATCAGTGAAACAGGCATCAAAATCAGGAAAATCAGCATAATAAGTATTGTCCTCATATCTAACAACACATGGATAAGCATCTGTTTTTTTCATCTTAATACCTCCTATTATAGAGGTGGGGCTAAAATTTAAGCCCCGTAATCCTCTCAATACTTGTTAAAGTTCCAGAAGGAATATCCTTCTTGTTGCATTTAACAGGACAGATACGGCCATCCTTATAATAAATCTCATGAGATCCTTCAGTATGGTCTAGACGCCATCCTGCCTTTCGCATTGCTTTAACAACTGTTCTGTAAGGCTTTGTGCGGGCCGTAGCATGTCCTCCTCCTTACACTTATATTATACACGTATTATTGGTACGTGTCAACAGTCTTTTATATTTTTCAGTTGCTTACAAAATGTAACCCACTCACTTTTCACTCACAAAAAAAAGAGAGCCGCAGCTCTCTCATAAACTATTTAATATTCAATTCCTTCTTCAAACCCTCAGTCAAAACCCTTGAGAAATTTATGTTCTTATTCTTAGCAAGCGCCTCAAGCCAAGTTGGTAAGGTCACCATCTTATTTTTGTAAACTTCCTTCACCAAAGAGAATTGATAAGGCAAGTAAACATTGACATAAACAGCTAAGTCGCCTTCTTTAAGATCAAGCTCATCCATATTAATATCATCTGGATACTCAGTTTTTTCCTTCTCTTCATCGTATAGACAAAGGCCAATAACCTCTTGTGCGTATCTTACGCCCTCTTCGAAAGTCTCCGAGCATGTATAAGCGCCGTCAATGGCAGGCACGTCAATAGAGTAGCCACCGTCACTTTCTTTGCTAAAAATAGCTAAATAAGTTACACTATCTTGTTTTTTCATAGTAAACACCCATAAACTACTTACTTAACTTGTAAAGCGCATATTGATTTAGCGAAACTCCCTCATTCTTTGCAGATTCAGCCAAATACTTATGAAGGCTCTTAGGTATCCTTAGCATAAACTTGCCGCTATATTCTGCAGCTGCAGGCACTGGAACTTCTTCGCCGTCCTTTAGTCTTTCTTCAACACCTAAAATCAAGCACTCCCTTAAGTTTTCGTATAATTCATCAATAGTGTCGCCAACAGTCTTCGCTTCGTAAATCTCTTCAATGTAGCCAGCGTAGTACTCGCCAGTTTCGTCCTTAACTTTTTTAATTACATAAGTGTAAGGCAATTTCAAATAATCCTCAAGCTTCATATATCACACCCCCTGATAAATGTAGGAGAAGAGGGGTTATTCCCCCTCTATAATCTCCAAGAGGTCGTCAACCAAGTATCTCTTAACAGGATTCTTGTTCATAAGTAAATCAAATCTGTGTTGTCTGCCATTAACAATTCTTACGAAATGCTTATGAGAGCCCACTTGATTTCTAAATTCATAGCCTATATACACAAGAATCTGTTCCATTTCTTCTGGAGACATACCATTCGGCTGATTTCTCAGTTTCTTGATAAGCTTATCCTTTTTACTCATGAGTACCTCCCAAGTATATAGTACTACATATGATATCATTTGTCAATACTTTTCTAAAATTTTTTCACTCACGAGCAAATTGCCTACAACTCACCTCTACCGTTAGTTTGCAGAGCACTTGGATGAGATTGGCGTTGTACAGAATTTTTTGGAGCGAGGTGTGCTAAACGCACTCCGCAGCGACAAAATAATTCGAAACTAGCCAAGATCGCCAAGTGAATGCGAAATAAAAAAGAGAGCATATCATTTTGATATACCCTCTTCCTAATTACCTGCACTATTTTATTTTATCGACATGAGTATCAACTAAAATAGAACCTCTGTACTAGTTGTGATTATCTTCGCTCCATCCATCGCGTTAACCTCGCTACCATCCTTATTCACAATAAGCTTTTTAGTAACGATATTCGCAAAAGCATTTTTCACAGCATCAGCGTCAAGCCCTTCCTTTGGGTTTTGG
>QWCK01005565.1_pt1 | contig 11360 bp, 11 predicted proteins | sample 1972571 | NCBI WGS metagenome assembly QWCK01 (sample SAMN09866710, study PRJNA288562) | Human gut metagenome isolate term2_stool, whole genome shotgun sequencing... | isolation source: gut | host: Homo sapiens | place: USA: California | reverse complement strand
TGCCATAAATGAAGCTTTGTAACTTGTATCGTAGAGAGTTTCATTCAGTTCGTTAAACTCATCCTGTGCACTATCTTCATAGCTGAAGGCCTTTATTACATCGGAACCTGAGAAACTTTCGTCAATAAATGCCACCATGTCTCCAAGGCCCTTTGATTTCTTTTTAAAATAAACCTGAGACCTTTTTGTAATAAATTTAATCGTGAAAAAAGTAAGAGGTATGGAGATTGCAAAGACACCGGTAAGCAGTAAGGATGTCCTTAGCATCATAATAATAACTCCCACCAAGATAATTACTCCTGTAAAACCTCCGCCTAAAATAAGTGCTAAATTTTTGCCCAAGGTATCTACGTCATTAGTAAGTCGAGATAATAAATCTCCCTTTCTGTGCTTGTCAAAGGTCGCTATAGAAACTTTGCCTATTTTTTCCGAAATTTCCATGCGAAGCCTTGAAATAAATTTTTGTACCAAGAGAGCAAGTAGGGATGCGCATACCAAGGATGCCAATGTCCCTGCAATGTATAGTCCTCCCAAGATAAGAACTCTTCTTGTAACCCCATGTATATCTACGTGACCAAGTGTCTTTAAATTATTTACAATTTCCGTGGTAATATTTCCCATTACTTTCGGCGTTACAATTTCAGTGCCCGCCCACAAAAGAGATCCTACTAAAATTATAAAAATTTCAAACTTGTCTTTTAATAGATAGGAGATGATTCTTCTTGAAACATTTTTTTTCATTTCTCATCCTCCCCTTGTGAAATTGCAATTTCTCTATAGATGTCGGATCCTCTCATAAGTTCTTCGTGAGTTCCAAATCCTTCTTGTTCCCCGTCTTCAAGGAGCAAAATTTTGTCCGCGTTTCTTATAGTGGCAATTCTCTGCGCCACAATTATAGACATACTGTCGTCTAAGTTTTTATTTAATGACGATCTTATTTTGCTGTCGGTTATATAGTCCAAGGCGGAAAAAGAATCGTCAAAGAGATAGACGTCCGCATCTCTTGTAAGAGCTCTTGCAATGGCAAGTCTTTGTCTTTGGCCGCCGGAAAAGTTCTTGCCGCCGCTTATCATCTCTTCCTTTAGCGGTTCGCTTTCTAAAAATTCCAAAGCGTGAGATTTTGACAGAGCATTAATCATAACTTCTTCCGTCGCATTAATGTCGGCATACTTTAAATTATCCCCAACAGGCTTTGTAAAGAAATAGTTTTGTTGAGGCACATATGAAAGCCTTGACCTTAAAGACTTGGTCTCTATATCGTTAATACTTATGCCGTTAATTAAAATATCTCCCGATGTGGGCCTTGCAAATTGCAAGAGAAGTTTTAAGAAAGTAGTCTTACCGCTTCCCGTGCCACCGATAATTCCCAAAGTCTCGCCGGAATTAATTTCAAAATTTAAATTTTCTATAACGGGACGATTGGCTCCCGGGTATACATAGGTCAAGTCTTTGACTTTAATTGAATTTATGTGAGAGTTAAGCTCTACATCTCCTCCGGTTTTATGTGTTTCGAATTGAAGTACCTCCTCCACTCTATTTGAAGAAGTTAAAAACCTGGGAAGATATGAGACCATTATTGAAACCATTATCATGGAGAAGAGCACCTGCGTAATGTACTGCACATATGCCATAAGCTCACCGATCTTCAACTCGCCTACATTTATAAGCCTTGCGCCGAAATAAAATATAAAGGCAATTGCAATATTCATAATAAGTTGAAGTACAGGCATAACTCCGCTCATAAATACCGTCACTTTAACCCCTGTCTTATAGTATTCATCATTTGCCTGTTTAAAAAGTTTTTCCTCATATGGGTCTGTGGAGAAGGCTCTTATTACAAAAATACCTGAGAGTCTGCGTCTGAAGTACATATTTAAGTTGTCAAGTTTCTCCTGCAATGTTTGGAAGAAGGGCATGGCCTTTTTCACAACGTATATAAGGAGCAAAGACATAACAGGTATTGCTACGACAAAAACTCCCGACAATTTTACATTTGTATTTAAAGCCATAATAAGACCGCCCACAAACATTAAAGGCGCCCTTACCATGGGTCTTAATGCCATTAAAATAAGTTGCTCAACTTGAGTTACGTCTTCCGTAGTTCTTGTAATAAGAGATGAAGTGCCGAAGACTTCCGTGTCGTCGGTACTCATTCTGTTGATTTTTGAATAGAGCTCGTGCCTTAAGTCGGCGGAAAAACCCATTGCCGTCTTTGCCGAAAAATAAGCGGCGCTTCCTCTGAAAAACACTGTTACAATAACGACAACTATCATTATTGTTCCCGTTTTACTTATGACTTGGAAGTCTACATTTGTAACTCCTTTATCAATCATAATACTCATCAGCTTGGGAAGATAAAGTTCTCCCAAGGCATTCATAAAAGTCAGGGCTATTACAAAAACTATTTGCCATTTAAATTTTTTTAAATTTTCAAATACTTTCATTTAATCACCAAATAATTCCAAATAGTCTCAAATAAAAAAGGAGGTTAACTCCTTTTTACTAATCATTTATTATGCTTTGTATTCTTGCATATATCATATCAATCGCCACTTGGTTGTAGCCGCCTTCAGGCACTATAATGTCGGCGTATCTCTTCGAAGGCTCGATAAACTGAAGATGAGAAGGTCTTACAGTATTTAAGTACTGCATTATAACAGAATCTAAAGTCCTTCCTCTCTCCTTAATGTCTCTTAAAATTCTTCTGATAATTCTAACGTCACTGTCCGTGTCCACGAAAATTTTTATATCCAAGAGATTTCTCACAGCCTCTTCGTAGAGGATTAAAATTCCTTCCACAATTATTACATCACATGGCTCGACTAAAATAGTTTCCTTTTTTCTGTTGTGTGTTTCAAAGTCATATATGGGTTTTTCAATTGACTTTTGCTCTTTTAAACTCAACACGTGCTCAACTAAAAGGTCGTTGTCAAAAGCAAAGGGATGGTCGTAATTGGTCTTTATTCTCTCTTCAAAAGGCAGAGAGCTTTGGTCCTTGTAATATGAGTCCTGTTCAATAACTACAACTGAATCCTTTAACTTCTCTTTAAGAGAAGATGTGATTGTGCTCTTTCCGCTTCCGGTTCCTCCGGCAATTCCTACAACAATTGGCTTTTTCATAGTGCCTCCTACTTAGATTTTCTAACCATGTATCCTTTTTTAACAGGTTGTTCCATTTTAACTTTAAAAATTTGCTCCGCTTGATTTACAACTTCAAGTTCATTACCCTCTTCATCATAAATAGTATCAAACTTTTGCACAAAATGTCTCACGCCCGGCCCGAATATTTCCACTTCATCTCCCGGGAAAATTCTGTTCCTCTGTGAAAATGTTGCAATTTTCGTCTTGTCGTCGTAATCATTTACAATTGCAGAGTATTCATATCCCCTTATATAGGAGTTGGTCTCATATATTTGAGCATCTCTAATATCTCTATTGTAATAAAAACCTGTAGTAAAATCTCTATGTGAAACTTTTTTTATTTCTTCCAAGTAATAGGGATCGAATTTATAGTTTGAAGGGTCTTCATAATAGGCATCAATTGCCATGCGATAAGACCTGATTGTCGTGGCAAGATAGTAGTCGGACTTTACTCTCCCCTCGATTTTTAAAGAGGCTATTCCCGCTTTAATAAGATCATCCACGTGTTCAATCATACAAAGGTCTTTTGAGTTCATAATAAAGGTGCCCTCTTCATGTTCTTCCACGGGGAAATATTCACCCGGCCTTTTCTCTTCCACAATGTGGTACTTGTATCTGCAAGGCTGTGCGCAGTCGCCTAAGTTGGCATCGCGACCTACCATGTAGTTACTCATAAGGCATCTGCCGGAGTAAGACATACACATTGCTCCGTGAGCAAATGTTTCAATTTCAATTTCGTCCCCAACTTCTCTTATAATGTCTTTTATTTCTTCAAGAGAAAGCTCCCTTGCAAGTACCGCTCTCTTTGCTCCCTGTGCCGCCTAAAATTTTACTGCGGCGGAATTTGTAAGGGAAGCCTGAGTTGAAATGTGTATATCCATTTCAGGTGCCGCACTTCTAGCTTTCATAAACATTCCCGGGTCTGCAACTATAAGAGCGTCCACGCCAACGTTGTAAAGCTCTCTTACATATTCTTCCACGCCATTTATGTCTCTGTTGTGGGGAATAATATTTAAAGTCACGTGAAGAGTCTTGCCTCTGTCGTGAGCATATTTAATTCCCGCCTCAATGTCTTCCATGGAAAAGTTTTTTGAAGCCTTTCTAAGTCCGAAGGCTTCTCCTCCAAGGTAGACAGCATCGGCGCCGTAGTCTATGGCAGTCTTTAATTTATTTAAATCTCCCGCGGGAGCAAGTAATTCAATTTTATTCATCTCTTCTCCTAACAAACAAAACGCCGTCACCTACACTTAGCAGTGAGGCAAAGAATCTTTCGTCTTTAAATACATAGTCCAAAAATTCTCTCAAGCGTCTCACAATTGTAATCTTCCTTTTTACAACTTTAGAGTCGTCGGCAACCATGCCTTTAAAAAGGACATTGTCACAGATGATTATTCCGCCCTTTGCCAAGTGTTTTATAGCTTCGTCAAAGTAGTACTTGTACTGCCCCTTGGCAGCATCTATAAATATAAAGTCAAACTCCTCGTCCATGGTCTTTAATTCTTCAAAGGCGTCGTTTAATCTAAGCTCAATCTTTGACTCCAGTCCCAATTTTTTGAAATTGGAGAGAGCAATACTTGCCATATCCTCTCTCACTTCAACAGTTAAAACTCTCTCTACAAAGTCATTTTTTGCAAAGTGAATAGTGGAATAGCCTACCGCCGTTCCAAGCTCCAAAATTTTCTTCGGCTTTTGTGATTTAATTAAAAATTCCAAAAACCTTTCCACTTCCAAATCGGCTATTGGGATGTGGTAGATCTTAGCAAATTTTCGCAAGTCTTTTAAAAATTCATCTTCAGTTGTTAAGGTCTCAATATATTCTTCCTTTGTCATATCTCTTTTCTGTATTCACAAAACGGTACAGAAAATTCCGTACCGTTATTTTTATATATCCATTATTACAGGCAGTATCATCGGGTTTCTCTTTGTCTTTTGGAATAAGAAGGTCCTCAGTCCGTTTCTGATGTTGTTTTTCAAATTGGATCTGTTGTAAAGGTCCTTGCCTTGGCTTGATTTAATTATGTCTTCCACGACTTTTTTCGCTTCTTCCATCAAATCTTCAGACTCTCTCACATAGACAAAGCCTCTTGATATAATTTCAGGCCCTGTTACTAACTTTTGTCCCTGCTTGGTAATACCTACCACAGCCACAATAAGTCCGTCTTCGGACAAGTGCTTTCTGTCGCGAAGGACAATATTTCCTACGTCTCCGATGCCAAGTCCGTCTACAAGTACATCTCCCGCCGCTTCCTGTCCTGCAATTCTTGCGCCTCTTTGGGAAATCTCAAGTACGTCGCCGTTATTCATGATAAAGACATTTTCTTCAGGCGTTCCCATAGACACGGCAATTTCCTTGTGCTTGTTCAGGTGTCTGATCTCGCCATGAGCCGGTACAAAGTACTTAGGCCTTACAAGGTCTAAAATTAATTTCAACTCTTCCTGGCAAGCGTGACCTGAGACGTGAATTTCAGATAGCGCCTCATATACTACTTCAGTGCCGTTGTCTATCATCTTGTTTATAATTTTGGTAACGTCCATTTCATTGCCGGGTATTGGCGTTGCGGAAAGAATTACCACATCATCAGGTATTAAGTGAATCTTTCTGTGCTCCCCATAGGCAATTCTCGTAAGGGCGCTCATAGGTTCTCCCTGTGAGCCTGTAGTTATTATAGTAAGGTCTCCCGGCTTATACTTTTTCATGTCGTTAATGTCAATTAAAGTATCTTTTTTCGCACGAAGATAACCTAATTTTCTTGCCGTCTCCATTACATTTAACATGGATCTGCCTGAAAGGACTACTTTTCTGCCGTGATTTTCAGATGCGTTTATAATCTGTTGTATTCTATGAACATTGGATGCGAAAGTTGCGATTATAATTCTTCTACCTTCAAATACTGTAAAAAGTCTTTTAAAGGTCTCGCCGACTTTCGACTCACTTAAAGTATATCCTTCTCTAAGGACGTTTGTTGACTCGCCGATCATTGCCAAGACACCTTTTTCACCTATCTCCGCAATTCTCTGTAAGTTTATTACATTGCCTTGAATGGGGTTAAAGTCAACTTTAAAGTCTCCTGAGTGGTAAATGTATCCAAGGGGTGTCTTAACTGCAAGGGCACATGCGTCGGGGATGGAGTGATTTACATTTATCCATTCCACTTCCATTTTGCCAAGCTTTATATTGTCTCCCGCCTTTACTACATTAAGGTCGACCTTGCCCAGCCTGTGCTCTTTAAGTTTGTTTTCCAAAAGTCCGATTGTAAGTGCCGTGCCGTAAATAGGCACTTTAATTTTCTTTAATAAATATGGGATTGCCCCAATGTGGTCCTCGTGACCATGTGTCAGAACCAATCCTTTGATTCTGTGCTTGTTTTCAACTAAGTATTGAAAATCCGGTATTACTATGTCAATACCTAATTGTTCCTCTTCGGGAAAGGTAAGTCCGCAGTCGATAATTATAATATCGTCTCTGTATTCAATGACGTCGATATTTTTACCGATTTCATGCATACCTCCCAAGGGGATAATTTTAACTTTGTTACTGTTCTTCATCTTTACTCCTTTTCTCTTGACAAGAAGCACAGTAACCGTAAAATTCCAAATTATGATCAACTATTTCAAAGTTTTCTTTCTTTTCAATTTTATCTTCCAAAGTTTCCAACAAGTCTACTTTAACTTCAGTAATCTTGTGACACTTGAGACATATTAAATGGTGATGTCTGTGAGGTGTATCGTCGCACTTTAATTCGTACCTGATTACACCGTCTTCAAAACTCAGTCTGCTGATAATGCCCAAGTTTTCAAATAGCAAAATAGTTCTGTAAACCGTCGCTATTCCCAAATCGGAGTTTTGTTTTTTAACAATGTTAAATACATCTTCTGTTGTAAGGTGTTTGCCTTTATTATCCATAAACACCGTGTAAATATCTCTTCTCTGATTTGTAAACTTGTATCCGTTGTCCCTCAAGATGTTTTTTACTTTGGATTCGTAATCTTTTGTCATTTTTCACCTACTGTCTTCTCTCTTAAAAGCTCTTCATATACTTCAACAGCTTCTTCCAATTCATCGTCTTCGATTCCGACCAAGACTTCATTGCCGTCCATGTCTTTGTCAATTCTAAGAATGTAAGTATCGCCTTTTAAATCTTTTGCAGGAAGCATCGCTACATAAGGAGTTTCATTTATTTCAAATTTTCCCTCTACTATAAATTCAACGGGTTCATTATTTTCGTCGTAAAATAAATATTTGTCCATTATGTCCTCCTATTTCATATCCAGGTATGTTTGTAAAATATATGAAGCTGCAATTTTGTCAATATATTTCTTTCTGTTTTCTCTCCTGACAGAGCCTTCTATTAAAACTCGCTCTGCACTTATGGAGCTCATACGCTCATCAATGTAGATGAGGTTTATTTTAAACTTGCCCTTTAATCTTTCTGCAAATTTTTTAACTTTTTCAGATTGAGGCCCTAAAGTATTGTTCATGTTAATAGGCAGACCTACTACCACGTCCTTAATTCCGTACTCATCTATTAACTTTTTTATCTCTCCATAGGCATGGTCGTTTGATATTCTGTCTATACGCATAAGAGGCTGGGCAAACATACCCAGCTCATCAGATATAGCAACGCCTATGTACTTGTCTCCTACATCAAGTCCTAATACTCTCATACCGCTCTCCAAATATTACCGATATTATATAACATGTTGATGTCCCTATCAAGTAGAGACCTGTAATTGATAATGAAATACCTCCACCGAGTTACGGTGAAGGTATTAAAATTATTTCAATTTGTCCGCAAACTCTTCTATAAGTTTTTCAGTATCTTCGCTCCACTTGCCTGTCTGGTTGTTAATTACAACATATAGAGCTTGAGTCTTAACGTCGGTTCCGATCATCTTTAAGAGCGTCAACAAATCCTTTTGCATACGTGCTGTACCTGCAAAGCCAAGTGATGCCCCTGCAATGTATGCTTTCTTTTTTAATAGAACATGAGGATTTCCCGAGTAGGGTCTGCTCAACCAGTCAACTACATTTTTTGTGGTGCCGGGGATTGTGTAGTTGTACTCCGGACTTACAAAGATAATGTTGTCAGCTGCAAGAACTTTTTTTCTAAGTTCAGTTACAGCTTCCGGCGGATTTTTTTCCAAGTCTTGATTAAACATGGGGATGTCGTTGATTAATGCAATCTCTCCTCCCGCCAGTTCCTTTAATCTTTCCGCCAACTTTTTGTTAAATGATTTCTCTCTTAGAGAACCTACAATATATAAATTCAATTTATTCACTCCCTGTATTAAATCTTTTATAAAGATACCCTAATTGATTTTTCATAATCAAAAAGGCGGGTGTTAAATCCCGCCCTCATTATTGATTAATTTTTACAGGCTTTCAATTTTTACAGCCTCATATCCTACATCTTCAATAGTATCTTTAATTTCTTTGTCTGAAATTTCTCCTTGAGATGTAATCACGGCGTTCTTGTCTTCCAAGCTCACCTTTACATCTTCCACGCCTTTAAGTTCTTTTAGCGCTTCCTCTACGTGCATCTTGCAGTGGTTACACATCATGCCTTCAATTGAAATTTTCTTCTTCATTTCTTCCTCCTCATTTAACGGGTTTAAAATTTTTTAGTCTCAGAGCATTTCCCACAACGGAGACGGAGCTTAAACTCATTGCGGCTCCGGCAATCATCGGGTTTAATAAAGGTCCTCCGAATAAGTGGAGAACTCCCATTGCAATTGGGATGCCCAATGTGTTGTATCCAAATGCCCAAAAGAGATTTTCTTTAATATTTTTAATTGTCTTTTTGCTAAGTAAAATGGCAGTAGGCACGTCCATTAAATCACTTCGCATTAAGACAATATCCGCCGATTCAATTGCCACATCGGTTCCCGATCCTATGGCAATTCCGATGTCCGCCTGTGCAAGTGCCGGGGCATCGTTAATGCCGTCACCTACCATGGCGACTTTAAAGCCCTGGTCCTGAAGTTTTTTAACTTCACTTCTCTTGTCTTCAGGCAAAACTTCCGCAAGGACAATGTCAATTCCCACTTCTCTTGCCACGGCATCTGCAGTGCGCCTGTTGTCCCCCGTAAGCATTGCCACCTTTATATTCATGTCGTGAAGTCTTTCAACTGCTCTTTTGCTGTTTGCTTTAACGGTGTCTGCAACTGCAATAATGCCTTCCAAGTTTCCGTCTATTGCCACATACATGGGAGTCTTTCCTTCATGTGCCAACTGATTGGACTCTTCTTTCAGGCTTTCCATGGAAATATTTTCACCTTCCATAAGCCTTTGATTGCCTGCCAAAATCTTTTTGCCTTCTATTTCAAATTCAATTCCCTTGCCGGGTATGGCATTAAAGGAATTTAATTTTTCAAAATTCAAATTCTTTTCTTCCGCCGCTCTTACTATTGCCTCACCTAAGGGGTGTTCGGAAGATTTTTCTCCCGACGCCGTAAGTCTTAAAATTTCATCTTCAGAATATTTTTCCAATGTCAAAACATCTGTGACCTTAGGCTCTCCTTCCGTGATGGTACCTGTCTTGTCAAAGACTACCACCTGAACTTCGTGAGCAGTCTCAAGAGCTTCGCCGCTTTTTATTAATACGCCGTTTTCAGCGCCCTTGCCCGTGCCTACCATAATAGCGGTGGGAGTTGCAAGTCCCAAGGCACATGGGCACGCAATGACAAGTACGGAAATAAATATTGTAAGAGAGAATGTCAATGACTCTCCTCCAACAAAGTACCATAGGAGTCCCGCAACTATTGCGAGAGTTATTACAACGGGCACGAAAACTCCCGCCACTTTATCCGCCATATTTGCAATTGGCGCCTTCGTGCCTTGTGCATCTTCCACCAAGTTTATAATTTGTTGAAGTGCCGTGTCCTTGCCCACCTTTGTGGCTTCGTATTTGACGGAACCGTTTTTGTTAATACTTGCTCCCACAACATTGTCGCCGATTTGTTTTTCAACGGGAATACTTTCTCCCGTGAGCATCGACTCGTCAACTGATGTGCTGCCTTCAACTACAACGCCGTCTACGGGAAATTTTTCCCCGGGCTTTACGGCGATTATATCTCCAACTTCCACATCTTCTATTGCCACAACGTGTTCTTCGCCTTCAATGATTAACGTTGCCGTCTTAGGTTGAAGTCCCATAAGCTTTTTAATGGCTTCGGAAGTCTTGCTCTTAGACACGCCTTCAAAGTACTTGCCCAAGGATATTAAAGTTATAATTGTGGCGATGGATTCAAAGTAAAGGTGCATTGCATAGGAGCTGTCCCCTGAAGCAATTTTGTAAAGGGCGAAAAGTCCGTAGACAAATGCCGCTCCCGTGCCTATGGCAACAAGTGAGTCCATGTTGGGCATGCCTTTGAACAAAGTTTTAAATCCCACGGTGTAAAATTTATATCCACCTAACATTACAGGCACTGTCAATATCAACTGTGCCAATGCAAAATTTAACGGATTTTCCATCGGGTTTAAAAATTCCGGCAAAGGAAGTCCCACCATGTGTCCCATTGAAATATATATAAGGGGCAGAGTAAATATCAGTCCGATTAAAAATCTGTTCCAAAGGGCTTTAATTTCTTTTTCTTTTTTAGAATTGTCTTCGTCCTTTAAAGTATCTTCATCTACCGCCTTATATCCTGCTTTCTCCACAGCTCTTTTAATGTCTCTGCCTGTAACTTGTTCAGGATCATAAGTGATTGTAAGTTTTTCCGTGGCGTAGTTGACACTGGATTCCGTAACGCCCTCCAATTTTTTTGTCGCGCGCTCCACAGCCTTGGCACAAGCGGTGCAACTCATGCCTTCAATGTTATAAACTCTCTTTTCAGTTTTAAATTCAACTGTATAGCCTGCCTTTTCAACTGCGTTTTTTATGTCTTCAATTGATACCTTTCCGGCATCAAAATCTATTGTAAGTTTTTCCGTGGCATAGTTGACACTTGATTCCGTAACGCCTTCCAATTTTTTTGTGGCTCTCTCCACAGCTTTGGCACAAGCGGTACAGGACATGCCTCCTATGTCTAAAGTTTTTTTCATTCCACACCTCCTGATATGGCTTCCTATTTAAATGATAAGCCTTATTAAGAATAGTGTCAATTTTCAAAGCTTAATGAGCCTTCAAAATAAAAAAAGGACCTTTTCAGATCCTCATTCACCTTCGTATTTTAAAAGAGATTTAACTTCGTACTTGTTTAAGGTGTCTCGACCTTTA
>QWCK01005562.1_pt1 | contig 11366 bp, 9 predicted proteins | sample 1972571 | NCBI WGS metagenome assembly QWCK01 (sample SAMN09866710, study PRJNA288562) | Human gut metagenome isolate term2_stool, whole genome shotgun sequencing... | isolation source: gut | host: Homo sapiens | place: USA: California | reverse complement strand
GTTGCTGCCGGTGAGTTTATAGATGCTCAAAAAGGGCACTGCCGGCTCGTTCTCCCCCTGCCACAGGGAGAACACCACCTGCCGCTGGCCGGACACCACATCGCTGCGGGAGACGGTGACCTTGCCCTCCCAGCTGTCCGGTATCTCCAAAAACCAGCCGTCGGTCACGTTGTAATAGGTGCCCATCACCCGGCTGCGCTGGCCGGTCTGGCTGTATTGATACCAGTCCACCAGCCAGGCGCTGGCCCCGCCGGGGTCCCGGTCCTGGGGCAGCATCCGCACTTGGGGCAGCTCCAGCACTACGTCGTTGTTGACATCGCTGGGACCCAGCTCCGCCATGCCCCGCAGGCGCTCCCGGCTGACCCCATGCTCGTCCAGGGCCAGGTTCGCAAGGCGCATCTTCCCCTCGTGCTCCCCGGCCTGATAGGCCACCACGTCGGTGGTGCGGCTTCCGTCAGACTGGGCGCAGGTGATGTACAGGGCGGGGGGATAATAGGTTCCGGCCAGATACCCCGCCGTCACCCGGTTCAGGCCCGTGATCCCGGCGGACAGAGCCACCGTGCTCAGGCTCTCCATCCGGCCGTTGCGCCAGCCGTACAGCTCCACCTGGCCGCTGAGGGCAGCGGCATCCAGCCGGACCACAGCCACCTCGGTGCGGGTATCCTGGTCGATGTCCAACAGACGATAGCCGCTGGAGTAGGCCCCTCCCTCCACGGCGGTGCTGCAGCTGGTCAGCAGCAGCTCGGTGGCCCGGAGGGAGGCCCGGTCCGCCGCCTGATTCTGGGCGGGGACGGCGGTGTCCTCCACCGGCTCCAGCTCGTCCAGGGTATAGGCCCCCAGCTGATACACGCCGGTGTTCACCTGCCAGTTCACCACCAGCTCCTTGCTGCCCGTGCCGTTTAGGTCCACATAGTCCACCGAGTAGATGGCCGAGCCGTCGCCTTCCACCAGGCCCCGGACCTGGTAGTCTCCTTCCACGGCGGTAAAGATATAAATTTTCAGGGATTTTTCCACGCCGGGCACCCGGATAAAGGCCACGGCGCTCTCCCGCTGGCCGTCCCCATCCAGGTCCTGGAGCTGGATGGAGGCGGTGTTGTCCCCGGAGACAATGACCGCATCCTCGCAGCCGACGCCGAACTGCCCCTCCAGCCCGGTCTTTACCGAGCGGATGGCCTCTGCCAGCTGGTCATAGCCCGCGGAACGCTCCGGCCGGCGATAGAGCTCGTCCGGCGGACGGAACAGGCAGCCCGTCAGCAGCAGCGCCATGGCTATCCACAAAAGCAGCCCCAGTGTCTTTCTCCTCAATGCCGCCCGCCCCTTTCCTGACAAAATCTTATGCTGCGCATTCGATAAAAATCCTGTTTATCATCATACCACAAATCCAGAAACTTGCCTACCTGTTTCCTAAAAAGTTTTTATGGGAACGGCAAAACTTATCCCCCGCAGCCTTTCGGCCACAAAAAACACCCCCCGGCAGAGCCGGGGGGCAGGCATATTATACTTTTTGTGCAGCAACGGCACGCTTACCGTTCTTGCGTCAGGATCTCCAGCGCCGTTTCCAGAAAAAGCGCTGAGCCGAGATACAGCTTGCTGTCATCAATACAGAATTTTGCGTTATGTGCGGGATATATCTTCCCATCGCAGGGACAGGGGGCGGGACATTGCAGATAGAAATAACACCCCGGCGCCTTCTGGAAGAAGAAGGCAGCATCCTCGCCGCCCATTTCAGGGCGCTCTAAGATATGGGAATGTCCGGGGCCCATGACCCTGTCTGCCGCATTTAAAAAGTGCTGTACCACCTTGGGATTGTTGATGACCGGAGGATATGGGTCTCGAAATTCCAGATCATACTCCCCCCGCATCATCGCAACGGTGTGATCTACGATTTCCCGAATGCGCCGGAGCACATAGTTCCGGGACTCCAGATCCACGTTTCGGATGGTGCCGATCACCTCGGCAGAATCCGGGATGATATTGGTCGCACCCTTTCCGGCGCGAAGTGTGGCGATGGTCAGCACCGAAGGCTGAAACGGATCCATCTCTCTGCTGATGATGTACTGGAGGTTATTGACCACCAAGGCCGCAATGGTCACCGGATCAACGCACTTTTGCGGCGCAGCGCCATGGCCCCCTCTCCCCCGGATCGTCAGATAGAGCTGGTCATCTGCGGCGCTGCAGTGGCGGTAATTCACGGCTACATCGCCACAGTCAAACGGGCCTTTGTCCGACACATGCAGAGCCAGTATGTAATCCACACCGTCCATAACGCCGTCCCGGACCATGGGTTCCGCACCGCCCGGAAACTCTTCTCCGGGCTGAAACAGCAACCGCACCCTGCCGGGGAGCGTGCTCTCCCGTTTTTTCAGCAGTTGGGCAAGGCCCAGCAGCATTGCAGTGTGGGCATCGTGTCCACAAGCGTGCATATTCTCATTTGTGGAAGCAAAGTCCAGGCCGGTCTCCTCCTGAATGGGAAGCGCATCCATATCAGCCCGCACTGCAACGGTCAACTGCCCAGGCCGCCCGATATCCACGACCAGCCCGGAATGCGTGGGAAACTCCCGGTATGTCAGGCCCATTTTACACAGCTGTTCTTTGACATAGGCTTCCGTTTTCGGGAGCTTCAGTCCGATCTCCGGAATCTGATGCAGCTCCCGCCGCCAACGCTGAATAACCGGCTGAAGATCTTTCGCATCTTGATAAGAAGGCTCCATCATTTCAAACACTCCAATCTGCAAAAAGATATAATAGATATATAACGCAGGGTACAAAGGCCGCTGCCGGCGATCAATTCAGAACTTTCTATGCGTTATTAGAAGGGGCCGTAGCCGGAGATCGTTGCGTAAATCAGGAAGGCAAAAGCCACAAGCCACCACAGGAAGAACAGCGGGATCAGATACTGAAACCACTTGGAGTAGGGGACCTTGGCCATGGCCAGCGCCGCCATGATGGTGCCGCCGGTGGGGGTGATCACGTTGGTAAAGGAATCGCCAAACTGGAACGCCAGAACGGCAGTCTGCCTCGTCACGCCGATCAGATCCGCCAAGGGGGCCATAATGGGCATGGTAATGGCGGCCTGGCCGGAGCCGGAGGGTACCAGCAGATTGATCAGATCCTGTACCACGAACATACCGCACGCAGTAAGCATGGGGGGCAGACCCACCAGCGTCTGGGCCAGCGCATGGATGATGGTGTCCATGATGTTGGCATCGGTCATGATGATGGTAGTCGCACTGCACAGGCCGATCATCACATTGGCAAACAGCAGATTATTGCAGCCCTTCAAAAACTCGTCCACGATCTGGTTTGGGGTCAGGCCGCCGCAAACGCCGGCCAGGATCCCCACCACCAGGAACAAAGCGGCCAGCTCATCAATGTAGAATCCAAACTCAAGCACGCCCACGACCATGCCGATGATTCCGCCCACAAAGATGATCAGAACCAGGATATGCCGCTTGGTCAGGGCCGGTACACTGCTGAGATCGATGGCATCCTCCCGCCTATGGTCGATCTCGTACATAGCACTGCTCATGGGGTCCTTCTTCACTCTGACGGCTCGGAACATCACATACACGATGCTGACACCCAGCAGAGCCACAAAGGCCGCGAATCTCAGTCCGATGCCGGAGAACATGGGCAGGCCGGAAATACTTTGGGCCACTCCTACCGTAAATGCGTTGGTACAGCCACCGGCGTATCCGGCTCCCGCAGCGCCAAAGACAATGCCCAGTGCGGTCAGGGAGTCAAAACCCATGGCAATACAGATTGGAATGATCAGGGGAACAAATACAAGAAATTCCTCATAGTTGGCTGCAAAGCAGGAGCCCATGCCGAAGATCAGCATGCAGACCGGGATCAGGAAGAGCTCTTTTCCCGCCATCTTTTTGACCATGTTGCCCATTCCGCTGCGGATCGCTCCAGTGGCATCCATAATGCCAAAGGCGCCGCCGATGATAAACAGGAAAAAGATGACATCACTTGATTTTTGCAGACCTAACGTAAGCGACTTGAATATGTCAAACAGCTTGACCGGATTTTGTTCCACATAGTGGAAGCTATTGGGGTCCACGATCATCCTGTCGGTGGAGGGGTCCGCAACGCGATCAAAGACGCCCGCCGGAACAATATAGGTCGCAATTGCGCAGAGCAGGATGATCACTGCCAGGATCAATATGGGGTTCGGGGCTTTCAATGGCGTGATTTTCTTTTCCTTCTTACTCATTTCTTTCTTCCTCCTTCATTCTAGCACCGAATTTCCGGTCTTCCGACGACGGATACCAAAAGCCGCCGGTTGCATTGTCTGATCACAGTGGAATACTACGTCTTGCCCGATGACTCCGCTGTCCGAAATTGCCATAGCAGTGTATTCCACGCCGCAGCGCAGCGGCGGGACCTCAACCCTCGCCTGTCCTCGCTCCGCCAATAATCTTGTTCCCCTGCTCTCTGAATCAGTTTTATACTTGACCAAGTCGCCGAAATATGGCAAAATAATGCCGATTGGATGGTGGGGATTTCCGTGGATATTGAAGAATTGAAAACTTTTTTGTGTGTTGCAGACACAAAAAACTTTAGCCGCTCAGGCGAGTTGCTCTTTGTCACTCAGTCTGCCATCACTGCTCGGATCAAATCGCTGGAAAAAGAACTGCATTGTCAGCTCTTCACACGCAACAACGCCGGCGCAGAATTGACCATGTACGGAGAGACCTTTTTGCGCTATGCGAAAAACGCCTACAATCTGATCGAAGAAGGCTCCAGAATGCTCAATCTCTCCGCAAAATACACCTCGTTCTTAAGTGTAGGCGCTCCGGATTCCGTGTGGCGTTATAATTTATTTCCCTTTGTCTCTCAGCTCAGGAACTCCAACCCAGACATTGCGCTCCGGCTCCTCTGCGAGCATTCAGCCACGCTGACCGCCGGACTTTTGGACGGCGTTGTTGATCTGGCTGTCGTATTGGCCATGCCCAACCACCGTATGATCCACGTTGAACCGCTGTGGTCCAGCGATTTCGTTCTGGTGAGAAGTCCGAATCTTCGCCTTCCAAATGTGCCATTCACCCCGGAGACGATACATCAATTTCCGTTTATCAAAATGTTCTGGGGACCTCCATTTCACGAGTGGTTTGATGCCGCTTATCAGCCAAGTGTTTTTCCCTACCAAATAGACCGCCTTTTTCTTTACATGGATCTGCTGGTCCACGCAATGGGGGTGGGCTTTCTGCCCCGCCGCATTGCAAGCACGCACTTGAAGGATGGGACACTGATCGAGATCCCCTATTACGCATCAGAAAGTACTCCCCGCGAAACCGGATTTCTGATCTGTCTCAACAAGCGCGCAGAAGAATTTTCCCCCTTTATCACGAGAATCCAGGATATCTTTCAAGAGACGGACCCGGCTGACCTCAGTTGAGTCTTTTATGTATCAAACAGGCGCCCTGCGGGTATTTGAAAATCCCGCAGGGCGCTTGATGGTAAATTCACTTTTTCAGCTTAGCCTTTCCGGTGATCTGGTCCATGGAAATACACCACACGGCGGTGGCGGACATACTTTTTTCGATGGCCCTCTCCAGGCTCTCCCCCAGATCGTGGGGAGTGAGCTTTCGGCACAGGGCCCGCAAGGCATCGGCCTTTTCCTTCGTATCGGTCACTTCGGCGGCCCGGCCCATGACCACGACGGACTGAAAATAGGTGGTGTACATGGCGGGGGCCACAAAAGCGGGGTCGTCTGCCCCCACAAAGGTGACGCACACCCGTCCGTCCCGGTGGAGCAGATCGGTCTTATGCCCCTGCTTGGCACAGTGGAAATAGAGCTTATCGCCTGCTCGCACCAGAGACAGGGGGATGCAGTAGGGGGCACCGTCCTCAGTGGCAAAGGCCACCGTGCCGTGCTTGCAGCGGTCGATAAGCTCCAAAGAAAATTCCAGGCTCTGTTCCCGGTCACTTCTTCTCATAGTCAGCCTCCTTTTTTGTGTCTTTTGTGTCGTCGCCGGGCTTGGCCTCGGCGGGTTTGGTCAGCAGGGTGACGATGTGGTAATAGAGGGCAGTGGGGTCAGACTGGAACCGGTGGGCCATGGCGGCAGCCTGGGGGCGGCTGGGGGTGAGCAGCTCCAGTTGGAGCAGGGGGGTACCCACGTCGTCCAGACGCAGGGGGAGGGGGCAGGTGCCGTCCTCGTTGTCGCTCACGTCCGCCTGGACCTGGGCCTGGCGGCGGATGGCATCGTTCACCCGGACCAAATTCTCATCGCAGTGCATCCGCACGGAATAGGGCAGACTGCTCTCGCAGATCTCGCTGTTGCGGCGGCCCTTGTCGGTGATGGAATAGTGCTGCTCCTCGTCCCGCTCCAGCTGGCCCGTCTCCACCATGTGACCCACGGCCTCGGTGAGAGAGAAGTAGTCCACGCCCTCGTCGCACAGGGCCAGCTCCAGTAGCTGGAGAAAGGTGACAGGCCCGGCCACCCTGGACATGATGTACAGCACCAGCAGCTTTAAGTCTAATTCACTTTGGATAAATCCCATAGGCATGACGACCGCTCCTTTCCCTTTGGGGCACGGACTGATGTTCGATACATATTCATCAATATTATAGCCCGGCCTGGAAAAAGCCGCAAGCCCTAAATTTGCCCGGAAGCACCGATCCCGGGGCGGAACATAGGATGTATCGGCTCAAAGCCCAGGGCGGGCACGGAAAATGGCCGCCCGTGTCATCTTTTTGTTAGGAGGGAACCCTATGCCAGAAGTGGTCGTGCCCGGTCCCGTGACCGAGGAGCGCCGCATCCGGGAGGCGGTGTGCGTACACACGAAGAAAATTTTCGATTCCTGCCGGGATAAGGACTGTATCGAGGACCTGCGAGTCTATCTCACCCGGAGCTCCCAGGAGGCGGTGGACCGGGCCGTATCGGTAAAGGCGGGCTGCGCCCAGCTGCTGTACGCCTACATCGATGTGGAGCCCGTCACCTTCAACCGGGGCTTTTACACTGTGGACGTGCGGTATTACTACCGCATCTCCGCCGATGCCTTTGTGGGCACGGTCCGCCCGGTGGAGGTGACCGGGCTGGCGGTGTTCGACAAGCGGGTCATTCTGTTCGGCAGCGAGGGAAACGCCAAAATTTTCTCCTCCCAGGCCGGGTGCGGGCCGGACGGCCAGCGTCTGCCCAACACCACCGCCCCCGTGGCCGTGGTGGAGGCGGTGGACCCCCTGATCCTGGGAATGAAGCTGCTGGACGTGTGCGACTGCCGCCCCTGCCCCTGCCAGTGCCAGTGGACCGACGTGCCCCCGGCGGTGGCCGCCGCCTTCCCGGAGGAGCTGGCCTTCACCGGAGAGTCCCACCGGATGTATGTCACCCTGGGCCAGTTCTCCATCATCCGCCTGGAGCGGGACACTCAGCTGCTGACCCCTGTGTATGACTACTGCATGCCCGAGAAGGAGTGCCCCTGCGACGGCGGCAGCTGTCAGGAGGACCCCTGCGAGCTGTTCCGCAAGGTGCAGTTCCCTGTGGGCGAGTTCTTCCCGCCCAACGCCATTACCCCCAGGGGCAGCAGCTATCAGGACATCAAGTCCGGCGGCTGCAGCTGCTCCTGCAGCTGAAAAGTTCAAGCAAAAAGGACCGCCTCGGCGGTCCTTTTTCATCTGATTCAGGTCCCCTGCGTGGGCTCCAGCATGGTCTGGCAGAAGGTCCGCAGCACGGCGGCCAGCTCGCAGCGCTTGATGCCATTGATGGGCCGCAGGGTGTTGTTCTCATAGCCGGACAGCAGCCCGGTGGACACTGCCCACTCCATAGCCGTTCGGCCCCATTCAGACACGCTGCCCCCGTCGGCAAAGCCGGACAGGGACTTGCCCTCGGCCACGTCCAGCCCCTGGCGCTTGGCATACTGCTGGAGCACCAGGGCCAGCTGCTCCCGGGTGAGGGGGGTGGTGGGCAGGAACTTGTTTCCAGAGCCGCTCATCAGCCCCTCCTGGCTGCACCAGTTCACCGCCTGATAGCACCAGTCACCGGAGGACACGTCGGAAAAGTGGGCGGACTTGTCCGCCTGGACAGAGCCGCCCATGCGCCACAGGATCTGTGCCAGCTGGGCCCGGGTGACAGAGCCGTTGGGCAGGAAGGCATCGCTGCCCGCGCCGGAGAAGAAGCCCTGCTCCAGGGCGTACTCCACTGCGCCATAGTACCAAGCGGTGGCGGGCACGTCGGAGGGGACGATCACCGAGTCATACAGGCGGACATAGTAGGACAGGACATATTCCTGCTTGTCGGTGGGGGAGTTATAGTGGAGGGACACGAAGTAGAGGATGCCCTCGGCGTTGGGGCTGGCCGCGCCTGCCTCGGGCAGGGTCTGGCCGCTGCCGGCGGTGTTCCGGGCCTTCAGCACCTCCTGGCCCCGCTGGGCCAGGGTCTTGGCGGTGAGCAGATAGGTCTGCCCGGCCTTCAGGGTGTAGTCGGTCCCCGTCCAGGCCGTCAGCTCGCCGGTGGCAGTCATGGTATCGCACACTGGGCGGTCCTCGCCATCCAGCATCTCATAGATGCCGTCGCCGTTCAGGTCGGTGAGATAGTCCACCTCCACCCACACCCCGTCGACCTTGGGCTGGATATAGAAGGCGGGGTCGCCGGCGGCCCGGTTCACCCGGCAGTCATACCGCACGGCGTCATCGGCCAGAAACAGGCCGGAGCTGCCCCGGCGATAGAGCTTGATGTGCAGATTCACCTCCGGGGAGTCGGTGGTATTGGCATGGATGAGAAAAGAAGCGAAGCCGGTGGACAGGGGGTCCACAGCGGACACAGGCAGCATCATAGAGATGGACATGACCAGGCAGAGCACCAGGCCAAGCCAGCGTTTACACTTGAACATAAAGGTCTCCTTTCGGTTTGGTGGTTTGGATACGAAGTCCATTATAACCAAAAATGCCGGGTTTGACAAGAAAGGGGGGCGGTTTCTCTGGCACGAAAACCGTTTTTCCCGGTGGACAGGCCCCTTTGGGCTGTGATATAATAGCAAAATAAACAAATGTGGTGATGATATGGGCTGGATTTTCAACATTTTGCCGTGCTATGGTCTGATCCCTCTGGGGGCGTCTTTTCTGGGTGCGCTGCCCCTGTTCTTCGGGGGCCCCTCGTGGACCTGTCTGGTCACAGTCCCGCTTCTGACCTGGCTGATATATTTCTCCCTTGGTGGACGGGTGGACCGGCGGCGGGGAGCCCGGATCAACGGCATCTCCCTGCTGCTCCTGGCCCTCTGCTTCACGGTGCTGATGGTCCTGGGAAAGGGCAGTGTGGACAGCACGGCGGTGGGGCAGCTGCTGTGGCTGACCCTTCCCTTCTGCCCGCTGTGGCTGATCTTGTCCCTTATGGGGGAGCGGCTGATCCTGGTTCTGGCCATCTTTCTGACCTATGCCGCCGGATATCTCTTCTGCACCTGCCGGAAGGGGGAGCGCCCCCGGTGGCGGCGGCTGGTCCTCCCCGGGGTGGGGCTGGCCCTGTGCGCCGCCCTGTGTACGGTGCTGTATTGCAGCCGGCCGGAGGTGCGCTATGGGGGCCACGGCTTTGCCTATATGAGCGGCTTCTCCAGCACCGACTTCAGCCAGTACATGGTCTACAGCCAGCCCGGCAGGCTGGCCGCTCTGGATCACCCGGCATCGTTCCAAATAGAAGACCAGGCGGATATGCCGGTGATGGACGGGGCGGAGGCCTGTTACCCCCTGTACGCCGCAGCGGCGAAGGCGGTGTATCAGGACATCGCCGCCATAGAAGCCGATTGGGCCCACAGCGGAGCGGACACCGGGACCAACGGGAAGATCGTCACCTTCACCAACACCGTGATGGGCTTTGACCGGCTGGTGCGGGGGGATGCGGACCTGTTTTTCGGGGCCAGACCGTCGGCAGACCAGCTGGCGTATGCGGCGGACCTGGGAGTGGAGCTGGAGATCACCCCCATCGGCCGGGAGGCCTTTGTCTTTTTTGTGGAGGAGGACAACCCGGTGGACAGCCTGACCCGGGATCAGCTGCGGGCCATCTACCACGGAGACGTGACCGATTGGAGCCAGGTGGGCGGGACGCCGGGAGAGATCGCCGCCTTCCAGCGCCCGGCGGGCTCCGGTTCCCAGACCATGATGGAGTATTTCATGGGGGAGGTCAGCCTGAAGGAGCCCTTGACCTATGAGATGGTGGACTCCATGGCGGGGGTCATCCGCCATGTGGCCCAGTATGCCAACGAGCATGGAGCCCTGGGCTACTCCTTCCGGTATTTTATCGAGGGGCTCAGCCAGGAGCAGGGGGTCAAGCTGCTGGCAGTGGACGGGGTGTCCCCCGACTTGCCCCACATTGAGGACGGGAGCTATCCCCTCACCGTCCCCCTGTGTCTTGTCACACGGAAAGATACCCCCAACCCCAACGTGAAAAACATGATCGACTTTTTCCTCTCCCCGGACGGACAGACCCTGGTCCGTAAGACGGGCTACGGGGCCTTGATGCCCCGGCCGGAAGGGGAATAGACACAAGAGATCGAACAACACACAACGGAAAGGAAGCGGCAGAAATGGGCACACGGCTGACCGCGATCGTGGACAATGTGGCGGAGGGGGACTGGACGGGAGAATGGGGCCTGTCCCACGGGTCTGCATGGACGGCATATGAGACTGTCAAAAAAGCCTGTCATTGCGAGCAGGCCCAACGGGCCGACGTGGCAATCCGTGACCCCCGTCCTTTGGCCCCCTTGTCAAAGGCCGATTCCCCTTATCAAGGGGAAATGTCCCAAAGGGACAAAAGGGATAGGGCTAGCTGTCAGCGAAGCTGACTGAGGGATTCCGGTTTTAGGATAGCTTTCCGGGGGTCGGAATCCTTCCGTCACGGCTTCACCGTGCCAGCTCCCCCACAGGGGGAGCCAAGGGACGGGGGATGCAGATTCCCACGCCGCTGCGCAGCCGTTGGCAGCTCTGCTGCCTTATGGATGCAGCGTACCCCTTACGGATGCAGCGTACCCCTTGCGGGTACTGCGCTCCTCGGAATGACAGAAGAGGGTTTATCGACACGCTGATATCCCGTGACAGCACGAGATTTTGCCCTGATCGTAAATCATTTTAAACACAGGTTGACAAAGAGAGCGGCAGAATGTATACTTTCTAAAAAATACGTTTACGGTCTGGCCCGTGGGTCGGGCCCGGAAAGGAAGCATACCATGCAGACCGCAAAACACCCTGCGCTGCCCCTGGCGATGACGGCAGTGATGGCCGCTGTCATGGCGGTGGTGGCCCCGTTCTCCATCTCCATTGGCCCCATTCCCCTGTCCCTGTGTACCTTGGTCATCTATATGAACGCCTATATTCTGGGCTGGAAGCGGGGCACCGTGGCCACCCTGGTGTACATTCTGTTGGGTGCAGTGGGGAT
>QWCK01005558.1_pt1 | contig 11368 bp, 7 predicted proteins | sample 1972571 | NCBI WGS metagenome assembly QWCK01 (sample SAMN09866710, study PRJNA288562) | Human gut metagenome isolate term2_stool, whole genome shotgun sequencing... | isolation source: gut | host: Homo sapiens | place: USA: California | reverse complement strand
CGCCGGGAATAAAGCCCAACGCAAGAACCGCCATGACGGCCGCGATGGATTTTCTTTGCCGACTTGCGACCGATTTCCCATGGCCTTTCGCGATTTCAGATGTCACTACCCAAGCACCCTTTACTTTACTCCAGACAAGTTTGTAGATTTTGTTCATGTTTTTCTCCTTTGCTTTTCTGCATGCTTTACGAATTACCATTTTGTCCGATAGAAAATGAACCTTCTCGGGGATTTCCCGATATGCTTTCTTGCATACTTTATCGTCTTGGAGTAAGCACTTCCTTTCAGAAAAACTTGCGCTTGCTTGGAAGTTGTGACTATTTCCACCATCTGCCAAGTCCGGCATACCTCTTTGCGATCCTGACATATAATTATGATTCTATATGTAAATCTTATTTGTATTATAGATGTATTACAGGTTAATTACACCCCCTATCTCTATATAAATTTCGCATGTAATGTATGATTTTAATGCATTGATACGTGAGCATGCATTCTAAGCGCTGACAGAATTTGAGGGATCCGCCTTGTGACAACAGATGCCCGTTTTTGCCGATCCAAAATAAAAAAGAACATCTTAACAGATTCCTTGTGTTTTATTCTTTTATGAAAACAGTTTTCTAAATCTATAACTTATGGTATTCTAATCATAGCAAATCATTTTGTGCGTAGAGCGTTACAAGAAAAGGGTGTTACCATGGATGAAAACAATCGGAAGTTTGAACAGGTAAACGAAGAAGTCGCTTCTTCCGTAATGAACGATACCACCTCGCCGGAAAAATCAGCCGCGGATGTTACCGTCACAGAAGGAAAAGCAAACGAGGCGGAACCCGCAAGAGAACGCGTCATCGAAAAAACGACAGTCATCAAAGAAGTCCCCGTAAGCAAAGGCGTAAATCGCGTAGTGTATATCCTGCTTGCTTTTTTCTTCGGCACGCTGGGAATTCACCGCTTTTATGCGGGGCATGCGTTCGCCGGAATATGCTATCTTCTTTGCAGCATCATCGGCTGGAGCCTGACATGGTTTTTGGGCATCGGCTTTATTATACTGGGCATCGAAATGATATTTTGCCTGTATGACATCGTGCGGGCCGCTTTCGCTACCGCCGATGAGCACGGCCAGATCCATGTATAAACCGGCATGCCGCTTCAAATCGAGTAAAGCTTAGGCGCATGTTTTTCTTTTCTTTAGCTTTTTCAGATGATCAATAAATGAACACGAAAAAAGACCGTGAATGTATTCACGGTCCTTTTTGTTTCGCGGAATCGCTCGAAATCTCTTTGATTAACCTTTTTTCTTCTAAGCCATGTGTTTTTCAAGCTTCTGTTTTATCGTTCTAAACTTATTCAGATGAACTTCGTGACTAAAGTTTTCCGTCAATATTTCATACGACGCATCGAAAAATTTCTTTACATCTTTTTTGGCGCGCGTCCCCGCCATCATATAGATAATATAAATACCTTGCAAAATCGCCTTGGCCACCATCGGATCTCCACCGGAGTAGGAAATAATCTGACTGAATGCAAGGTATAACTCATCTTCGACCGAATAACTTTGGTAGATTATTTTTGCATCTTCATCTTCCTTGAGAACTATAAATTGATTATCTGTGGCCAAGAGCTTCCCCAGTAACGATGACATTTTATTGATACATGTAATCGCGGTATTGGGATCATTTATCCCGGGGCTCAACGCCATGTTCGCAATTTCGGTAAGTTTGACAATGCCCTGATGATAGTCTTCTTCTTCATTGTTGTACATATTTATTAAAAACAATGCACTGATTTTTTCTTTCAGCTCTTCCGTTTTTTCAGCATTTAATTCCCCTTGAAAAATTTTTAAATCGCCCAATGCTTCGCCTTCGGCTGCGTATTCACTAATTCTCTTAGCGATGACCAGCTCCGCTTTGATCCCTTTAAGCTCTTTTAAAATATCATCCTCATCTATTTTGAACAGATACCCCGAACTCCCTGCTACGATAGGGATCTCGGTTGCTTGTTCATCTTCCTTATAATGTTCCGCCTTTTTTCTGAGTTCTACCTGTTCGTCAATAAGCTTGTCACAGTCAGCATAGACCGCTTCGATAACATTTGAAATTTTAATGTTATCGATAACCTGTTTGGAAAACGTGATAAACCCCATCATTGCAATGATTAGATACGCGATCCCGAAACTTCCGGCAACGACACGTTGATCCGGTCCGAGACCTTGTAAAAGTAAAATGCTGATGGCGGAATAAAAGAAGCCGCTGACAAATACACCGTATAAACCGATTACTCCCGTTCTGTCGATAAACGCCTGCAGCATTCGCGGCGATATGCTGCTGCTGTATTTGTTAAGCACAGTAACGATAATGGTAAAACAAAAAATGCTGATGGTTAAAAATACACCCGAGATGTTCGAAAGAAAATCAACAGACACTTCCACCGACAGCAGTAACGACCTCGGGATATAGGATTTCATGAAAGGATATCTGAGATCAAAAAACCAAGTGATTAAAAGAAGCAATAACGTCCAAATGATAAACTTTGACATCTTTAAAAGGTTTTTTTGATTAAAAAACCACATCCTGATTTCAGATACCATGTTTTCCTCCTGCATTAAAGCATTTTTTTATCATCATTATCTTACCATATCTGCTTACATTTTATTCCGATCTCCTTATGATCAATAGCGGAACACGAAAAAAGACCGTGAATGTATTCACGGTCGTTTTATTTGAAGTCAACATCTCGGTGCAATAACTCGGAGTTCTAATGTCAGTGCCGCTATAAACGACTTCTGAAAACGTTTCTGATATCAATCACTCGGTCGATTACTTCATTAATCAACGCGCCATAATTTTCATGATTATCGAAGTCCAATCCGCCGATATAATAAATAATTCTTGACGCTTTTTTATCGTCCAACCGTTGCCAATCCATAGCGAAGCCAAGTTCATTTTCTATGGCCTCGGACTCCGCGTGCAGTCTGTCGAAAAGTTCCTTATTATCCCTGATGTAAACTTCGATCCCGATACTGTTGCTTTTATTGACCAACGTAACGGATATATGCGCCTCGCTTGTTCCCAACGCGACATTGTACCAATGATCCGTCGTCGCTTTTCGTATATTGAACGGCTTATTCCGTGCCGCCACCATCTCATTAAATTGGGTCCAGAAGTTAAATCGTTCCGATTGCGCCTTGCTTAACTCTCCGTTGTCTCTGCTTACACTCGCCGTTTTAACAAAATCATTCGGCTTTTCGATAATGACAAATTGAGGCGCCGGCAAAGAGGCGCCGATTCTGAACGCGTGAATTTCCATCAGGAAAAAGGAAACGCCTTTCGTCATCTTATTGTTCAGCCATTCGATCGCGCTTCGGTGCTCTTCCCGCGCCTCTTTGACGATCCAAATCACGACATCGGCGTCCAGTCCGGAAGCGTAGGTGATGATTTTACCCAAATGATCGTGATTGGTGGCCTCCAGCTGATTTTCAATGACCACTGTAATCCCGGTAGTCTCATCTTTCGCCACTAAATCGCAACGATACGCGCCGACAAAGACCTCTTGATTTACGTCGGTCAGTGTCAAGCCAATTTCATTGCTCAGCATTTCCATATTTTCTTCTTTGGCGAGCCATCCCGAGAAATCGTATTGCTCGTGCTTCCACAGTTCCCTGATATCGACTTCTTCCAATTTTCCCAGTCTCAATTTGTTCACGGTCCTTTTAATGTCTTTCCATCATATTCGTTAGCGAATGCAAACTGCTCAGAACGATGATTCAAACTGTTCCCGTTCTTCTTTTGCACATGTTCGATCATTTTAAGCCACGATACTTTATTTTTTATAACATCATCAAATGTATTCCATTATAAAATATTCTCAAACTCTTCGTATCACTCCAGCATTAGATTCGTTTTTTAATTAATTAGATCTTTTCAATTCTTATCTTTTCACAATTACTAACTATAACCCTATTACTATGAATTAATATCTCTTTTGCTTTTTTTACATTAGCTGCATAGTAATTTATGCTGTATAAATATTTATCGTAATCTTCATATATGTCTAATATTTCTTTTTGATTGTCATATGTTAATATCCAAAAATATTCCTTTAAGAGCTCGATCTTTTTCCTTAAATTCACGTGATTATCATGCTCAAAAAAGTTGGTGTACAAATTTTTACCTTGCTCATAATATGGTGGATCAAAAAATGTAAAAGTTTCATTTGGATTATGCCTTAATATAATTTTATCAATAAACTCATTTGCTTCCATATTGTATAGCTGGATTTTATCTTTATAGCCACTTATTCTTACAATTTTTCTTATCAAGTCATTTTTATTAAATCTACAGCCTAGCTTATAATTACCATTTTGATTTTTTCCACCTATTGGTCCACCAGTAATTATTCCTGATCTATTTGTTCTATTTAAAAAAAATGTTGCAAATGCTAACTCATAAGAGTATATTTTCTCTTCTAGCGATTTATTATATATATTTTTTTGAATTTCCCACTCTTGAATAGTTATTCTAATGTTGTTTATATCCTCAACAAATCTTGCAGTCTCATTTAATATTGCATACCATATCGAATAAATAGCAATATCATAATCATTTATTATTACAGACTTTACTTTATTTTTAAATAATAATTCCAATCCAGCACCAAATCCACCCGCAAATGGTTCAACGTAAACAATATTATCAAGCTTATTAATTTCCAATACTTGCATTACAAATCTTGATAATTGAGTTTTACCTCCAGGATATCGTAACGGCGAATATGTTCTTGGCATAATTTCATCTCCTTAATAAATAATGTTGTTTCCCTAAAGCTGCTTAAATAATCTATTGAAAGCAGTGTTAAATTTTTTATAAAAAGCTTCAAGCTTGTTAGCCTCCGCTTCGTACCAATAATTGAAAGCTACATCAACAATGTGTTTATTATCATTAAACCACGCTTTAATTTTATCAAGTTCTTTATGTTTACCATCATATGAATCCGTATTTGGTCCAGCATTTCTAAGTGAATCATAATTTAAACTTATATCCTCAATATAAGGGTCGTAAAAAAACTTATCATTTTGATTTAAGCTAAATAAATAATCATAAAATACCATTTCTATATTTTTATCTAATTCAACAAAAAATATATTGCCATTGTCTTTATTTATGTGATTTTTATATTCAGTCCCCGCTAATAAATCATTTAATTGAGCTCTATTATCCTTAGAAGATAAATCAGGATCAAGAAATATCAAGTGATTTTTAAATGTAGAATAATCATTTTTTATCAATTTTATTAATTGAGTCCATCCTATAGATATTTCAGGCATAAAAATATTAGAACCGTATTCAAAGTTATTTTTTTCAAGTATTTTATTTAAAAACCATCTTCCTATATCATCTTCAGTTATTATTACTATTCTGTTACTTGATAACATTCCGCTATACGTTTCCTGTAAATTATTTTTTACAAATTTAGTGGATGGGGCTATCTTTAATTCGATACCACCTCTAGAATTATTTAAATAATGATTTGAAACTTTTTGTGATTTCGATACCCTGTCATTTCTTTTATTAATATGTTCTAATAGAGTTTGACTATGTGTTGTGAAGAATACTTGCAACTCTAATTCTTGTGATTTATTAACTAAAAAATCCAACAGTCTATTTTGTGCAGCTGGATGTAATGTAGCATCTAATTCATCAATTAACAGCAACCCTCCAGAATAATATTCGTAAGTTTTTTTCAAATTTTCGAAAGAGTATACTGCTAAAAGTATTTGTCCTAGATTGTCTTGTCCAGACGAGTTGGCTTTGTATGAATACTTTTCTGTATCAAATCCGACACCTCTTTTTTGCGTAACATCTGTATCAACATTAACCAAAGATAAATAATCATCTTTAGAAGATAGTATCTCTCTATGCTTATTAGATATTTCTTCATCATATTCCGTTTTTATTAAAGTTTGAGTTAAGGATTCAGACTCTCCAACTGGAAATAATCTAGACAAGCCTAGATAAATTACTGGCCAATTTAACTTTTTCTCTGTTTCACGTATATTTTTTATTTTTTTCGGTATTAGTCTGTATCTTTCATTATTTAGTATAATATCCTTTTTAGTTATTTCATAAAGATTTTTGTCTAGGTCTATTAATTTTTCTACCCTTTTAGTCATTTTCCCATTTTGGTAGGTTGCTCTGAAAGAAAGTTCCTTAACAAAAGGATTGGATTTATCTTCATTAAATTTAGGCAAATCGTCAAAATATAATTTACATACATCTCCTGTTTTATCTTTAGTAATATCCCCCTTTATTAACTGACTATATTCGCCTTTAAATGCTTTTCCATTTAATTGTTCTCCATCTTTCTTTTTTAATTCTCCGCAATTACTAAGAATAGCTAATATAGTAGATTTTCCTGTTGCATTGTGTCCAGATAAGCAATTAACACCTTTAACAAATTCAAAGCTATATTCCCCTTCAAATGCTCTGAAATTTTTAATGTCTAACTTTGAAATATACATTAATTAACCCCTTTCTATTTATATATCTTAAACGCTGCATTATTAAACTCTTCCACCCTAAACTCTCTATTAAAGAATGGAAACCCTATAATCCTATACTTATTATCATCTACATAAATTTTTGTAGGTATCCCTTGCTCCTCAATTTTTAACAGGAAATCTTCTTTCCATTTGTCTTTTTCTAGCAGATGGTTTCCTTTAGGTTCGATATAAATTTGTTCTTGCAAATATCCATCTGTACCTTTCTTTCGTAAGAACAATAAAAAGTCCGGCTCAAACCTTTCTCCCGTATCGAACTCATAAATAGCCAATGCCGGTATTCTTTCATTTCTCACAAGATACATCTCATCATATTTTTTTGCTAAATCGCACTCTATCCCCTTGAAATACTTAACAAAAGCTTTTTCTTCAGTAGTTCCATAATTGTCAGTATAGACGTACCAGTCTTCAAACGACAGATCCATTCTGTATTCATTTACCGTTAGTGCTTGGGATATCCCAATACCGTCTCCATGCGGATTGTCGATATATATTTTTTTATCTCGCAACACTTTATGGATAGGACTCGCATAAAATTCTTTCGTTCCTTCATATTCCGCTTTTATTTTTTGGATATGCGTTGAAACATCTTGCAAAATCTTCATGACACCATCATACAAATCGATGGCCCTTACTTTTTCATAAGGACTTTCGATTTGAAGGGTAATATTCCCTAAATAATGATCGTCTTGTAAAAATTCTTTTTTGGACCTTAAATTAGGAAAATAGGATTGCAACGTATTGAATTTTAAAACTTCAAAGTTATCCATCGCGCTTTCTGTAATGTTAAGGGGTATCTCCTTGAATTTGTATTGAGAGGCTTTAACCGCCCTTTCAGCAGCATTATTATCCTCATCAAATAAGCCGAAAATAAAGGAAGCGCCGGTTGAGACTTGGTGTTGATAAAAACCGCTTTGAATTTTCTTGTCAATTTCTTTAACTTTACTTCGTAACTTCTTCCTCTTTTTATTGGAAAACACCAGCGCCTGCTTATAAAAATCCGTTTGCTTAAAACTGTCTTTCAGTCGGTATTCCCGCTCTGTGAATACCTCCGGCAAAAGTCCCGTCTGCTTTAAGGCATAGCGCAGCTCGGCGATATATCTTGAATCCTGCATCGAGTGATACAAAAGCGTTTCCAATATCCTGTATTCATTAGTGAGGTCATTGTCATACTTACGCTTATTTCGTGGTTGGTCTTCTTCCATTTGGTAAGGACAATATCTGGCTCCGCGGCCGATCAGTTGCGCTTCACTGATCGTGGTCTTCCCCGGCTTGCCATTCCTGCCGTCCCTGGTTTCATACAGTCTCACGATATCAAAAAGATTCAGCACATCCCAACCTTCATTCAGCATATCCACCGTAAAAATGATTCGATAGGGGTTGTCCTCATCCTCAAGAGAGTTGACGGCAACCTGTTTTTCCTTTTCTTCCGCTTCACTTTTAGAGTTTAATATGATGGAATGTTCCTCGGAAAATCCCAGTTTCAGGTCCGCCACAAGGGCGTTTAAGCTTGCATCTTTAGCCAAAAAATATTGGATCGCGTTGCTCAAGTATTCATTGTCAGAATCTTTGAACCGCAGTATTTCATCGGCACGAAGAGTATTTAGTCTCTGATAAAATTCATCATAAAACTCTTTTGATTCTTTAATCGTCTTTGACTTTAAGAGAACAACCGTCTTTATATTTTGGCCGCTGTCGCCGAAAAGATGTCTCCTGTACTCGCTCAGCACAAGAGCCAGCAGAGTCCTCGTCCACCGGTCATAATCACCTTGCATGTTCTTAAAATCTTTAGTGTATCCGCTCTCCCTAAACTTCGCCAACGTGTAGTCATAGACAATTTTGTCCAAATACTTTTTCTCCACATTGGGATCTTTTAAATCGGCCGTCGCCGTAAACTCTAACAGAACATTATCCCGATTGGCCCTAAAAATCCTCTCAATCGTATACTCCCAACTTTGGGCATTGAATTCGATATTCGCTTTTTCCGTTTTCGTGAGTCCCTTCGTTGCGGTATTAATATGGTGGGACTCATCGGATATCAAGACAATTTTTTCATCTTCAAAATCTTCAATGGTCGGAGCATTCTCTTTCGGAAAATTCATATCCAAATGCAATTTTTGCGTAGAAGTAAAGCAGATATTAATCGCATTGTTGTCATAAAAAGCGAAATTATCCACTTCCTCCACTTGAACCTGCTCGCCCACAAGCTCAATAGCATCCGCGAACAGATACTTCATAGAGTTTTGATTGAGAAAATTTTCCTTTGTTTTTTCGATAATATTGTTCTGGTTAACAAAGAACAAAAACTTCCTGTACCCCTGCGCATACAGGTAGAGAATCAGACCGGCCATAATCACCGTTTTGCCGGATCCCGTCGCCATATGAAAGAGCGTATGGATTTGCTTATTTTTTCTCAATTTACTTTCAACATATGTTATAAAATACTTAAAAGCCTCTACCTGATATTCGCGCAACGCTATATTGAGATTTAAATTCGGCTCGATATATTCGGGCAAGTCTTTCAAATGTCCGGCCTTCTTAAGCGCATCTATATCCTGATATAAGTATTGCTTCGCCATAGGATTACTCCTCGCCATAGAAACTTCTCGTAAATTTCTTGTCCGCCTCGCTCACTCCATAATCTTCGTCATCTATATCGGACAGATTCACATAGAGTTTGTTTTTATTTAAAAGCTCCATCACAAGTTTTTTTTGCTCATCCATCGACAAGCTGTCAAAATCATCCATACTGTCTTGCAAAGCACCGGGAAGGACAGACGGGATCAACTTCCCGCCGTCGATAGCCTTATTTAAAACCATTTTAACGGCAGCGGATGTAGTCGCAGCTTCAAGCTCAGTAACAAGGCTTTCACTATCCTCTAAAAGTTCGCAATAGACAAAAGAGCCACCGCCCTTCCAATCAACTGCTTTTGAAATGCCGCCCTGCTCGCCGTCAATTACCTTTTTTAGTCTCTCTACAGTTACATCTTCAATGTAATCCATTTGTTCGACTCCAATATAACGACGTCCCATTTTATGAGCGACAGCGGCCGTTGTACCTGAGCCCATAAAAAAGTCAAGAATGTAATCATCCGCCTTGGAGCCAATGTGCAGTATTCTTCGCAAAAGAGCTTCCGGCTTTGGTGTGTCAAACACCTTCTCACCGAATATCTTGTTCAAATTTTGAATCGCTTCTTGATTATGCCCCACCTCTGAATAGTCCCATATCGTCTGTGGAGTGACTGATTGTTTTACATCTGCTAAAAATCTCTTTACTGAAGGCACATTTGAGCCATCTTCCCCAAACCAAATCCTATTGTCTTTCACCATTTCTTCAAACTTTTCTTTTGAGGCCCTCCAACAGCGACCTGTCGGTGGGTTTACCACTCTTCCGCTGGGGGTGGTAATAGGGTAATCAGTTGATTCATTATATGTTCTTACTGAAAAGTCGCCCGACTTCCATGGCCCCCTCGGATCGTTATCAATATTCTGATACCTGGAGTCCATTTTTTCTGTTCTTGGAAGGCCGTTGACCTTCAGCTGTTTTTTATCTTTAGCAAATAATATAATATGGTCATGCATGTCCGAAAAATATCGAGCATCATTTTGAGGTGAATATTTTTTCTTCCAAATAATGTTCGCAACAAAATTTTCCCGTCCGAAAATCTCGTCGCATAATACTTTTAAGTAATGTGCTTCATCATCATCAATATTTATCCAGATACATCCTGTCTTAGAAAGCAATCTATGAGCAAGCTTAAGTCGGTTTTTCATGAATGTAAGCCAGGTTGCGTGGTTATAGTTATCATTATATCCAAAGCTATCTGAGCCTGTATTGTACGGCGGATCTATATAAATTAGTTGAACTTTATCTTCATACTTTTTCCTTTTCAGCAAAGAAGACAATGCAAGCAAATTATTTCCTTTAATGATCAAGTTATCATCGTCTTTAAATTCTATATTCTCTTCTACGTCATCCTTGGTGTATCTTTTCGCATTGGATAAAACTTTCGGGGCAAGGAGTCTGTTGACTTGGTCCGGTGCCAGAATTTCGTTGTAAAAAATCTCATTCCTTTTTTGATCGTCCTTCGTTTGTCCGCCTTCCAAGACGCAATCTTTATACGGCCACACTAAAGAAACATCGCGCTTTTGACTTATGGGATTATAATCGGCGCCGACAAGACCGACTTTATTTCTGTACACGGTATAGGAGTCCGGAAGAAATTCTTTCGATTCCAAAACCCAGACAAATTTATTTTTATCAAAGACGTATATGTCATCTACCTTTGTAAAGAAGCTTTCTTTTAATAAGTCATTCTTCAGCAGCGCTTTCAGCAATTTCTTATCATTACTTCTTGCCGCTTCGGATACCTTCGTTTTTATGATTTGTTGATTTTCACCAAGAAATCGTTTGTCCGCGCTCAAAACTTTTTTAAATGCGTCTAGAAATTTCATGCTCCACCTCACATGCTCCACTATATCCGCCACTATGCACGCAAGCGCGCCATATCTTCACGCGCGTTTCCAGTCAATCCTTTTCACTAAGTAATTTTGATTTGATTGTAGTATATCAGTATTCAAAACTTCGTGCATATCCAGTATTGTCTGTCATGTTATGATGTTGGGCGAGTTTTCTGTTTGCTTTTCATGTGATCAATAAAGAAACACGAAAAAGACCGTGAATGTACACGGCCTTTTTTATTTAATGCAAGTACTTTACAACTCTTATTCCCATTCGATCGTCGCCGGGGGTTTGCCGGTGATGTCGTAGACGACTCGGTTGATGCCTTCGACTTCGTTGACGATGCGGTT
>QWCK01005555.1_pt1 | contig 11371 bp, 6 predicted proteins | sample 1972571 | NCBI WGS metagenome assembly QWCK01 (sample SAMN09866710, study PRJNA288562) | Human gut metagenome isolate term2_stool, whole genome shotgun sequencing... | isolation source: gut | host: Homo sapiens | place: USA: California | reverse complement strand
ACGTTCATGCCGGCCTCTTTTGCGGCCTGCCGGTCTTCAACAAAGGCGTTGGCGGTCATGGCGAAAATCGGAATGGAGGCGGCATCATCACGTCCATGAACACCGCATCGTAATATCCTGCCGGGTGCTTCGAGAATGCATCGATCGCCTTTTCGCCGTTCTCGGCCCACTCCACTTTCGCGCCGCGGCAGCCGAGAAGCTCTATCAGTATCTCAGCGTTCAGCTCGTTGTCCTCGGCCAGGAGAAACCTCTTGCCCTCGAATCGATAGGAGGTGCTCTCCGGCACGACTTCAAGCGGCGGACAAGCATCCGCCGACGAGACGACGCGAAGTTCCAATGTCACGCGAAACGAGCTGCCTCGTCCTTTTTCGCTGTCGACCTCGACAATGCCGCCCATGGCGTCGATCAGCGCCTTCGTTATGGACATCCCCAACCCGGTTCCCTGTATCCGCGCGATAGACACCTCTTCGCTGCGCTCGAACGGATCGAAAATACGCTCGACGAATTCCGGCGACATGCCCATGCCGTCGTCGGTTATCGTGAAAGCAACGCTCGCATAGCTGGGCCGCGTTTTCGCCAGCTCCTGCACGACGAGGGCTATGGAGCCGCCCTCCTGCGTGTACTTCACCGCATTGGACGCAAGGTTCAAAAGGATCTGGCTTATGCGCAGCTCGTCTCCCGAGAACGCCTTATGCTTCATCTTCGAGCAATCGATGCGCAGCTCTTGACTCTTCGCCTGAGCCTGAGGACGGATGATGGCCTCTACCCCGCCCACGACGTCATCGATGTCGAACCGACGCTCCTGAAGCTCCATCTGCCCGCTTTCGATGCGCGACATGTCCAGAATGTCGTTGATCAGCGAGAGGAGGTAACGGGACGAAAGCCCGATCTTGCCGAGGCAGTCGGTCAGCTTGTCCCTGTTGTCCAGCGAGGCGGCGGCGATGGTGGTCATGCCGATGACCGCGTTCATGGGCGTGCGGATCTCGTGGCTCATCCGTGAAAGGAAGTCGGATTTGGCACGGCTGGCCTGTTCCGCCGCGGTCAGGGCGTCCTTGATGATTTGCCGGTTCCGTTCCGCCTCGCGTTCCTTTTCCTGCTGCTCCAGCACCAGTTTGGTGATGTCGAGGATATAGGAAAGCATGTATTCGCGGTTGTCATCATAACGGTACAGGGACATGTTCCATGTCTTGTAGGCCGGGGAGCCGTTGGTATTCACCGTGTACTTGATGGAGCATGAGCCGCCTTCCCTGCGCATACGGCTCAGCGCTTCCGGGAGTGAGACCGCCCGCAGGAAGGACTCCCGGTCTTCGGGAGCTACATAGCGTTCGGAGTAGCGGGCGATCAGCGAGCCGTAGTCGGAGCAGGCTTCGAGGGGATAACGGTTGATCAGCGTGGGGAGATGGAGGGTATAGCTCTTTGTCTCCACATCCGTTTCTATGATGTATTCGCATGTTTCGCGCAGGATGGCCCGGAAGCGGTTTTCCTCCTGCTGCTGTGCGATGCGGATGTCGTGGACGTCCCGCACATTGAGCAGGATGGAACCGTCGTCGCCGAAGTAGGTATAGCGGGCGCATTTCCACCGCAGGCTCCCGTCCGGGGTCAGCACACGGTAGTAGCAGGTGCCCTCCTTTTCTTCCTCAAGCGTTTTGAGCATGTTGCCGATGCTCAGGGTTTTGAGGCACGTTTCCTGGTCCTCGCCGCATACGATGCGGGAGATGGCGTGCGCCAGTTCTTCGGAAAAAATGCCTGATGTCGGTATATCGTAATAGGAGGCGTTTGAAGGCGTCCACATGACGTATCTGCCTGTGGAGGGATTGATCTGGCAGATACTTTCATAGTCGCGGCGCAGTTCGAGATCGAAAATCCGTTGGAGGCGCTCCTTCTCCTGGCTGATGCGTTTATTCTCCGTGATGTCGCGGATGATGCCGACCACGCGGGCAAGCGCGCCGTTCTCATAGACGGGTTGGCCTTGCAGGAGGCACCAGACATAGTCTCCATTGATCTTGAGGTTGCGGAGCCGGACTTCCGCGGAGCCGCCCTGAGTGCCCGAGAATACCCGCATGGCCGTTTCCGCATCTTCGGGATGGGCAATTTTCTGATCGTAAAGTTTCTTGCTGAAGTTGGGGGATACGTGTTTGGCAATCTCGGTTTCGTCCCCCCGGCGGATCGTCTCATAGAAGACGACCGTATCCGTTTTGCGATCATACTCATAGATCACGTCCGCGGAGTTTTCCATAATGATGCGGTAACGGTCGCGTTCCCGATAGAGCTGGATCTGTGCCGTCTTCTGCTTGGTGATGTCAATGAAGACGCATTGGTAGACTTTTGCGCCGTGCGCGTTTTCCACGAACCGGGCGATGAGGTGGATCCAGATGGTCTGCTCGTTATCGAAGCGGCGGCAGCGGTATTCGATGTCTACCGGCGCATCCGTTTCGGCGGCTTCCATGAACGCGGTTACGATTGCGCCGCGATCCGCCGGGGCGACGGCACTGAGCGTCCCTTTGTATGCGGTTCGGTCCGTGCCGAGCATCTGGAAGAAATTGTCGTTGGCCTCAAGCAGGGAAAGCTGTGTCCCGATAAGGACTTTGGCGACGCCGCCGGGAATGCTGTCATAGGTGGAGTCGCGTTCCCGCTCGACGCGCTGAAGCTCCGTGACGTCTGAATAGGCGGCTTGGATGACGGGTACTCCGTCCATATTGTTGATGATGTTGGCGCTGGCGCAAACCCAGCGGACAGCCCCGTCCCGCCGGATGATACGGCAGTTATAGACGGTGGGGCGGCGATCCGCGATGAGGCGCTCGATGTGTTCCCGCACAGTGTCCACATCGCAGGGGTGGACGATGCTCATGAGCGATCCGCCGGTTTCCGTGCGGAACTGCTCTTCGGTGTAGCCGATGACATCGAAGGTGAAGGCGTTCGCGTTGAGGAAGGTTCCGTTGAGATCATATTGGACCAGCGCGCACAGCGTGGTGTCATAAAGGGATTGGAAAAACGCTTTCTGCCGCCGGATGGTATCGTTGGTGTGGCGCCGTTCCGTGATATCCACAATGACGCTGTTGATGACGGTCTTGCCTTCCTCGTTTTTGCTTTTGCTGCCCGTGTCCCAAACCCATATGAGTTTCCCGTCTTTCCGCTGCATGCGGTATTCGGTGGAGTAGGTCAGGGAATTGGCGAAGCAGCGCTCGCAATCCGCCAGGGCCTGCGGCAAGTCCGGCGGATAGACGAGTTCGGTCATCCTGCCGCGGCATTTGGCCATGAGCTCCTCTTCGGTATACCCGAGCATCCGGCACAGGCCCTCGTTCACGTAGAACAGCGAATAGTATTCGTCATCCCAGTTGGCCTTGAGGCCGGAGGAGACGGTGCTGTTCAGGAGGGCTATCTGGCGGCTCTTCTCCACAAGGAGGCGCTGGAGGTATTCGTAGCTCTGCCTGCCGATCTGTGCAGGGAAGTCTTCCCCTTCCCGCATGTCTGCATAAGGATTGGAAATATGGATGAGCGTTATTTTCAGCTCTCCATCCACGAGCTTATAGGAGAAGGTCACGCGTTGATGGGCGCGGAGGACATAGCCTGTTTCAGGCTTGGTGGCGATCCAGCAGCGTCCGGCGACGAGGCATGAATGCTCATCCCACGAAACAAGGCGGTAGTCCTCATCGGTGATGATGCAGTCGGGCACGGCCTTTTCCGCATAGGTACGGAGAAAAAAGTCCTTTATCGTCTCGTAGTCGTAGCAGATCTGATCTTCGCCCGCCCCGATCCACGTGAGGGTTTCGTGAAATAAAGGAAGGATTTTGTCGAGGTCATGTTCGCAATAGTGGGCGCGCATGATTTCGGCGGTCAGTTGGGGAGCCTTCAGAAACAACGTGTTCATTCTTGATCCTGCGGTTGCGGAGAAAAGCCGGATGAGCGGCGGTGGAAGCGGAAGGAACGGACGGACGCCGCATGGGGACGGCGGAGAACGCCCGGAGAGGAGAGTGGGGCACGGATACTGACGGTGACGCATCCCTCTGCCGCTTTCCCGGATGGCTCAAGGTGTCGTGGGACGCCTCCGGCATTTCAGGCGGACACCCGTTGGGACTCCCGTTTTTTCCTTGAACTAGCTCAAAAAAAAGGAAGGGGCAAGGTGAAGGGGAATTCTTCAAGCCGTGTACGCTGGACAATCAATACGCCGGGCAGTATTTTTCACAAAGGGGCTCTGCAATGCCCAAGGGGGTGCCATGTACCGGAAGGAAAAAGGGTTCACACTGATCGAGATCATTTCCGTACTCGTGGTTCTGGGCATTCTCGCCGCCGTGGCCCTCCCGAAATACTATGACCTGCAGGAAGAAGCCCGCATCAAGGCCGCCACCGCCGCGGTATCCGAAGCGCAGGCCCGCATCAACCTAGCTTTTGCGCAGTATTTATTGAATCATGGAGAATGTAAGGATATAGCCGCGCTTCTGATGACCCCGTTGGGAGATGAAAAGGGTGACGGTTCATTGTATATAGGGGATGACGATGCCCATTTCGAAGATAAGACTGCGGGCAAGGTCGGGGGGTGGATATTTTGGGTCGATGAGTCGAAGAAGCTTGAAACGGTCAATGAGGACACTCGGGTAGGGCTCCTCGAGGACCCGGATGGGAACAAGATCGATATGAGCGAAACCGGCCTGTACCTTCGTATACCCCAGTGTAATTCCTCAAACAAAGATGAAAAATGACCAGAACCGATGGCCCCTTTCGTTCTCTGATCCGGGAACGCCATTCCTGAGTCCGAAAATCCATAATGTATGTTCAATGTATGTTTTCCCTATACGGGAGGGGGCTGCTTGCGCCGTTTCGGCGCGATTGCGGAATGCCTTTGCGAATGTTATTGAGAGCACTATTGTATAGCCGTGTTCAGGTGTAGCATAAAAGAGTGAATAAGGACAGGGAAGGGCGTTCCTCACGGGGCGCTGTTTTGGTGCGTCTGCGGGAACCGGATACGTCCTCCGGCGATGGGAAGGCATGATGGGAACGGAAAAAAGGCAGATCCTCGTCGTCGACGATGTGGAGCTGAACCGGGCGATCCTCGCCGAACTTTTTCAGGATTCATACGAAGTCCTTGAAGCTGAAAACGGCTGTCAGGCGCTGGAACTGCTGGAAGCGCACCATGATGATATCCTGATCGTGCTTCTGGATATCATCATGCCGGTTATGGACGGCTTCGAGATGCTTCAGAACATGGCCCACCGCACGTGGAAGGAAGAAATCCCCGTCGTCCTCATCACCTCCGAAAATTCCGACAACGCCCTTTTAAAGGGGTACGAACTCGGCGTTTCGGACATCATCAACAAGCCGTTCAATCCGAATATCGTCAAGCGCCGCGTCGACAACACCATCGAACTCTACCTGCACAAGCGCCATCTTGAGGCGCTCGTCCGGCAGCAGGTGGAAACCCTTGAAAAGCAGACGCTGAAGCTTAACCGTTTCAACGAATTCATTATCGATACCCTGAGCACCGTCGTTGAGTTCCGGAGCTGCGAATCCGGGACGCATATCAGGCGGGTCCGCGAAATCACCCGGCTTTTGCTGGAATCCCTGTCTTTCAGATATCCTGAATACGACCTTCCGCACAGCGCCATCGACAAGATGGTCAGTGCCGCCTCCATGCATGATATCGGCAAGATCGCCATCCCCGACGCGGTGCTCAACAAACCGGGCAGGCTCACGGCGGAAGAATTCGAGATCATGAAGACGCACTCCCTCAAGGGATGCGAACTGCTGCAAAGCATCAACGAAGGGCAGGACGAAGAGTACTACCGCTTTTGCTACGACATCTGCCGGTCCCACCATGAGCGCTGGGACGGGAGCGGGTATCCGGACGGTCTTGCGGGCAATAACATCCCGATCTGGGCACAGGTCGTTTCATTGGCGGACGTGTACGATGCGTTGACCAGCGAGCGCGTGTACAAGGCCGCGTATACGCACGCGCAGGCCGTTTCGATGATTCTGAACGGCGAATGCGGCGTCTTCAATCCCCGGCTGCTGAACAGCTTCCTGAGCGTCGCCTCGCGGCTGGAAAACGGGGAGATCGGGCCCATGTTCAGGGAACGGGCGGCCGCACCCGCGAAGCCTTCGCACAAAAAGCACTCACTTTCGGCCCGGACCTTGTGGCTGCTAGAGCGTGAACGCGAAAAATACCGCGTCCTTTCCGAACTTTCGGGGGATATCGTCTTCAATTACGACGTGAAGCGGGACATGTTGGAGTGTTCCGAGAAGTGGTATGAGGTGTTCGGCTGGGACATCACCGTGCCCAACGCCCGGAAAACCCTCCTGCGCTCCCCGTTCATCCATGAGGATGACAGGGCGATTGTCTTGAAGGGGCTTTCCGGAATCACGCCGAAGCACCCCCGCTGCCGTATGGAGATCCGGCTTATGACCTCCGGGGGCGGTTACGAATGGTTCGACGTGTATGCGAACGCCTTGTGGGATGCTGATTCCGGCAGCAGGCTAGGCTATCTCGGCAAGCTGACCAACATCAACGAACGGAAGAGCGAAGTAAACCGTTGGCGGGAACAGGCGAATACCGATCCGTTGACCGGGCTGTCCAACCGCAAGCGCATAGAGGAGCAGATTGCCCAAGCGCTTGAGGATGACAAGGAGAACGGGGCGGCGTTCCTGTTCATTGATGTGGACAATTTCAAGGCCGTCAATGACACGCTCGGCCATATGTTCGGCGATGAGGTGCTCCGGCATGTTGCCAGTGAGATCCGGCGCAAGGTCCGCACGTCGGATATTGTAGGGCGCGTGGGCGGGGATGAATTCATCGTGTTTCTGCGCAATATCCGTTCACTGGATGCCATTTCCAAAAAAGCCGGAGAGATTTGCGCGGCTTTCAAATCAAAGTACAGTGAAGCCATTCCGCATGGCGGCATATCGTGCAGTGTGGGCATAGCGCTGTATCCCGGAGACGGGGCGTGCTACGAAGATTTGATGTATAAGGCCGATCAGGCCCTGTACGCCGCCAAGGAAAAAGGGAAAAACTGTTTCGCGTTCTATGACGTCACATTCCGCAACAGGGCGTTCCCGTCCGTGCTCTCCGAAGTCGAAAGCGGGGCATAGCCAGCGGTATTCTCGCATTTCAAGCCGCGTGGGGCTCTCTCCGTCCGCCGCCGGTTTTCCAATGGGCCTGTGCACCGTATGAAACGCTCTTCCCTAGGGCCGTTCATCCGCCATACGGCTTGCGCGAGGAGCCGCCAGCGCATCGGCAGGAAAAAACACGGGCACGAAAACGTTTTCCCGCACATTGGAACCACGGCGTCCGAAACGGCGTCTTGTTCCATCCGGATCGGAAAAGCGGGTAACTCTTTTTTCACCTTCAAGCGAAAGGAAGGACGGCATGAGACGATGGAACCGGCTGTGGGACGTTGTTTTGGGGGTGATAGTGTCCCTGTTGTGCGCCTTCCCCGTATCCGCCCGAGAAAAAGTGATTTTAGACAGCGACATGGTGGAAGGCTTCGATGACGGGGTCGCCATGCTGGCGCTGGCGCAATCCCCCGGCATCGAGCTGATAGGGGTGACCATCGTGGCCGGCAACACATGGGTTTCCGACGGCGTGGCCTATGCGTTGCGCCAGCTCGAAATCGCGGGCCAGAACATCCCCGTGGCCGCGGGCGTGGATCGTCCGTTCAGGCCGCAGCGGTACGAATTGTTCGGGCTGGAGCGGCAGCTGTTCGGCATGGGTCATGATGCGTGGGTCGGCGCGTTCGGATACCCAAAACCGGAATCATGGCAAAAGGTTTATCGGGAGCGATACGGCAAAGAGCCTCAGTCGCGCCCCGATCCCCGTCATGCGGTGGATTTCATCATTGAAGAGGTGCGGAAACACCCCGGAGAGCTTACCATTGCGGAGATCGGCCCGTGCAGCAACCTGGCGCTGGCCGTGCTCAAGGCCCCTGACATCGTGCCGCTGATCAAACGGGTGATCTTTATGGGCGGCTCGTTTTTCAAGCCCGGCAATGTGACCCCGACCGCCGAGTTCAACTGGTGGTTCGATCCCGAAGCGGCGCGCATCGTTGTGCGGACGCCGTTCCGCGAGCAAATCATGGTCGGGCTCGACGTCTGCGAGAAAATGCCCTTTTCCTTTGATCGCTATCAGGCTTTCCTTGCCGGACAACGCCCGGAGATGAAAAAGCTTTTGGAATCCACGTATGCGGGGCAGCAGTTCGCCAAGGACAAGGCCTTCAGCCAGTACGTCTGGGATGTGCTGGCAGCCGCGATTCTGATCGATCCGAGCCTGATCACCGAGGAACGTACATGCGCCGTGGACGTGAACGCGGAATTCGGGCCATCCTACGGGCAGGCGCTGGCCTATCCCGACAACGGGCCGCAGGGAAGCCAAAAAGCCCGGATCGTCATGACGATCGATCAGGAACGCTTTTGGAACATGCTGACGGCACGCTGAACCGTTTGGTTCAGGGATGGGCCGCTCCATATAGGCAAAACGCCGGGGAGTTTTTCCCGGCGTTTTGTTTTCCCCTGTCTGACACGTTCCGTCTCCAAAAAACAGACATCCCGATACAACGGAATTCCTTTTATACCATCTCATTCCCCGCCAAAGGCTTTGGAGAAGAGGCGGCTTGGCGGTGAGGGGGCGACCCTTCATCAGAAGGATGTCCCCCTCCCCGCCAATACTGATTTCTCCTTCCCCTCTTACGCCGCTAGCTGTTCTTCGTATGGCAAGGGTTACAGCCCTTGAACTTTTCCTTCAGATCGGGATTTTCCGCCACAGCCTTCTGATGGCAGCCCATGCAGGACTTTTCGGACTTCTTGTTGTGCATGGTGAAGTAGTAGCCGTGCTCGCTCTTGTCCTTCTTGTCCATGTTGTCGTGGCAGCCCTTGGCGGCGCAGCCGACATAGATGTTGCCTTCCACGGCCTTGTGGTGGCAGAACGCGCAGTCCGTCTTGGCGTGGGCGCTGTGGGTGAAGATAACCTGTTTCTTCTCGTTGCCCGTGTTGTTCATGGTCATGGGCTTTTCGATCTGAGCCTTTTGTTCGGGCGTGGGATCGGTGGCCAAGGCCGGGATGCAGAGGCCAGCGACGGCCAGCGCACAGAGAATGAGTCTTTTCACGGTATCCTCCAATAGGGTTTCAGACGATCCGGCGATGCCGGCGCGTCCGTTTGGGAACACGGGTTACTTCGCCAGAATGCGCGGCATGGTGACGGTGAAGGTACTGCCTTCGCCCTTGACGGAAGCCACCTCGATCCTGCCGCCGTGCTGCATGACCACCTGGCGGGCGACGTACAGGCCGATGCCCGTACCGCCCTTGCCCTTTGAGGAGAAGAACAGGGTGAACAGCTTGGTACGGGTTTCCTCGGTCATGCCGATGCCGTTGTCCTCGATGCGCACCTCCACGGCGTCGGGAAGCCCCTTGACGCTCACCCGTACGTAGTGCTCCTTCTTGGAGCCGTCGGCGCGGCAGGCGTCCACGGCGTTCTCAAGCAGGTTGACCAGCGCGGCGCTGAGGGCGGAGGCGTCGGCCTCGAAGGTGCCGGGATCGCCGTCGGCCTCCAGCGTCATGGCGATGCCCGCTTCGGCGGCCTTGTCCGAGACCGTGGAAACAACGGAACGCATGAACTCCTCCGCGACCAGAATGTTCCAGTCGAGCTTGCGTTCCTTGGCGAAATACAGGATGTCGAGCACCATCTTGCGCAGGCGGGACACAAGCTGGCGCATGTCCTTGAGGGAATCACGGGTCCGGGCCTCGTCGCCCTTGTCGATGCCGGAGCCGAGGCGGTAGACGCTGCCGTCCAGCGCGGTGAGCATACCCTTGATGCCGTGGGCGGTGGAGCCCATGAGCAGGCCGAGGGAGGCGAGCCGATCCTGCAGCTGGCGCAGTTCCGTAATGTCCGTGGCCATTTCGATGCATTCGGTGATGTTGCCCGAAGTGTCGCGCAAAGGCGCGGTCCAGACGAGCACGTTGACCGGACGGCCTTCGTGGTCGATGACCACTTTTTCCGTATGGCAGGGCTTGCCGTCCTGAAAGGAGCGCTGCACCGGGCACTCGTCGCAGGGCGCGGACGAACCGGCGAACAGCTCGTAACAGCGCTTGCCGCTCTGCATACCGAACGTGTGGCGGAAGGCGCGGTTGGCTTCAAGCACCTGCAAATCACGGCCCACCACGGAGACGTAGCAGGGGCTCTCTTCAAACAGCTGGCGGAAGCGTTCGCGGGTGACGCGCAGTTCCTCGCGCAGGCGGCGGCTTTCCTGCTCGTCCACGCTCAGTTCGAGCACGAGCTCCACTTCGCCTTCGTTATTGAGGATCGGTGCCGTATGCACCAGCACGGGGATTTCCTTGCCGTTCTTGTCGCGCAGGATCTGTTCGCTGCGCGCGCCGCGGCCCTCCACAATGGCCCGCTCCACGGGGAACATGGCCTCGTTGCTGTGCAGGACATAGGGCTCCCAGCTCGGGTGCCCCACGAGATTGCCGAGGCGTTCGCGGTAGAGATCGTTGACGGCAAGGACTTCCATAAACCTGTCGTGCATGGCGATGAAACAGGGCAGCTCGTTGAAGGCCTGCTGCTCTCCGCTCATGGACGAGCCGAGGGTGTGCAGCCCGAAGGCAAAGCCGTCCACGACCTGCCGGGCGGCGAGCTGGCGCTCCGCCTCCACGAGCTGCGCGGACTTCTCATTGATCATTTTTTCGAGATTCGACGTGTATTCTTTGAGCTTGTTGCGCATGGCGATGCGCTCAAGGGCGCGTTTCAGGGAAATGTGCAGCAGATCGTCGTCGATGGGTTTGGTGATGAAGTCGGACGCTTCCAGCTTGAGCCCCTGAATCGCCATTTCCAGATCCGCATGTCCGGAAATGAGGATGACTTCGGTTTCCGGAGCGAGGATCTTGATGTGCTTCAGGAGATCCAGCCCGTTCATGCCGGGCATCCTGATGTCGGTGATCACGATGGGGATGGGCCGTTCCGCGAAAAGCTGCAGGGCTTCCTCCCCCGAGGCCACGGTGATGACGTTGTACCCGGCGTCGCGGAGCGAAAGACCCATGACGGTACGGATGCCCTGTTCGTCGTCGACGAGGAGAATGGTTTCTTTCATGAGTCCTCCCTGAGGTGGTTCGCCTCGGCGGCAGCGGGGGTGCGCTCCACGCGCAGCGGCAACACGATGCGGAACAGCGCTCCGCTGTCGGGCAGGTTCTCCCACAGGAGCCGGCCGCCCATTTCCAAAAGCGCTTTGCGCGTTCCGAGCAGTCCGAACCCTGTACCATCTTTTTTGGTCGTAAACAAACCGTCCCGGAGCCGTTCGGCGGCTTCCGCGCTCAGCCCCGTGCCGTTGTCCCGCACGTCGTAGATGAGGGCGTCGGGCGTGCGGGCGATCTCGACCCGGACTTCGGCCGGGCGGGC
>QWCK01005553.1_pt1 | contig 11377 bp, 11 predicted proteins | sample 1972571 | NCBI WGS metagenome assembly QWCK01 (sample SAMN09866710, study PRJNA288562) | Human gut metagenome isolate term2_stool, whole genome shotgun sequencing... | isolation source: gut | host: Homo sapiens | place: USA: California | reverse complement strand
ACCGATAGGATCATTGCAGATAGCTAAGAGAGGAATAGGTGCCATGAGTGAAGAAGCATCTCCCGAGCGGGTTGCCGCATTGGAAGAAGAGGGCGATATTGCCGCTGATTATTTAGAAGAACTGCTTGATATTGCCGATCTGGGTGGAGATCTCGAGATCGATGTAGAGCACGATCGCGCCAGCGTGGATATCGTGGCTGATGCGCAAGATCTAAATGATCTTAAGCGCTTAGTCGGCAAAGAGGGCGAAGTTTTAGAGTCTCTGCAGGACTTAACCCGCCTGGCGGTTTCACAAAAAACTGGGGAACATTCCCGCTTAATGCTGGATATCGCTGGGTACCGCCAAGAACGTAAAGCGGAGCTGCGTTCTATTGCCCAAGAAGCCATAACCAAGGCTAAAACTACGGGTGAGCCGGTACGCCTGGAGCCCATGAATCCTTTCGAGCGTAAAGTTTGTCACGATGTGGCCGCCGAAGAGGGCGTGTATTCCGGTTCGCAAGGTCAAGCTCCTAACCGGGCAGTAGTTATTTACCCTGATGACTCCGGTCCGGAAGCAGAAGAAGAATAATTTATTGAAGATCGACGGTATCTGAAGAGATATTGTCTGATTGGTGTCTAAGAATTTGGAAATGCAACCGGAACTGCACCTTCAGGTAGCTCAACCCGGAGCTGAGGTTGAAGCATTTTTTGCATCTTCCTATGAGAAGATGCAGGCTTATGCTCATATGCTGGCCGAACAAGGGGAGCTGCGGGGGCTGATTGGACCGCGGGAGTTACCTCGGATCTGGCCGCGACATATATTGAATTGTGCGGCGGCAGAGAGGTTCTTACCACTAGGGCGTAACGTTACAGTTGCCGATGTGGGGTCGGGAGCAGGACTTCCAGGAATAGTATTGGCTATAATGCGACCAGATCTTCAATTTTTCTTGATTGAACCTTTGGCCAGGCGGGTAGTTTGGCTGGAGGAAGTAAAGAAAGAGTTGAGATTGGATAATGTGGAGGTTCTGCGCTCTCGCAGTCAAGATCTCCCCGGTGGACAGAGATTCACAGCGGTTACCTCGAGAGCGGTGGCTAACTTAAAAAAGCTGATTCGTATCTCCGGAAAACTGGTGGCACCCAGGGGACGAATGCTAGCGATTAAAGGTGAGCGTGCTCCCTTAGAGTTGTCCGCGGCGGCGGCAGAGTTGAGAGCAGCTAAATTTGATAGTGCCCATATAGAGGAAGTGCCGTCGCTTATGGATGATTCGATTACCCGGATTATTATGGCAACCAAACACCCCTAGTGGGTACCTATTTTTGTATTTTGGAGGCATAATGAGCAAGCATCGTTTAGCTGATGCCGCTATGGTTGAACAGGCAGATACCCATGAAGAGCCTTCCCTAAAAGGACGCCTTGACTCTAAACCTAATCTAGAGCCTTTGCCCCATCCGAAAAGTACCAGAGTAATCGCAGTTGCTAACCAAAAGGGTGGGGTTGGTAAAACCACCACGGTAGTTAATATTGCTGCGGCTTTGGCTTTAGGGGGACTTAAAGTACTAGTAATTGATGCCGACCAGCAGGGAAACGCTTCTTCCTCCCTGGGATTTCGCCACCTCGAAGATGACCAAAATTCTTTATACGAGGTTATGACCCAGGGAGTACCCCTGCGCCAAGCCCTGTTGCAAAATGCGGAAATTCCCAATCTTTGGGTAGTGCCGGCCTCTATGAATATGGCCGGAATCGAGCTTGAACTGAATGAGAGAACCAATTTTCAACAGATCTTAGCCGCTGCCCTAGAGGAGCTACTAAGTAGCGGCGAACCTTTTGATTACATCTTCATTGATTCTCCCCCATCTTTGGGAATTATGACTGTGAACGCCCTGGTGGCTGCGAAAGAAGTTTTGGTACCCCTACAGGCCGAATACTTGGCGCTGGAAGGGCTGACCCAATTGACGAAAACTATTGATATGCTGGTGATTCGCCTCAATCCCAGCCTACGTTTCACTGCTATATTACCCACGATGGTAACGACCAATACCTTGCTGAGTAAGGGCGTATTAGAAGAAGTCAAAGATTACTATGGTGACATTGTGATGGAGACAATTATTCCTCGTAATATTGCCTTAGCAGAAGCGCCTTCTCACGAAGAATCAATCTTGACTTACCAACCGACTTCTAAAGGTGCAAAATGTTATTTAGATGCTGCGTACGAATTAGTTAGTCGTGAGGTGAAGTCGTAATGGCGAAAAGAGCTCATTTGGGGAGAGGGCTGTCGGCACTGATTCCTACCGATCCGGTCACGGAGAATAGAGTAGAATTACACGAAGATGCTAATACCCGCCCGGCAGATATTTTCTTTGGAGGACATGGAAATTCTCCTAAGGGCGGGTCTGCCAAGGAGTTATTGGAACCCAGAAAAATTGTTTCACGTGAAACCTCAAAGGCCTCTCGTAATAAGGAAAATTCGAAAAACCGTAAATCCGTACCTACAAAAAAAGCCCGCCTATCTGAGTCTAAGCAGCCCCGCGCAACTAGCGATGTTTCACGTGAAACATCGCTAGTGCCAGTGCCGGGCGCGAAACTGGAGCTAATTGAGGTTAGTAAGATCAATCCTAACCGCTCTCAGCCTCGGCAAACATTTGATGAGGACGAAATTGCGGAACTCGCGGCTTCTATAAAAGAAGTGGGTTTACTACAGCCGATTGTTGTACGCACGGATTCCACCGATAAAAACGCTTACGAACTCATAATGGGGGAACGGCGTCTACGTGCGTGTCAGTTAGCAAAGATAACGCGGATTCCAGCCATTGTTCGCGAGACCAACGATAATAAAATGTTGTTGGATGCGCTGATTGAAAACCTGCATCGAGTACAGCTTAATCCGCTAGAAGAAGCGGCTGCCTATCAGCAATTGATGGAAGATTTTGGCTGCACCCAACAAGAGTTATCTAAGCGAGTTGCGAAGTCGCGTCCCGCGATTACTAATGCTTTACGCTTGCTGCGACTGCCAGCCAGCGTGCAACCTAAGGTGGCAGCGGGCGTTCTTTCCGCAGGTCATGCTCGAGCATTGCTTGCAGTCACTGATCCCGGCGACCAAGAATACTTGGCAGAACGCATCATAGCTGAAGGACTATCGGTACGTTCTACAGAAGAAATTGTGGCTCTGGGAAATGTACGCGGAGCCCCGGTACATACCCGTAAAAGTGGAAAACGTCGCGAGCTGGTGCTCTCCCCTAGCCAAGCAGCTACTCAGGAACGTTGGACAGAGATTCTCGATACCCGAGTATCGCTTAAACCCGGAAAGAAAGTTAGCAAACTGGTTATAGAGTATGCTGACGAGGAGGATTTGGAACGCCTGACCCACCTACTTGAACAACTTAGTAAGTAGGTTTCACCGCTATCACCCGGCATCACCAGCCAGGCGATCCTGGTTTGCTAGCTGCGTTGCCCCCGGCTAGCGGCCTGGAGCGTAATGGCATTAACCAATTCCCCAAATCCCCCATCAGCATCAGCTGCTAGTGGCCATAAAGAAGTATCGGTCATCCCCGGAACCACATTAGCATCGATGAACCAAGGATTACCGTCCACATCAACAATTAGGTCAATCCGCGAAAAATCTTCTAACTCCAACACCCGGTGACATTCCAAAGCCAAAGCTCTAACGGACTGATCTAAATCGGCCTCTAAAGGAGCCGGTGCAAAAAATTCAGTCCGGCCAGTTAAATATCGGGCATCGAAATCATATCGACCCACATCGGTGCGGATTTCCACCGGAGGAAGCGCCCGGGCAGTGCCTTGTTCTTCCACGATCGATACCGAAATTTCGCGTCCCTTAATAAAGCGTTCAATCAGTACCTCATCATCATAGGCAAAGGCATTGACCATAGCTGTTCGCAATCCGCCCTCATCTTCTACATAGGTAATTCCCATAGCGGAGCCACCTCGAGAAGGTTTCACCATCAGCGGATATCCCAAACGTTGGGAAACTTCCTTGAGTAAAGTATCTGCCCCTACTTGGCGAAATAGAATCTGAGGAAGCGCTACTGATTTTGGTGTAGGCAGGGCGTTTTTTTCAACTACCGATTTGGCAACCGGTTTGGAAAGAGAAATCCGGCATCCCTTGGGACCGGATCCCACATATGCTAGTCCGCTTAACTCTAATAAGTCCTGGAGGGAACCATCTTCACCTTCACGACCGTGGATAATTGGCCACACCACATCTGGCTGAAAGTCTCTTAAAGAATTAAGTAAATCCCGGTCAAGTTCTAAACTTTTTAGTTCGTGTCCAAAGCGGCGTAATTGGGTCGCTACTCGATTCGCCGAGCGCAGGGAAACCTCCCGTTCATGCAGTTGACCACCGGTGATAATCGCAATTTTTAAGGTAGCGTCATTAGTCATTGCTCTTACCTTTCTGCTGGGAAGCAAATAGCGTAACCAGTTCCATTTCCCGATGAACCACCTTCGCTAGCCGGCGCACGCCCTCGCGAATCTCTTCCGGAGTGGGATAACAAAATGAGAGTCGAATATTATGATGTCCCTGGTCTGAGGCATAAAAAGCAGTTCCCGGAGTGTAGGCAACCAGTTCACTAACAGCCCGATTTAGCATAGCTTTGGAATCTAGTCCTTCCGGGAGGGTGAGCCAGGTATAGAAACCACCTTCGGGGATTGTCCATGCACATTCAGGCAGGTAATCATGTAAGGCCGCAAGCATGGCGTCACGACGACCGCGGTACATCTGCCGGTAGGTATCGATCTGTCTGCGCCAATCATAATCACGCAGGTAGGCATGAATAGCCATCTGGCCTACCATCGAGGGCGATAAAATCGCAGATTCTGAAGCAACCACTAGTTTGTCTCTTACCGCTGGCGGCGCGTAAGCCCAACCGATCCTAAAACCGGGAGCAAATATTTTAGAAAAAGAACCTAAGTAAACTACGAGGTCAGGGGCGAGCTCAACTAAGGGAGTCATGGTTTGTCCCTCGAAACCTAGCAGGCCGTAGGGGTTATCTTCCAAAACCAAGACACCATATTTGCGGCACAGCTCCATTAGCTGTTCCCGCCGGGAAGGGGACATGGACACACCAGCAGGATTATGGAAATTGGGGATCGTATAGAGGTACTTAATCCGTTTACCTTCCGCGCGAACCTGCTCTACGGTGCGGGCAAACTCTTCAGGAATCAAACCTTCTTCATCTAAGGGAATATGGCGAACATCTGCTTGGTAGGCTTTAAAGACACCTAGCGCTCCTACATAAGAAGGCGATTCGGCTAAAATAACATCCCCGGGTTCAATGAAAAGCTGAGTGACCAGGTCTAATGCCTGTTGAGATCCGGTGGTAATCACCACGTTATCCGGGTTGGCATGGATGCCTTCAGCGGCCATAACTTCGGTAATAGATTCACGCAAAGGCGCCCAGCCTTGACCGCCACCATATTGCATCGCCTGTTCGCCATGCTCGAGCACCAACTGCTGGGCGCTATTAGCTAGTTTTGCTAGCGGAAGATCATGAATATTGGGCATCCCTCCCGCAAGGGATACCACCTCGGGACGAGAAACCACGGAAAACAATGCCCGAATTTCAGATTCGCGGAGGTTATGAGCTCGCGCTGCGTAGGAATCCTGCCAAAGGTCGAGATGGGTTCCATGATTTTGCGCGCTCATTTACGTCTCCTTTACTAGATTAATTGCTATTTTCGCACGAAGAAGCCAGGTGACCAAAGCCAAAGCCATAAAAAGCGCAAAATTCGAGTAAAACCCCTTTACTGGACAGAAGATTTCGAATCGTTATCCTCAGGAGATTCCCGCTGCTGACTGCGTAAATACCAGACCAAGGTTCCGAAAAATAATACCAATAAAACTATAAGTAAAGGCAAGAGAAAGTCAGGAAGCATTTCCGCTAGCCTAGTAATCTTGGTTTCCAAGGTTACTTGCTGGCCGGAAGTAAGTAGGGAGCTAATATTGGTACCCCCAGTGATTAATAGCAGCACGCCCACTAGGGTAAACACCAATCCCGAGATTAAAGAACCCCAAGTGGTTTGCCGACCTAAAAACTTTAGGGGACGAGGGTGGAATAAACGCTGTTGCCGGGCAGTTAAGGAACCCCAGATTAAGGAAAGTAATGCAACCGGAGTGAACATTCCCAGGGCATACCAAAACATCAGCGCGCCGCCGCGCAAACTAGAACCGGTTAAGGTGGCGGCTGAAAGCACTGCCCCCAAGATAGGGCCGGTACAACCGGAGCCAGCTAACCCATAAGAAATACCAAAAAGAAAAATACCAATGACGCTAGGGCGGGTTGCGCCTCCTAAAGCCTTGGGAAGAGGCAGTTTAGGTAAGGGCAGCGCTAATACTTGAGCGATACCTAAAAGAGTAATTATTACCCCAACTATCAGGGTGAGCAGATGCGAGTTAGAAAGCAACCAGCCGCCAAGTCCTCCAGCAGCAAACCCTAAAGGTACTAAGGCGATAACTAGCCCAGATAGGAATACTAAAATTCGTTGCAGAAGTCGCGAGCGATCCTCGAAAGCACAGGCAAAAAAGGCGGGAAGTAAAAATGCCCCACAGGGAGCTAGGAAAGTAACTAACCCCCCTAGGTAGGCAATAGTAAAGTTAATTGACATTAGCGTGTCTTAGCCGTTTTCGCTGCAATTTCAATAGTTTGGATAAAGCTGTCGGCGGGCAGAGCGCCAGTGATTACATAGTCGTTTATGAAAAATGCGGGAGTGCCACCGAGTCCTACTGCTTGGGCGGCAGAAGTTTCCTTTTTGACCGTGTCAGCGGTGTCATTGGCCTCTAGATCTTGGTTAAAGCGAGACAAGTTGCTCACCCCGCTAGCTTGGGCGACCTGGGTAACCAGTTGTTTGTTCCAGCTGATATGACCATTGCCATCTTGAGCCGCTAGCTTGGTAGCAGCTTCTACATACTCCCAAAACTTCCCTTGCTTAGCTGCCGCGATTGATCCGGCAGCTGCGAGGTCAGAATGGTATTGCGAGGCGAAAATTGAAAAGTTATTGAACTCTATACGCAAGCTACCGTTGTCTATATACGGTTTCAGCTGCGGAAAAACAGCTGATTCATACTGGTAACACATGGGACAGGAAAAATCAGAGAACTGAATCATCGTAACTGGAGCTTTGGGATCACCGATTGCCCGCGGATCCGCCTCATCGTTACGATAAAAAGATTTAATTACCTTTTTTGCCTGTTCCTCGCTGACGGCTGTAACTCCTTCAGGAAGTTGCTCGTTTTGGCGCTCGGTCGACTGGGCGCTTTGTCCACTTTGAGTAGATACGGGAGTCTGACTGGGGCTAGCAGCATTATCATTGTTAGAACCTAGATAGTAGGCAATGAAAAAAACTAACACCAGCAACGAGATAGCCAGCAGCGTAAGTATCATTACGACGATTGGTTTCTTTTTATTAGGCGCCGGGCTTTGGGAGTCACTCATAAATTTAATACCTTTCTTCACCTCTAGCCTAAGGCAGATTAGGCGACGCGAGCTAGTTAGTTATAGCACGTCACGTCGCTGCAGGTACCGCATCGCGAGCCAACCAATCGGGGCACGCATCCAAAAAGTCAGTAACCTATACAGCAAGGCTCCAGATAGGGCGATTGCACCCGGTACGCCTGCCACTTGCAAACCACCAGTCAGGGCTGCTTCCACCGGGCCGAGGCCGCCAGGGGTGGGAATCATAGATCCTAAAGTGTTTGATACTAGGAATGTAACGGTAATGGTAGCTATCGGCAAATGGTAGCCAAATGCGGCCAGCGCACAATAAAAGGCTGCTACCTGCAGGCCAGTCTGCATTAAACATCCCAGGGTGGTTAGAGCCATTCTGCGCGGACTAGAAGTAATCCAGATTAGGCGCGGCCAAACCTGGTGAAAGGTGGGTTGGATTTTCGCCCAGATCCATTTACGCACCTTTGGAAGGGCAAATCCGGCCACTAGCAGTGCCACTATTGACAAAACAGTTGCCAATACTGTCGACGAAGGCAGACGCACGTTCATAGAGGTACCGGTAAACATCACCATGACTGCTAGCAGCGCTACCGTAATTACGAACTGGAACAGTTGCATTAAGGAAACGGTAGCGAGGGCGAGGGCGCCGGTCATATTTTTCTTGGTTAGATACCGCAGGTTAAGGGCACCTACTCCTACCCCCGCGGGTACTACTAACGAGGTTACCGAACCAGCCAACTGTAGTAAGAATAGCTCGCCGTAGCCTAAGCGGTTCGGGGTTACTGCTTGCAAGGAAAGTGCTTGCCCGCTACTCATAGCCAGAGAAAAGAAAGCGCCGATGAGAATCCACCAGGCGTTGGCGGTAGAAATAGTGGTATAGATTTCTTTGAAGTTTAAAGAACCTAAAACAATCAGTACTGCCATAACTCCCAAGGCAGTAAATAGCAAAGAGGAGTAGGAAAAGCGGCGTAGCTGAGCTCGGGGAACGGTTGCGGGATCCGTCTGGGCTTTGGCAAGCAGCTCCTGGCGCAGGGTTGAAAGTAGCGGGTTCTTGCGAATTTTTTGTCTAGTTGCGGAAGGCAAAGCCAAAGTTTGTAGTACTGGCACCATCGCTTCGATTTGGGAAGATGGAAGCACTGCTCGCATCGCGGCGACAGCCCGATCCTTTCCGAGGTAAAGACTAGTTAGAACTAGCAACTGTACCTGGTCAATTAGAATCGACATTTTAGAGGCTGCGACTTCTCCGTCAGACCAGTTTAGAAAGTATAAAGATCCATCAGAGCCTAAACATAAGTTTTCCGCATTAATATTACGGTGAGCCAGGCCATTTTGATGAGCTTTTAACAGTTGCGACCAGGCAGAATGTAGCTGTTCCTCCGAAATATCAGAGGGAGAGAGGCTAGCAAAGGGGCGTAAGGAAACATCGTCCTCGAAAATATTGAGCATGGTGCTTCCATAGTGAGCCAGGCCGTGGTAGGGGCGAGTATTAAGTTGTGCTCGGGTGGTCATCGCTCCCATGAGAGCCGCATATTCCCCGTTTTGTCGCACCGTGGCAGCGGTTGATTTGGAAAAAGAACGTAGACGCAGATTAGTCCAGATTCCAGTGATCCAGGTAGAAAGACGGGAGTCTCCGTCAGTTGCTACCATGCGGTATCGACGGTTATTGTCAGCAATTACGCTATAAACCCTTTCACCGGGTCTTATCGTTTCCGTAAAGGATTTAAGATCGCTACCGGCAAAGGTAGATAGTTCTAAAACTGGATCAACGTCTAGCAGTTTCCTTTTCATTTCGCCCACTAGCACCAGGGAACCACTTTCGGTAGTGAAAGTAACCTCTTCGACGCTTAGCCGGTCACCTTCCGTGGGGGGATCGAGACGTAAAATCATCCGGGGAGTTATTCCCACTTGGATAAGGGCAGTAATTAAGGCTCGTCCCGTCGGGCGGTAGTTACGTACCCCCCAGAGGTAACGTCCCAGACAACCGGTTAGAGTGCCTAAAAATACGGTGATTAGCGCGGAAGGTAAGGTCATACGTCCCTGTAGGACGGCTAAGACTAAAATGAACCAGGTTATTACCCACAGCACTCGTAATAACTGGTCACGTCGGCGTTCACCTGCCACCGTCATCATGGCCACAACCGAAGTAAAGGGAATAGAGATTGCGACTATTGATCCCTCAACTGACCACACTTTCAAAGCATTTGAAAAAACGTAGGGAAGAGCGGAAATCAATGCGGAGGCGCCTAAAGCTATCATTCCCCCGATTACCGCAGTAAAAGCTGCTTGAAAAGTGCGTACCCATTGGCGACGCAGCGCCAACATAGCTATTAAAGCGATCGGGGCTGCCAAGATAAATAGGTTTTGCAACATGGAAAGCGGAAGGAGCAGAATCTGCGCCAAAGTGGTGTTTACGAATACTTTGGTCAAATCCTGGGCAACTGCTTGGGTAGTGGCATGGGCGTAGATAGCCATTAGCACCACCAACACGATCACCACTAGGTACACCCCGGCACGCGCCAGGTCATCGATGCGTCGCAAACGGGAGTTCTTAGTATCGACAATTTCGGTGAGGTGTCGATCAAGCAGTGGACTCGCCGTCTCTCCCGAAATATTCATGTCTTGATTCTATGTGTAATCAAGGTACATACCTAGATGTGAGCTTGCGCCCAGCCTGCTTTTTAGCATGTTCGCTTTTTGGCGCGCTCGTCTAGGATGAGAAAGGAGTATGAATTATTCTCAGGAGGACGAATGTTTGCGTCTGTAGTAGCCGCGGGAGCTTTGGATTATCTGACCGACCCGAATCTTCTGCTCAACACCCTGCTAGCGGAACTTGGTGGCTGGATGGTGGCTGCGGTGGCGCTGATAGTTTTCATTGAGTCTGGGGTCTTATTCCCGGTGCTTCCGGGTGACTCGATGATTTTTGCCCTCGGCATTTTGCATAACCGGATACCTGGGGTGCCGGAATGGTTAACCTTCCTAATACTTTTTATCGCTGCTATCTGCGGAAATATGGTGGGGTACTGGTTAGGACGTAAATATGGGCGACGGCTCTTCAAAGATGATGCCCGCTATTTATCAACCGAAAACATGCACAAATCTGAGGATTTCTTTCGTCGCTATGGCGGGGTGGCGCTAGTATTAGCGCGGTTTGTACCATTTGTTCGTACCTTTGTCCCCATCATTGCCGGGATTGGCAAACAGAATTACCGCTTATTCCTAATCTGGAATATGGTGGGTGCCGCTCTCTGGATCGGAGCTTTTATGCTGGCCGGCGTGCTATTGGGAGATATCCCGGTGGTAGCCAATAACGTTGAGGTAATCGCAATTGCGATTGTAGCTATCTCGGTACTGCCGATGGTGTTCAGCTACTTTAAGGCACGTTCCCAGAAGAAATCTGCCGACAAATAGGATAACCGGGCTAGGAAATAGCTAACGTTTGCCCTATTGGGCGCTTAAAAGTTAGATAGCTTTTGCGGTGTTTACTGATCGCGTTCGATAGCCACCACTTCGTATCCGGCATCTTTGATGGTGTCCCGGATAACCTGATCTTCTATCTCGTAGTCGGTAAGGATAGTTACCTGACTGGGTTCCTCCGTGCGTAGCAACACTGACACCCGTTTGACGTTATCTAAACTCTCCAAAGCTTCCGTGACATGCTCTACGCATTTATTGCAGGTCATGCCGGTGACCGCAATATCGATAGTGCGATCGTTGGCTTTTTGTTCGGGTCGTTTTGTTGGAAAAAACCGCATATTGCATCCTCTTCTCTATTAATCCTACTTAGGCTAAAGTTTAATCTCTTGTACCAGCTTTGCAATGCTGAGTGTTAGCAACGCCAAGAGATAGCAATACGGGGCAGGAGATTGAGGGAATCTCCTGCCCCGTACCTGACCAGTCTAGAAACCGTTAAGTCCAGTTCCCAGTGGACTTAACCGTT
>QWCK01005550.1_pt1 | contig 11381 bp, 7 predicted proteins | sample 1972571 | NCBI WGS metagenome assembly QWCK01 (sample SAMN09866710, study PRJNA288562) | Human gut metagenome isolate term2_stool, whole genome shotgun sequencing... | isolation source: gut | host: Homo sapiens | place: USA: California | reverse complement strand
AATTTCAAACCGAAGGATTCTTATTTTTAAATACGCGAAATATAGAGAGATGATTGTAAGAAAAAATATCAGTATTTGTTGTCTCAGGATTCATCCAGGACATCTGTTGATGAGAACAAAACTGCATGGATGAACAATGATCCATTTTAATTGATGCAATAGGACAGAGGAGGTGATCTCGTCAGGAATCATCTTGCTTCTCGTGTTAAATAAGGGTTATCACTCCAAATGTCGATGAGCCTGTTATATTCGGACTGCCTATCGGTCTTTGTTATATTCCGGCTTATAGGGCTGTATTTTCCAACGACAGGTATTTGATGTATTTCAAACATTTTGAGAAGAAGGACGAGAGATGGCATAGGAAATGGAGATGGATAACGATTGCGTTCTGCGTAGGGTCGGTGTCATGCACGGTTTTAGGACTTTTAATGGCATTTGCAATCGCAGTTCTATAGCAACAGTTGTTAAATGATGGAGACAGTTGCCGTAAATAACATGATGAAAATGTGTCGCACATGATGAAAACCTACACCATAAGTCATTCTGCGAGGCGACTAATGTATCAACCAGTTCTTTTAGGAAATGGCGGTAGCTTTATTCACGATTTGGGATAGAAAGCCCTACCCAGGACGATAAAAAGCTCGCCCCGCTTCTCCCGCCGGAGGTGAGTCCCACCTTAGAGATGTACGAGAAAGAGGTGGGTATTGCGAAAATAGAAGACAAAGATGGCAATTTGTGCTCACAAACAAGAATGCCATAGAATATTCAAAACTATCGTGTTAAATTGCACTTGTTGGTTTACACTTTGCAAAAATATTTATATCTTTGAAACGGGATATAATTTATAATTGACAATTGGCAATTTATAATTAGCCATTCGGCAAATAATTCTAACGACGATGATAGAAGATATTTTGAAATACAATGCCCAGTTTGTGGCAGAGAAAAAATATGAGAAGTATGCCACAACGGGACAGCCAACCAGGAAACTGGCAGTGCTGAGTTGCATGGACACCCGACTGACCGAGCTGCTGCCAAAGGCTATGGGGCTTAGGAACGGAGACGCAAAGTTTATTAAGGTAGCCGGTGGAACGATGCTGTCGCCCTACGACTCGGTAATCCGGTCATTGCTGGTTGCTGTATATGAGTTGGGGTGCGAGGAGATTATGGTGGTGCACCATTCCGATTGTGGACTCTGTCATCTGGAAGCCCAACACTTCATCGACCTCATGAAGCAAAGGGGTGTCAGCGACGAAGCTCTGGCTGAGGCGTCCAAACACGTTGATCTTGAAAATTATCTCAGTGGTTTTGAGGATATAGAAGAGGATGTGCGGCGTATTGTCACAGCCATTCAGCATCACCCACTGATGCCGCGGCAATTTGTTGTGCGGGGATTTATGATAGACTCATATACAGGAGAGTTGAGCGAAGTCAAATAAGCGGGTCGACAGCGGGGTGCCTTTGCCAATTGTTGGCGCAATCTCTTTTATTTTACAATGTAATTTCGTACATTTGCAGGCAAAGTCATTCATCAAGATGGAATCTGAAAAACTTTCTACCCTTCGTACAGAGGGACTTGTCAAGCGCTACGGAGAGCGAACGGTGGCCAACGAGGTGAGCATCAGCGTGCGCCAAGGTGAAATCGTGGGTTTGCTCGGTCCCAACGGTGCCGGGAAGACAACCTCGTTCTATATGACCACGGGACTTGTTGTGCCCAACGAGGGGCATGTGTACATAGACGATAAGGAGATAACCAAATATCCTGTCTATAAGCGTGCGCGCGCCGGTATCGGCTATTTACCGCAGGAGGCCAGCGTGTTCAGGAAGTTGAGCGTGGAAGATAACATCATGGCCGTGCTTGAAATGACTGATCTCACCCACGAGCAGCAGTTGGCCAAACTGGAAAGCCTGATAGGCGAGTTTCGGCTTAACAAGGTGCGCAAGAACAAGGGTGACCGCCTGTCAGGTGGAGAGCGGCGACGCACGGAGATAGCGCGCTGCCTGGCCATCGACCCGAAGTTTATTATGCTCGACGAGCCTTTTGCCGGAGTGGATCCCATTGCTGTAGAAGACATACAACACATCGTGTGGCGACTGAAATACCGGAATATCGGCATTCTGATAACCGACCACAACGTGCAGGAAACCCTCTCGGTGACCGACCGGGCCTATCTGCTTTTTGAGGGACGCATCCTGTTTCAGGGTGTTCCGGAAGAGCTGGCAGCCAACAAGATCGTTCGAAAGAACTATCTGAGTGACAACTTTGTTTACCGGCGCTTTCAATGGAACGATGAGGACCGGCAATTTGCAGAAGAAATGGGTAGGCAGGTTCCCGAAGCGAGGTGAGTGCATGACGCTTCGGCTCATTCGCTTGATGGGTGTCTGCACGGGTGCGACTATGGTTAAAAAAACAAATTTTTGTTTTGTATATTAGGTTTACTCGTTAATTATGAGTAATTTTGCGCTTCAAAATTGCAACAACTCCCTTAAGAACAATTAAATTATAAATAGAATAAGAAGAGATGAAAGTATCATTTGAAAATCCCGACAAGCTTAATGCTGTGTTAACCATCACAGTTGAAGAGGATGATTATAAAAACGATGTCGAGAAGACACTGAAGGACTATCGGAAGAAGGCCAATATGTCCGGTTTCCGCCCTGGTCAGGTTCCTATGGGAATTATCAAACGCCAATACGGTACGTCTGTCAAGATGGATGCCATCAACAAGTTGGTTGGCAACGAGATACAAAAGTATATCACAGACAATAAAGTTCAGATGCTCGGCGAACCGCTGGCTTCGGAGAAACAGGAACCGCAGGATTTGGAAAAAGCCGCGCCCTATACTTTCATATTCGACATTGCCGTTGCACCGGAGTTTGACATCGAATTTACCCCCAAGGACAAGATAGATTTCTATGAAATCGAAGTTGACGACGCCTTGATCGACCGTCAGGTCGAAATGTTTGCATCGCGTTCGGGTAAATATGAGACGGTGGCGGAATATCAGGACGGCGACATGCTGAAGGGCGACCTGCGCGAACTCGACGAGAAGGGCAGCACCAAGGAGGGGGGACTGACCGTTGAGGCAGCCGTCATCATGCCTAACTATATCAAGGCAGACGACCAGAAAAAACTATTCGACGGTGCTAAGACTGGCGATATCATCACCTTCAATCCGCGCAAGGCTTATCCGGAGAGTGATACGGAGGTGTCTGCACTGTTGAAAATCAAGAAAGAGGAGATAGCCGAACACTCTGGCGACTTCAGCTATCAGGTAACCGAGATTCAGCGTTTCCGCAATCATGAAGTGAACCAGGAGTTGTTCGACAAGACTTTTGGCGAAGGTGTGGTTAAGGACGAGAAGGACTTCCGTGCCAAGATCGCAGAAGGACTGAAAGCCCAGTTGGCCAGCGAAAGCAACTATAAATTCCTGCTTGACATGCGCAAATACGCAGAAGACAAGGTTGGTCAGCTGACATATCCTGACGCCCTGTTGAAGCGAATTATGAAGAACAACAACAAGGACAAGGATCAGGAGTTCATCGACAAGAATTATGAGCCAAGCATCAAGGAGCTTACCTGGAGCCTTATTCGCAACAAGTTGGTGGAACAGGCTGGCATCAAGATAGAAGACGAGGATGTGAAGCAGGCTGCTCGTGAGGCTGCGCGCGCCCAGTTTGCCCAGTATGGCATGAATAATGTACCGGAAGAGTATGTGAACAACTATGCCGATGAACTGCTGAAGAAGCAGGAAACGGTGCAGAACTTCGTTGACCGTGCTATTGATGTCAAACTTGCCGACGCCGTGAAGAAAACGGTGAAGTTGAATAAGAAAAAGGTTACCCTCGACGAGTTCAATAAGATGGCCGAATAGTTTGTGCCCGAAACCGGGATATCAAAAACGAGGAGCCAGGGTGTAAACCTTGGCTCTTCGTTTTGAAATTACCCTGACATCTTTCCAAGCCGCGGGAGCCATTACCGTTGATACTGGCCATGGTTTGACGCTCTTTGCCCAGAATGATGCTAAAAAATATTCGAGACATAGTTGATCATGTCGACTTTTTTTAGTATCTTTGTGTTATTAATAGGTATAAAAGAGGATTCTGTCTATGGGTACTGCACTTGTCAACGTGTTGTTCTGAATACAAGTTAGCGGCTGCAGGGCTGGTTTACAGAATCCGACTGAAAGGAATTATAATCTCATTTTATTTTGATAAAATCAAGTATGAACAACGATTTCAGAAAATTTGCAACAGGACATTTGGGAATGAACGGCATGGTGCTCGATGATGTGGTGAAGGCACAGGCTCGTTACCTAAATCCATATATTCTTGAGGAGCGTCAGCTCAATGTGACACAAATGGACGTGTTCTCACGTCTGATGATGGATCGCATCATCTTCTTGGGCACAGAGGTGGACGACTATACGGCCAACACCCTGCAGGCGCAGCTGCTCTATCTTGACTCTGTGGACAACGAGAAAGATATCTCCATCTATATCAACTCGCCGGGTGGCAGCGTGACGGCCGGGCTGGGTATTTATGACACCATGCAGTTCATTAGTAGCAGCGTGGCGACCATCTGCACGGGCATGGCTGCTTCGATGGGCGCTGTGTTACTCGTTTCCGGAGCCGAAGGCAAGCGTGCGGCATTGCCCCATGCCCGCGTGATGATACATCAGCCGTTGGGCGGTGTGCAGGGCCAGGCATCGGACATTGAGATCGAGGCTCGGGAGATTCTGAAATTCAAGAAGGAACTCTACACCATCATTGCCAACCACTCCCACCAGTCGTATGAGAAAGTGTGGAAGGACAGCGACCGAAACTACTGGATGAACGCAGAGGAGGCCAAGGCGTATGGTATGATTGATATGGTGTTGACACGCAAAAACAATGAAACAGAAAATGGCAAGGAAAGTTTGTAACTTCTGCGGAAGAGGAGAAAGCGAGGTTGGCTTACTCATCACAGGACTCAACGGGTATATCTGTGAGGACTGTGCTTCGCAGGCATACAGGATTGTGCAGCAGTCCGGTGTGCTTGACGAGGCGAACGAAGGCGAGAATGCCGGGCAGGAGTATAAAGCCGTTGGCAAGATTCCCAAACCTAAGGAGATCAAGGCCTACCTCGATGAATACATCATCGGGCAGGACGAGGCAAAGCGCTATATGGCCGTGTCGGTATACAATCATTACAAGCGGTTGCAGCAACCTACGGACGAGGACGGCGTGGAGATCGAGAAGAGCAATATCATCATGGTGGGATCCACGGGCACGGGCAAGACACTACTGGCCCGCACCATTGCAAAACTCCTTGATGTTCCCTTTACCATCGTAGATGCCACGGTGTTTACCGAGGCAGGCTATGTGGGCGAAGACGTGGAGAGCATACTGAGTCGGTTGCTGCAGGTAGCCAATTATGACGTGGCAGCTGCTGAGCGTGGCATAGTCTTTATTGATGAGATAGACAAGATAGCCCGCAAGAGCGACAACCCCAGCATCACGCGTGACGTCAGTGGCGAAGGGGTGCAGCAGGGACTGTTGAAGCTTCTCGAGGGCACGGTGGTGAATGTGCCACCCAAGGGAGGACGCAAGCATCCCGACCAAGACTATATTCATGTGAACACCAAGAATATCTTGTTTATATGCGGAGGTGCCTTTGACGGAATAGAGCGGAAGATTGCCCAGCGGCTCAACACGCACGTGGTCGGTTATAATTCGGTGCAGAACATGCGCAGTATAGACAAGGGTGACCTGATGAAGTATATTCTGCCACAGGATTTGAAGTCGTTTGGCCTCATTCCCGAACTCATCGGGCGTGTGCCGGTGCTCACTTTCCTGAATCCACTGGATCGGAAGGCGTTGAGACGGATCTTAGTGGAACCGAAAAACTCCATCACCAAGCAGTTTGTCAAACTGTTTGCCATGGACAACATAACGCTCACGTTTGCCGACGATGCCCTCGACTTTATTGTAGATAAAGCCGTGGAATACAAGCTCGGTGCCCGTGGATTGCGTTCCATCGTGGAAGCGGTGATTATGGACGCGATGTATGATGCGCCTTCACGTCGTATCAGAAAATTCGAGGTGACGCTCGATTATGCAAAGGCGCAGCTTGACAAGGCACACATGCAGAAACTCGAATCTGCATGACACGATAGTGTGCCATGAAACAGCCAAAGGCTTAAAGACACAAAACTCTATGATGAAGGAAGATAATCTGACACTACGCTTGAAACAGTATTTTGGCTTTGATTCGTTCAAAGGTGACCAAGAGGCAATCATAAAGAGTCTGATGGGTGGCAGTGACGCTTTTGTGCTGATGCCCACGGGTGGTGGCAAGAGCCTTTGCTATCAGTTGCCGTCGCTGCTCATGGACGGCACGGCCATTGTCATCTCGCCTCTGATCGCCCTGATGAAGAATCAGGTGGACGTGGTCAACGGCCTTACTGAGGAAAGTGGAGTAGCACATTTTCTCAATTCGTCACTCAACAAGCAGGCGATTACGCAGGTGGAAGAGGATGTGCATTCCGGTAAGACGAAATTGCTCTATGTGGCTCCGGAGTCACTCAATAAGCCGGATAATCTTGAATTTTTCCAATCGTTTAGGATTTCGTTTTATGCCATTGACGAGGCGCACTGCATATCGGAGTGGGGGCATGATTTCCGTCCGGAATACAGGAATATTCGACCTACGATTGATAAAATAGCATCCTCTCGTGGGGAGAAGCGTGCTCCCATCATAGCGTTGACGGCAACGGCCACCGACAAGGTGCGCTCGGATATCAAGAAAAGCTTGGGCATTGTCGATGCGCGCGATTTCAAGAGTTCGTTCAACCGTCCAAACTTATATTATGAGGTACGCCAGAAAGCAAGTGAGGAAGATGCTGACAGCCAGATTATCCGTTTCTTAAAGCAGCACGAGGGCAAGAGCGGCATTATCTATTGTCTCTCGCGCAAGAAGGTGGAGGAGCTTTCCAAGAAGCTACAGATTAATGGCTACAAAGCTGCTCCCTATCATGCAGGACTCGACACGGAGGTGCGCACCCAGACGCAGGACGATTTCCTGCGCGAGGATATCGATATCATAGTGGCCACCATTGCCTTCGGCATGGGTATCGACAAGCCCGATGTGCGCTTTGTCATTCATTATGACATTCCCAAGAGCCTCGAAGGCTATTACCAGGAAACGGGGCGTGCTGGCCGCGATGGTGGGGAAGGTCGGTGTATCGCCTTCTATTCGCCCAAGGATCTGAAAAAACTCGAGAAGTTTACCGACAACAAGGGTGAGGCTGAAAAGGAAATAAGTCGCCAGCTCTTGGAAGAAACCAAGGCTTACGCAGAGTCGTCGGTGTGTCGCCGGAAATTCCTGTTACACTATTTCGGAGAGGAATATACGAAGGAGAACTGTGAGAACTGCGACAACTGCAAGCATCCGCAGAAAACAGAGGAAGCCGGCGAGGCGCTTCTGGCAGTACTCAAGGCTATCAAGGCCGTGAAGGAAGAGTTTGACCAATCGTACATTATCGACTTGGTGAGAGGACGGGCTACTGACAACATTGTACGCCACGGCCACGATAAACTTCCGGAGTTTGGCGGCGGAATGGAGATTAATGACCGCCATCCGACGATTTGGAATCCGGTCATTCGTCAAGCTATGATAGCTCATTATATCTGTAAGGATGTGGAAAACTATGGCTTTCTGCGTCTGACTCCCGAGGGGCGCCAATTCATCAGGAGTCCGAAGCCCTTTACTGTGGTTTTGGACAGGCAGTTTGATGAGGCGGAAGATAGTGCTTATGGCAATGTGACAGCCTTGGACGACAAGCTGTACAAGTTGTTGAAGAACCTACGAAAAGACGTGGCCCGCAAGCATAACCTGCCACCATATGTTGTGTTTCAGGATATTTCTATTACACTGATGGCCACCAACTATCCCATTACCATGGACGAACTGTTACAGATACAGGGCGTCGGGCAGGGCAAGGCCAAGAAGTTTGGAGCTGAGTTCATAGAGCTGATTAAGCGCTATTGTGTGGAAAACGACATACAGCGCACCGATATGATGCGCGTCATCAGCCTGCCGAACAAGTCGCAGAAGAAACTTAAGATCATAGAACTCATTGACAAGCGCGTGCCCCTAGACGAGATTGCCAAGTCACAGGGATGCACTTTCGATGAATTGCTTGATGACATCGAGTCGATCGTGAACGGAGGAATGAAGGTGGATATTGGATATTATATTGATAATGATGAGGTCGTGGATTCGGATGAGGTTGCCGATATTTACGAGTATTTCCGAACCAGCGAGACCGATGATATTGATGAGGCTATAGAAGAGGCTGATGTCTATGATGACGAGGATGGTCTCACGGCTGAACAAAAGACCCGACTGGTGCTCATTAAATTTATGTCGGAAGAGGGAAACTAAACGATGGTGTTTCCTAATCAACAGAAGTGGGCTGCACGAATGTAAGAAATGCGATGTGGCTGTCTCGGTGGAACCGAGGTGTTCTTGTTGATAATTACTGATTTAGACACCAAGTTAAATAGCATTAAACTACAAAGAATTTCGCAAAAGGCAATCTGTATGTGCGAAAATATTGCTATATTTGCACGCAATAAATTTATAAATCTTCATTTTATGTCATCATTTGTTGCAGATAAAATCACGATGGACGGTTTGACTTTCGACGACGTCCTGCTTATTCCTGCTTATTCCGAAGTATTGCCCAAAGAGGTGGTGTTGAAAACAAAGTTCTCTCGTCATATCGAGTTGAACGTACCTTTTGTGACCGCTGCCATGGACACCGTGACCGAATCGGCCATGGCCATTGCCATTGCCCGTGAGGGAGGTATTGGGGTTATCCACAAGAATATGACCATAGATGAGCAGGCTCGCCAGGTGGCTATCGTGAAACGAGCTGAGAATGGCATGATTTATGATCCCGTGACGATCCGTCGTGGTCGTACGGTGCGCGATGCGCTGCAGATGATGCACGATTACCATATCGGCGGTATTCCTGTGGTTGACAAAGACAACTTCCTCGTCGGAATTGTTACCAACCGCGACTTGCGTTTTGAGCGCCGTCTGGACAAGACCGTAGACGAGGTGATGACCTCTGAAAACTTAGTGACGACCCATCAGCAGACAGACTTGACTGCTGCGGCTCAGATTTTGCAGGAGCATAAGATAGAGAAGCTGCCCGTGGTGGATGCCAACAATCGTCTGATAGGACTGATTACCTATAAAGATATAACCAAGGCCAAGGACAAGCCCATGGCCTGTAAGGATGAGAAGGGGCGGTTGCGCGTGGCAGCCGGCGTAGGCGTCACGGCTGATACGCTTGACCGCGCTCAGGCTTTGGTAGATGCTGGCGTGGATGCCATTGTTATTGACACGGCTCATGGCCATTCCAAGGGAGTGGTTGACAAGTTGCATCAGGTGAAGGCTGCTTTCCCCAATGTAGACGTTGTGGTGGGCAATATCGCTACCGGCGAGGCTGCCAAATATTTGGTGGACAACGGTGCTGATGCTGTGAAGGTAGGCATTGGTCCCGGATCCATCTGCACAACACGTATTGTGGCCGGTGTTGGAATGCCGCAGCTGAGTGCTGTGTATGACGTATTCTCTGCCCTGAAAGGAACAGATGTGCCTCTTGTTGCTGACGGAGGCCTGCGCTATTCGGGCGATATTGTCAAGGCGCTGGCTGCCGGTGGTAGTTGCGTGATGGTGGGATCGCTTGTTGCAGGAACAGAGGAATCTCCCGGTGAGACCATTATATACAACGGTCGAAAGTTCAAGAGTTACCGTGGTATGGGTTCGCTGGAGGCCATGGGGCAGAAGAATGGCTCTCGGGACAGGTACTTCCAGGGCGACACGAGTGATGTGAAGAAGCTTGTGCCCGAAGGCATTGCAGGTCGTGTGCCCTACAAGGGTACTGTGCAGGAGGTAATCTACCAGTTGGTTGGTGGGTTACGATCCGGTATGGGCTACTGCGGTGCAGGTACGATAGACGCTCTTCACGATGCCCGGTTTGCTCGCATAACCAATGCCGGTGTTCAGGAAAACCATCCACACGACATCACCATTACGAGCGAGGCGCCGAACTATTCAAGGCACGAGTGAAAAAGAAAGGCATGAGTTGGGGTGAGGGAGTGCACTTCCTCACGCTTATGCGTTTATAAAGAAGATCTGAAATGAAAATAAAACTGTTGTTGGGCGTCACGCTGATGTGTGGCACCTTGTCTTTTGCCCAAAACGCCGATCCTGTCATCATGACCGTTAACGGGAAGCCCGTTCCACGTTCGGAATTTGAATACTCCTATAATAAAAACAACACTGACGGAGTGATCGACAGGAAGAGCGTGAAGGAATATGTAGACCTTTTCATAAATTATAAACTGAAGGTTGAGGCAGCCAAAGAAGCCGGCTTGGATACGATGCTATCGTTTCGGCAAGAGTTTTCGGGCTATCGCGACCAGCAAATCAGGCCTGCCATGATTAGCGAGGAAGATGTAGAGGCAGAGGCGCGAAAGATCTACAGACAAACACAGCAGCAGGTAGATCAAAATGGCGGTATGGTTCATGTGGCTCATATCCTCGTAATGATGAAGCAGCAAGCCACACCCGATGAGAACCGGAAGGCCAAGGTGCGTATAGACTCTATTTATGATGCCCTGAAAAAAGGAGCAGACTTTGCCGCACTGGCAAAGCAAGTATCGCAGGACCCTGGCTCTGCCAACAATGGCGGAGAGCTACCTATGATTGTGAAGGGGCAGACGCTGAAGGAATTTGAGGATGTGGCTTGGAGCCTGAAAGATGGCGAGATGAGTGAGCCGTTCATGTCCCCGGCCGGTTGGCATATCGTGTTGAAAAAAGGACATCAGAATTTTTACAGCTATGACAGTCAGCGCGATGCGATTATGAAATACATCGACCAGCGAGGGTTGCGCGAGCAGATTATCAATGCCAAGCTCGACACTTTGTCCAAGCAGGAACATGTCTCTACGGCTGCTTTGCTTGAAGCCAAGCGCAAGGAAATGGAGGAAAAAGACCCGAGTCTGAAATATCTTATCCGGGAATACTACGACGGATTACTTCTCTATGAAATCAGCAATCGTACGGTATGGGATAAGGCTCAGAAAGATGAACGTGGACTGCAAGCATTTTTTAAGAAGAACAAGAAAAAATACAAATGGGAGGAACCCCGTTTTAAAGGGATTGCCTATCACACGCGGGACAAAAAGGATGTCAAGGCTGTGGTCAAGGCTGTGAGGAAGTTGCCTTTCGATATGTGGGCAGAGAAACTGCGGACCACGTTCAATGCCGACTCCGTGCTACGCATCAAGGTAGAGAAGGGACTATTCAAGAAAGGAGATAA
>QWCK01005549.1_pt1 | contig 11382 bp, 11 predicted proteins | sample 1972571 | NCBI WGS metagenome assembly QWCK01 (sample SAMN09866710, study PRJNA288562) | Human gut metagenome isolate term2_stool, whole genome shotgun sequencing... | isolation source: gut | host: Homo sapiens | place: USA: California | reverse complement strand
ATCGGCATAGGGCGAAAGCTCTTGAAGATCCGCAATCACCTGCTCCTTCGGCGCCTTTCTGAAACTCACGTCCTTGTACATGGCGCAGTAGGTGCATTCATTATGAGAACAGCCCACCGTCACTTCCAATAGGGGGCTGTATGCCTCTCTCGGCGGGCGAAATGTTTGTCCTGTGTAGTGCATAATATTTTCCTTTCTGTTTCCGACTTTCCTGTTGTCTACTTAACTATACCATGAACCGCGCTTTAAGGCATGGAAATAAGCAAAAAGCGACCGACATGCCGATCGCTTTGCTTTTAAAGATACTTTCGCGAAAAATTATTTTTTCGCCATCAGAGTGTAGGGCACGGCGACGAAGAAAACGCCCCCGATCAGATTGCCCAAAGTGGCCGTTAAAATATTGTAGAGATAGCTTCCCATGGTCATGGTCGTATCGGGCGCCATGAAATCCAGAGATAAGAGCTCCATATTGGCGACGGAGTGTTCAAATCCTGCCGTGAAGAAGATGACGATAATCCAGAAGATCATGATGAGTTTCCCCGACTCCGAAGTCATTTTTATGGAGCACCACACGGCGAGGCACACGAGCATATTACATAATGTGGCGCGAAGAAGCAGGGCGCCGAAGGGAATGCTCACCTTTGCCGCAGCCGCCTTCGCAACCGTCTCGCAAAAAGCCTCGGTCATAAGCCCTGTGTGTGAAAAAATCCATGCGAGAAGAATGCTCCCCAGCCAATTGCCCACATAGCAAATCAGCCAGAGCTTCAGCACCTCCTTGGCCGACACGGTCTTTTTCAAAAAACCAGTGGCCATGACCATGTTGTTACCCGTAAAAAGCTCCGCCCCGGCCATAACGACTAAACTTAAGGCGCAGGCGAAGGACATGCCCATAAAGAGCTTCATGAGAGGCATGGAGCCCATGGAGCCGATGGTAAAGGAAAGCAAAATACCGAAACCGATATACATCCCCGCCATGAGGGATGAGACGAAATAGCCGCCGGGATTTTCGCTTAAAAAGCGAACCTTGTCCGCCGCCGCCTGGCTAACGCGATCAACTTCATTCTTATACATAAAACACCTTCAAGTTAATTTATACACAGGTTACCTAACAAAACGACGCACTCCAACAATGCTTCAATCGAATTTTTCTCGAATGTATGCACTGAATCTTCTCTGTCGCATGCATCAAATCTTTTCCGTTATGATTTGCCGTCATCGGCAATTCCCTCTGTAAGCGCACGGATAATTTGACGATTCATAACCTCATAAGACGCCCAATGCTCGTCCTTTACATCGATATGAACCATACGAGCAAAGGCAATGATTTTATCTAAGATTTTTTGCGCCCGATAACCTGTCGTTTCCAATAGAAAATCATCGTCGATGGAAATAATCTGGTGGGCCGCCACATTTCGCCCCTTTTGTTCAATACTTCTTAATTCTTCCGCCATGCGGCGAACGCCATCGGAAACAGCAAAACGATTCGATTGCATCAAGCGCAAATAGCTATCCGTCGAAGCCGGCCCATTTGTCCTTGGTGGCCAATAGGCTTCCTCCAAAACTTCGCTAATGGAGCGCCCCATTTCGTCGCTTTTTAACTTTTTTTCGTCCCAGTTTAATTTTCCTTTCGAATCCCTAATGTATCGGTCCAAATCGACGTTAACCGCCGTTTCGAAGGCAAGCTTAAACAACTGATCCAGAACCGGTGAAATGCCTCGGATAAATTCCAGAAGCATTTTTCGCTTGATCAACACCGACAAATAAAGAATGTATTCCACAAGCTTCATATTTGCCGTTTGGTAAAAATCGAACTCCATCTGCGCCGCATTTAAATGCTTCTTCACTCCCCTTTGACTCAGGGAGTTTCGATAAAAAGCAGCTGCAATTAAATGGTAAACCTCCTCGGGAAGGGAATCTCGAATCGCATCCGCCACATCCTTGGCCGCCCCATAATTATAGTTCACGAGATGATTTTTTATAATGTCTTTTCGTAGTTCGAAATTTAAATTTTCACCGATTGCCACTTCCGTGCGGTCGCCGTAAACTTCCGGCTCGCTCATTATCAAATCGACGATTTCCAGATAGTCCGCCACCGGATCCTCGAACTTCATTCGCTCCGTCGACGCATTGGATCTTCTAATCGGTGTCGAAACCTGAATGGGCGTCATGGGAAAATTAAACAAACCGCATAAGACAAACAGCGCCTGCTTCATCGCCGGTGTTCCGGAAGATACATTTAAAAGAATCTCCGCCTCAGGATGGTCTCTGTGGATTTCCAATAAAATATCTCGATATTCCTTATAGAAAAAATCGAAGATATGAACTTCCGTGAGCGCACGCCGATCGATAACCACATGCTCATAAGGTTTTTCTAAATAGTCGTACACGCGATCCAAACAGGCAATATAGCGATTATCTTTTTCATGATAGGCCATAATTTCACCGGACATGTAGAGATAGACCTTGTCCGGTTGGTGAAACCGACAAATCTGCAGAAGCGATCCGTCGTACGCTGTTTGCTCAGACACCGGATCCGTCATGCCCAATGGAGAAAATAAAACTTTCATACAATCACCTCCTATAGTGTAAGTAAAGGATAAGCGTGCCGTCCCCTTACGGGGGTGATTTTTTTGTTCTCAATATCAATGCTTGTTATCAATTTTTTGAGAAGTAAGTTACCGTCCCCTTACGGGGTTTCTTTTTTTGTTCTCAACATGATCTATTACATCAACGAAGAAAAAGATATGTTACCGTCCCCTTACGGGGGTTCTTTTTTTGTTCTCTCAAATTTTGAAAGATGATAACGTAAGCGAAGAAACGTTACCGTCCCCTTACGGGGATTCTTTTTTTGTTCTTCAGAAGAATCGAATAGGCAAGAAGCAGAAGAAATCACAATGTTACCGTCCCCTTACGGGGTTCTTTTTTTGTTCTCGAAGAGCTGCAAAAAATCTTCGAAAAAGAAAATAAGTTACCGTCCCCTTATGGGGTTTCTTTTTTTGTTCTCGATGGCGACGACGACTCAAGTCACAAAAGGCGATAGGTTACCGTCCCCTTACGGGGTTTCTTTTTTTCTCACGAGGAACAGGTGGATTTGGAAGCACGGGGGAAAGATGGTTACCGTCCCCTTACGGGGTTTTCTTTTTTTGTTCTCAGTTCGGAAGAACCAAAGCCTGAACCAAAGCCTAAACCTAAACCAGAGTTGCCGTCCCCTTACGGGGGTTCTTTTTTTGTTCTCTATTTATATTTTCATATGGTTCTTGTTGCTTTATCAAGTTACCGTCCCCTTACGGGGGTTCTTTTTTTGTTCTCACAAGGTGGAAGAATCGTGATAGACTGTAAACAAGCTAAAGTTACCGTCCCCTTACGGGGGTTCTTTTTTTGTTCTCGTAATTGTTCGGCTTTATCCATTTAGTTTTAATGGTAGTTACCGTCCCCTTACGGGGGTTCTTTTTTTGTTCTCTCTTGATCGGTTGGGATGGTATGGAGTTATATGTTTAGTGTTACCGTCCCCTTACGGGGGTTCTTTTTTTGTTCTCCCTATCTCTCGGACTGGTGTCTGTTGCTCCATTGGCCGGTGTGTTTGCGGCCGAAACCGATTTTTTCGATCCTTCCGCTGAAAAAAGCTTCGAAAGAGCTTACCGTTGGCTATTTTTAGCCTACGGCTAGATGATGACAATTTCTTCGATGCGACTTCCACGATCGACGCCAATGTTGTAGACTTGGCCGTAGGCCGATAGTTTATAGCAGCGCACATTGTCCTCTGAGGGATCGATGTAAAAATGAATCTTTTCCCTCAAGCGGTCAAATTCTTTATCCGTTAAATGGGATTCAAAACAGGATTTCTGTACCGGCGTCATGTAACCGGAAATAAACTTAAAGAATTTCGTTCGCCGCTTGTTGTCTATTATATCATAGATAATCAGGATCAACTTCTTCTCATCATAACTTGTTTCTACTACCTCGCCGATATAAAAGTTTTCTCTTTCCTTCATAAAATCACCGTATTCTCAATGGCTCGTACAAAAACGGATCCTTGGATTCGATGGCATTCACGAGCTGCCTACACTGATTGTAAATGGCCTTGCGGTAGCTCACCGGTTCTTTAAGGTAGGGAAGGTAGCGTTGGGACGTGGCTAATTTTTTCTGAATCTCGTTTAAAAATTCCTTCAATAACGCAGAATCCAAAAATACGCCGTCCTCTTCCTTTCCAAACTGCTCTGCCTTCGCTCTGTTTTTTAGAATCATATCTATGACTGTTGTGTCGACGATGGGTACACGAAATTCTTCTATAATATCACTGGCAAGAGACGGATGGCTTCTGCGCGCACCATGGATTATTCCACCGTAGGCCGATAGACCTACGGATTCAATATGGCCGATGATTTCATGAAAAAGGATGGTGTAACCAAGGCTGATCATAGAATTAAAAGGGTCACGGGGCGGCCTTCGCGTTCGCTTTTCAAATTGAAATGCTTCAGGCAAATGCTTAGAAAGCGCCGCGTAATAATGCCTTGAGACCATGCCCTCATAGCCCATGGCGGCCTCCGCGGATTCCGCCGTTTTCAGCTTTCTCTTCAATCGCGCGATGGATTCGATTTCATCAATAGCTACCGGATTATTCTTCTGTAATCGTCGCAAGAAAGTGAGCTGATTATTCACTTTTGCCTCGAGGGTAATATAAGCGAACACCCGCCGAAAGGAAGGATCATCCATAAGGTAAATCTGTTTTTTCAATCGACTGATGTTGTCTTTTGCTGTGCTTACGGTTCGTCCGAAGTACACGCCCTTTAAACTAAAGTAAGCGATGGGGATGCCTCTATTCAGGCAATGGCGAATGAAGGCTGTGCTCAATTGAACATTTCCATAGACCGATACATTTTCTATTAACTCTTTCGGCAAGGTCTTCGTGATTTCTTCTGTTTGCACCACAACCTTCCCGCCATCGATTGTCACTGTGGCGCCTTGTTCTGTAATCAGCAGTATCATAGACTCACTTCTTTAAATTCAATTTTGCACAAACCCATTTCGAGTTTCTGTCTTCCATAACGCGTCGTTTTTAATACTTGCGGCGAAACGCCGTTTTTTATCGCCAATCGACGGTGACTGAATTCAAATTTCTTGTTCTTAGATTTCTTGTTCTTAAATCGCTCCTCCAAGATTTCTGACACGATCCTCAACCCCCGGTCTTTCTCCCCGGCCATTGGATAAACCAGTGTTTTCGATACGAAGCCCGAGCCACCGCCAATGTAGATGTGTTGGCCCGGTCGTTCCTCGACGCCAAAGTCTTGCAAGAAATAATAGTCGTTGTCGAAATAGAAGTTCGAAATGGCATCCTCTATTTCTGAGAGCGAAAAGCCAAAACCGTCTTTTATTGTCATGCGAAAACGAATCTCAACGCCGGGCTTCACGCTTTCTCGAAACGTTGAAATTTGGTTTTCTCGGCCATCGGTTCTTCTGTCGATTTTCTTCGTAACAATGAGGTCATCGAAGTCCAGTGGCTCACTATCTGAAATTAAGAGGTGGCGCATTTGATCATCGATCTGATCTCTTGTATTCCCAGTGAATACACGCTTTTCCAGCTTGCCAATTTCTCTTGCCAAGTCTTTTTGCCTTATGTGTCTCTTAAGGTATTGTTCAAAAAACTCGGGATTCGAATCCCGCAGTTTTTCGGCCAGAAGACAAGTACGGATGGCGCCTTTTAAACTGCTTCCCGGAATATAGGGCTTTCCATCGCCGCCTTTTATGAAAAGCTGAAGATTGTTGAGCTCATTGCTCTGCCCGCCGACGGCAAGGCTGTAGTCGGTAAATAGCTTGTAATCATTTAAGTGCTGCGTGTTTTTTAGCCACTTAAATAGATTGTTGTTTTTTCCTTCATTCCTCAAAAAATAATCTTCATAGCTATCCATTAAATTGTGTACATAAAGCCACTGTACCATTTTCCGCTTGTGGACGATGTGCGCCTTTCCGTCCCGCCGGTCGTAGATGTATTGATTTTTAGCCAATGTGTCGCCACATCCTACATGGACAGGGCCCACGGTGGTAAGTAAGATGTCGTATGCTTTCATATTACACCTCCATCCACATCGGTATGCCGTAGCGGTAAACCGGATGAACGTAGCCGTCGTCAACGCGAAACAGGTCGCCTTTAAATTGGCGACTAAATATGGCGCCTGCTTTGAAAAAATGCATGGTTCGTTTTCGCCTGCTGATAGAAGCGGAGCCCATGGCATCTTCGGAATAGATAAATCCGCCCCGCCGCACGAGGGCATAGGCCGATGTGGGATCCAGTTGGTCCAGTTCATCTTCTCGCGCCATGGATGTGCTAAGCAAGATGGTGCCGCCCGGCGTATTGATTCTCCCTCTTAAGGGGGGCGGTAAATCGTCTTCTTCCATGGTAAATTTTCCCAGTCCGGCGGTCTTTTTTCCGCCGATTCCCGTATAGCTTAAGCCGTAAAGGATCTCATCAAATAGTGTTTCCGCATCGTCGCCATCGAAACCGAGTATGAAGTATAAACCATTGCCTTTTCCAAATCGGAAGTAGGAGACATTGTACAGCTCATTTTCACCGTCGGCCATCTTTTTTATCTTTGCATCCATTTGATTTCTTCCTAAGCTGCCGATTTCATTTAACAAGTTTTCAGGATTGCTTTCGCCTTTCAAAAATAACCGAAAGTCTTCCAAGGGAATGTAGGCGATTTTTTTGAACAGCTTCTTATTGGAAGCATCGCCGTCTCTGCCGTCGATGGAAATCATGGGTTTTGGCAAAAAATAGTCGTCGCCAATAAAGGGAAAGCCGTCGGACAGCACGAGTTTCTTTTCACGGAAAAGCTCGATGGCTTTGTTGCAGGTGATGGAATCTATCTGGGATGCTTCGTTAATGATTGCCGAAAAGAGAACATCCGATGGGAGGTCGATGGTGTTCGACTCTATTTTTCCCCCGCCGACACGTAGACCGGCACTGAAGTAGAGTCTGTAGATTTTATACTTCATTGGATCCACCGATAATTTCTTGCAGATCCGCCAAAAGTTCTTTGTCGAGGTCCCCGCATACCGGATGTAAATCAAGATTTGATATGCGCACCCGTCCATACCCTCTGGAGCCGCTTCCCCCTAGGTAATCATACGCCAGGAGTTTGAAGGCTTCTTTCAAAAGAGTTATGTCTTCCTTTATTTCTCCCTCCGATTCGGCATTGTAGATGATTTCCAGATCAAAGCATGTGCCTCGGATGACCCGTTCTATTTGGCGAGGATTTGCCACAGCGGTAAATCGATTGATTGTGTTTTCAAACTTGATTTCTGTCAATTGGTCGATGCCCACGGCCTTTAGTTCCTCTTCATTTGAGACAAAGGCATCGGAAAAGTACAGGCGACTTTTTAAAATGCTTTCGCCGTCCCTGTCATTGGATGCGCCGAACAGCCGGCGTACTTTCCCGTCATCGTCATTATGGGTTATGCGGGAATTCATGGCTTTTTCACCGTATTTTTCTTGTAATAAGTACCTCAGTTTTCCTTTTAGTGTGCTTCCCGGTATAAAGGGCTGGTTCGAATACGTATCTCGCATCACCGGCGAATCCACGGCCCCGATGGCAGAAAATTCTTTTGATCCGCCGATGTGCAGCCCGGTTACAACCTCAATCTTTCCCGTAATTTCTAATTTGCAGTACATAGTCCCTCCTCTTATTAATCGTTGCCGCCGACGAAACGATGGTAGGCCACGAGTGCTTCTAAATATTTGCAAAAGATGATTAATTGATCTCGGTCGTCATTAATCTGCTTGATTTCAGGTATTAGATTCGCACAATCGATAAAATTGCGAACTCCTGTCTCGTCTCTTCCGTATTCGTAAACAAGCTTCATGCGCAAAAACTGCACATCTGCAATTTCATCTTCCGTCAAAGGTCCTTTTCCGCGTCTCACCTTGTCATAAATTGTCGCCGATGTCACCAAAATGCTTCTGATTTTCGAGGTCGTCAGCAACGGATTTCCTTTGTACCCTTTTGCAATTTTACCTATGACTTCTTCCGCCTTATCCACGTAATTTGTCTTTGTCAGTGTCATATTATCTCCTTTCCAAGTAGATATAAATATAAATGGCTGTAATCAGCTCGTTTCGATCGGTTTTATTTTTTGCAAAGCGGTAGATCTGCTTAGAAAATTCATCGTGCACTTCTCGCCTCTCTTTTTCTTTTGGTTCCAGCCGCGCCAGCAAGTAAGCCAGCCGAGCCAGGTGAAGACCGTCATCACTTTGCTCGCGCAATAGATCAAGCATGCGGTATAAAAAGCTCTTTCCCCGCTCGTCTACATGGCCGAGGTAGTGGATAAGTAAATTGAGCTTCTCTCCGAGAACTTTCTCTTTAAATATTTTCCACGAGAAGGTGCTGTCTTCCTGAAATAAACAGACGGCATTCTTGTTTCTTGCAATTCCCGCATCCTTGTAGTGATGCTCTTTTGCAAATTGTTCTAATGTCCCCGTTTGTTCGGCCATGGCTTTAATGGGAAATTTCGACGGATATATACCGATTCCTGCCGAGAGGGTTAAGGAGCCCAAGGTAAATTTACTCAGGCTTTCAACTAAGTCCACGGAAAACTCGATGATGTCGTCCCACGAACCAACGACAAATAAATCGTCGCCGCCGGAATAAACGATGAGCGCCCGCCTTTTAATCGGGTAGGGCTCCGATGTAAGGGAAAAGCGGCCATTCTCCAGAAGATAATTAATGTGGTATTTAAAGAAAAGCGACATGCTTCGGGAAAAAACGGCACTACGCGTCAGAGAGACGAATTCTTTTGGTAAGCCTTCCACAAAAGATTTCCCTAAATTATCTACATCCGCACGGATGACCCCCAATCGCTCAATGCCTTGGCTGTCTTTTGCCAGCAAATTTAGCTCGTTGTTTGCACTGTAATCGCCAATCCATAGTTTTGTGGATAATCCCTCGCCCGAGTAGGCTTCATTTTTGGTGTATGCTCGAACAAATCCTTCATTGGATTGGAGGTGTTCTCTTAATGCTTTTTCGGATCCTTCTGTTATGAGACGTCGTTGAAAAGGAAGGGGCAGGCTCGCTTTGCCCTTTGCAAGCTCTTCTTTTTCGATGATAAAAAATTTTCCCGTTAATATATCCTTTGAAAATAGCTGGATTCTGTTGCAAATGCTGCAGACGAAGCCGCTGTCCGATTCCATTAAATGATCCACTCGATGGCACACCTTGCATTCCCTCGCTCCGTCAGGCACTTCGGTAAAGTTTAATTTGCGAAGGCCTTCTGCCCCGTAGCGATGGCGCTTGTTCCGTGACAACTCACTTGACACTGCCCGAAACAAATCTCTATACATGACATGTTGATCCCCTTTAAATGTTTTGGCTGAGCAGCTCGCACCTCCGCCTGCCAAAAAGAGTTCGCTGCCAAAAGTAGCAATCAACCACGCATTTATTTCATCTTTAAATTCCTCAACGACTCTCTTCGCTCCATCGGTATTAGGAAAAATGAAATAACAGTGCCCTCCGCCGGAATAAAGCAGGTTAAAACGGAAAAGTTCCAGCCGCTCCAATAATGTATCAATGCAATCTTGCAAAAAGATTTCTAAATAGAATGAACGGGTCCTGAGGGATCGCAGTGCCTTTTCCGAAGACACATTGTAAATAAAGCTTTGAATGCCGGAAATATCAAAACTATAGAGATAAAACATTTCCTCCTCTTCGTACTTTTTGCTGTTGGTGAGCAGCTTGGAAAAATCCTTATACCCTTTTTCTTTAAAGTAATCGTAGATGCAAACTGCATAAGCAGCCGTCATTTTCATGTGGTCGTATAGAGAAATATCCGGAAGCTCATTGGTCGATGTCGATGATGGGACGTAAGTTAAGTAACTTTCTAGTATCTCACAGAGGGAGGTCATGTAGGCGCTACTTAAGGTAAGTTGTTTCAGCTTATCCGATAATGCAAGTTTAATCGCCTTGTAGTAGGATTCATCATACCGAATATCCTCTTCAAGCGGGTAGTTGATTCCGTTATCGTGGTTCAGGTAACAGGCTTTATATTTTCCCCTTGCGGCGTTTCCGTTTAATACATTAAAGACGCTCTCCAAGGCGATGTTTTTATCAAATCCAAATTGACCGCTCTCTTTTTCTCTTCTGTCTCCTGCCGCTGCGATGTTATCGGCGACATAGGTAATGTAGGCTAAGCTATCCTCAGGTAACTTCGCCCGGCTCAAGTCGCTTCCGTGATGGTATCTTACGGCATCTAAAATTTCACGATCATCGATAGAACATTGCTCTTTTAGAAAAGCTTCCCCCAAAATAGCATGATTTTTCCATTCTTCAGCGGTGCGGAAAAACTCCTTTCCCACATCATGCATGAGGGCGCCGATTGCAAGTTTTAGTTTTCTTTCATCCATTCCATTCGCCTCCTACGCTTACGCCGCCCATGCCCATGGAGGTCTTAATCCCCACGCCGGCATAGGCACTAAATTGATTGAGCAACTTTAAAATCCTCCTTACTTCCTTGTTGGTATGTGATCGAAGCTCTAATCTTCCCGTAAAACCGGGTATTCTGGTTTTTTCCAGGTAAAATAACGTGCTTTTTAGCCGATAGTTTGAAATATACACCGACCGGTCAATTTCATCCAAAAGCTCCGGGGTGAAAATTTTGTCTTCACCTGTCGCATCAAATTTTTTCATCAGGCTCTGAAAGATTAACGAAATTTCAGGAAGAAACACATAGCGATTGTCTCTTTTGAATGCTGTGGGAGAATTAAAATAAAAAGTCAGTCGATTGTCTTCCTCCTGTTCAAATAAATGCTTTTCCACAAATGCCTGGCGAGATAGTTTCTTTAACTCCCGATCATAAATTGAAAGTTTAAGTTCTTTCTTTTTTAAATCGATTTGGTCTACTTCTAATAATGGCGTAATTATCTTTTCGTATGCCTCTTGATTCAATGTCGTGATAATCCACTCCGCACCTTTTTTCGTACGCTTTATGTATTGACTATAAGGATTGATCGATAAGTGATGGAGCCTCTCCCCGTAGTCTGGGTCAATGATTTCCATTATTAAGCCCTGGAAAATTGATCCACTGTTGTATCCGAGTACCTTGTTCTCATCTTCCAATTGAATTTTTAATTGACTTAGCAAATTAGCCTCCTTTGAAAAGGTTTTCTATTTATTATTATAGTTTTTACACCTATTAAATTCAACGCACCACCGGCGAATGCTTATTTTTTATTTATTCGCTTCGAATCACATAAAAAAGAGACCCTTTCGAGTCTCTTAATCATATTACGATGCCGCCGATTCACCGGATGTGGGTTCGCCGCCACCCAATGCCTCTCGCCTGTTTTCCTGACGCGCTTCTTCCGCTTGTTTCAGGCGGTTGTACGCGTGCATAATC
>QWCK01005547.1_pt1 | contig 11387 bp, 9 predicted proteins | sample 1972571 | NCBI WGS metagenome assembly QWCK01 (sample SAMN09866710, study PRJNA288562) | Human gut metagenome isolate term2_stool, whole genome shotgun sequencing... | isolation source: gut | host: Homo sapiens | place: USA: California | reverse complement strand
TCTTAGAACCTCTTCAATACAAATCGCAAGGTCTTCTCTTGTTCTCCCTTCAGGTGCTTCATCGAGATACATGAACATGGTTACAAAAGGTGCCTGTCCATTACATGTCATGAGGGTTATGAGTTGGTATTGAATCGTCTGGATTCCACTCTTGATCTCCTCCATAAGACGTCTTTCGGTTATATCATCTATTATTTTCTCGTCTTCCGATTCTCCTGTAGCTCTTCTCTCTTCTATTACAAGTCCCTTTATCTTCTTCCTGCTAACATCTACAAATGGTGCGAGATGTGCAAGTGAGAAACTCTGACCTCCATATTGGTTTGACGCAACCTGTGCGATAATTTGTGTTGTGATATTACATGCAGTATAGAAACTGTGAGGTTTCTCAATCATAGTCTCACTTATAACCGTTCCGTTCTGAAGCATGTCCTCTAGATTAATGAGATCGCAATTATGTTCTCTCTGTGCAAAATAATCCGCATCATGAAAGTGAATTATACCCTGTTCATGAGCATTTATTACTTCTTCAGGAAGAAGTAATCTTCTTGTCAAATCTCTACTAACTTCACCAGCCATATAATCACGCTGAGTTGAATTAATTACAGGGTTCTTATTTGAGTTCTCTTGCTTAGCTTCCTCATTATCATCGTTGATAAGTGAAAGTATCTTATCATCTGTCGTATTCGCCTGACGAACCAGAGATCTCGTATATCTGTATGTTATATATGCTTTTGCAACTTCAAATGCTCCGTGAGCCATTATGTGTTGCTCAACCATGTCCTGTATCTCTTCAACTGCAGGAGATCTTCCAAGCTCCTCACACGAAAGGCTTACGCTATCAGAGATCCTCTGGATCTGAACCTTTGTCATCCTTACGTTTTCTGCAACAGAATTATTAGCCTTTGTAATAGCATCTATTATCTTCTGAATATCAAACTCGACTTCCGAGCCATTCCTCTTAATAACATTCATAATTTATCCCACCTCTTTATATTCAATACAACATATTGTATTCGGTACTGGTGATTATACCCATATATATTGTGGTTGTCAATCATATTTCGAATAATTGACAAATTTATTTTTATTAATTAAAATCTGTATGAAAGCTATTGCCTTAACACAAAAAGGAGCGACAAAATGCTTAACAACTTTAATTATTATACTCCTACGAAAATCATTTTCGGTGATAATACTGTGTATAAAGTCGGAAGCCTCGCAGATGAATTCGGTGCCTCAAATGTTCTTATACACTATGGAAGCGATAGGGTAAAAAACAGCGGGCTTCTATCCTCAGTTAAGAAAAGTCTCGATGATTCAGGTATCAGACACATTGAGCTTGGCGGTGTTGTTCCTAATCCGAGACTTGAACTTGTAAGAATTGGAGTAACTCTTGCAAAAGAAAACAAGGTAGATATGATCATAGCTCTTGGAGGAGGAAGCGTAATTGATTCTGCGAAAGCTATAGCATATGGTGCAAAATATGAAGGCGATGTTTGGGATTTTTATAGTAAAAAATCCGTTGCAAAAGAAGCTCTACCAGTCGGAGTAATTCTCACGATGGCTGCTACCGGTAGTGAGATGAGTGACTCTTCTGTAATATCAAATGACGAAACAGCGGAAAAACTCGGATATAACAGCGATCTTTCAAGGCCTGCTTTCGGCATCCTCGATCCTTCGCTTACACTTACTCTTCCTCCATATCAGACCGCTTCTGGCTGCGTTGATATATTAATGCACACATTTGAACGATATTTTACTTCAAAGGGTAACATGTTGCTTACCGATGAAATTTCAGAGGGTCTCATGAGAACGGTAATGGAATGCAGCATAATACTTAGAGATAAACCTGATGATCTTGATGCGCGCGGAGAGGTCATGTGGGCAGGAAGTCTATCTCATAACGGTCTAACGGGATGTGGAAATGGCGGAAATGATTTTGCGACACATAAGCTCGAGCATGAATTATCTGCAAAATTCGATGTAACTCACGGCGCAGGCTTGGCTGCTCTATGGGGGAGCTGGGCTAGATATGTAATTGATGAATGTCCTATGAGGTTTAAGAGATTTGCCGTAAATGTAATGAATATTACTGATGCTTCTAAATGCGATGATGAAAATAGTATCAAGAAGATTGGTTTGCTCGGGATTGAGGCTGCAGAAGACTTTTTCAAAAGCATTAACATGCCTACCTCGCTCAAGGAGCTTTGGCCTGACATAACACTTTCAGATCTTGAAGATATGGCAAGAAGATGTGCTTCTATTAGCGGCGGTCACATAGGTGCTTGCAAAGTTCTTGATGAAAATGACATGCTTGAAATATACCGCATGGCTTATGAAAGATAGTTAAATATTCTAAAATCTTATTATTAATTATTTTTAAAAAATGAAGGGTTGATACCTGGCATTAGTATCAGCCCAATTTTTTGTGTAATTTATAATGTGCCTTCACACTTGCCCAATCTGTCTCTCATAAAATCAGCAATTACTATAGCAGATGCGGATTCAATACAAGGTAAAACTCTTGGAACAATGCATGGATCATGCCTTCCTTTTACTTCTATTGTCGAATTCGTTTTACCCTTATATTCAATAGTATCCTGCCTTATCGATATTGATGGAGTCGGTTTAATCGCAACATTATATACTATATCCATTCCTGAAGTAATTCCTCCGAGTATACCTCCTGCGTTATTTGTTTTTGTAAAAACGCTGCCATTATCGTCGTAATAGAATTCGTCATTCATCTCGCTTCCCGTTAGCCTGGCAGATTCAAATCCTGCACCAAATTCAATTCCCTTTACTCCCGGAATCCCGAATACCGCCTTTGAGATATTGTTTTCAATTCCGTCAAACATAGGCTCTCCAATACCGGCAGGCACACCGGAAATTGTGCATCTTACAATCCCTCCAACTGAATTCCCATTATTAGAAACTTCTTCTATCGATTCATCAAAATTCGATTTATGACCCCCGATTTCGACTATATCTGCATTTATTTTTATGCCTATATCAATAAGAGCATGTTTCAGAATTCCTCCGGCAACGCAAAGCGGTGCTGTCAGCCTACCTGAGTTATGTCCACCTCCGCTGTAATCTTCATATCCTTTGTATTTAATATGTGCCGTGTAATCTGCATGACCGGGTCTTGGTTTTTCTGAAATTATATCGTAATCTTCTCTTCTTGAATCCTTATTGTAAATTAACGCTGTAAGAGGACTTCCACATGTTACACCATTCAAAATTCCTGAAACAAATCTAGGCTCATCAGATTCATACCTGCCAGTCGCAAGTTTTGATCTTCCGGGGGCCCTTCTTTCAAGAAATTCGTTAAGTTCTTTCATATTTACTTTTATTCCGGGTGGAATTCCATCTATGGTTACTCCTATTGCAGGGGAATGGGACTCACCGAATATGGATACTATAATATTTTTACCGATTATGGATGCCATCCTTACCTCCACTCTATATTGGTATCAAGGTTAAATTTTCTTAGTTCGTTCTTAAATTCCGGATATGATTTGTTTATCGCTTGAGAGTTTTCGATTACCACCGTTGAAGGACATAATTGAGACATAAGTGCAGCCATCATAACTATCCTATGATCATCATACGACCTGATTTTTGCTCCCCTAAGCTTCTTAATGCCATATATTATCAGTCCGTCACTTGTTTCTTCTATATCTATCCCCAGGTTAAAAAGTACATCACATATCGTTTCTATTCGATTGCTCTCCTTAAGTCTGAGCCTTGACGCATTTGTAATAAGGGTTGTTCCTTTCGTTATTCCGGCAATTGCAGCTATTACCGGTACAAGATCCGGATTGTTTGAAGCATCAATAACATTGTCACCTTTTAGAGCCAGATTACCATTCATGTCTACATCTATAAATCTCATTAATATGTTCAATATGTCTTTATCTGGCTGAATGGAATTATAGTCAAGTCCCTTGATTTCAATAGGATGTTTGAGGAGGACTTCTTTTTTAAATTCACCATTTTTGCCTTCACTTATAGAAAGAATAAGATTCAAAGCAATCCATACTGCCGCATTTGACCAGTCACCTTCTACCGAATAATGTGGCGGAGCTTGATACCTCTGTCTTCCCATAATCTCAAATTCGCTTCTGCTTTCTTTTATATCTATGTTCGACTTCCTTAAGGATGCTACTGTCATATTTACATATCCTAAAGATTCAAGTCTTCCTTTTACTATGATTTTACCTCCTTCATCTGTAAGAGGTAAAGAAAGCATCAGTCCGCTTATAAATTGCGAACTTATATCGCCAGGTATCTCGAACGTCCCGCCAAGAATTTTTCCGCTCACTTTGACTTTTTCGTCAAGCTCTTCGATTTTTATTCCCTTCTTCCTAAGTTCTTCCTTAAGTGGCATTATCGAACGGTGTCTTCCCTCATATCTTATAATTGCATTTATACCAAGAGCTGCACATATCGGAATTAAAAATCTCAGATTGGCAGCGCTTTGACCTGAATTGAGCTCCAGTACTTCACATTCTTTTATCCTATTATTACTTGATTCAAACTCATGTAGAAGTATTTTCTTCATGCATTCCTTAATTGAAAGGACATCCTCTGATATGCCTTCATTAGAAACACGTGAATCTGCACTTATAGATGCTTCTTCAAAAGTCTTGTTCTCATTTAAATTCTGAATTTCTGTAAGATAAGAACAAATGATAGCCCTCTCTGCATCTGATTTTGAAGGACATATTTGAATATAATTACTATTATTCATTTATGCCTGCCCCTTTCAAAGCCGTATCGAGAATTTTATCAAACTCTTTAAGCCCCATGTTAACGATTCTGCACCTTCCAATTTCTTCTATCATTATAAGTGATATTTGATCACCAATAACTTTTTTATCATTTTTCACTGCATCTGATATCTGGTTTGAACTGAACCCTATATCAAGATTGAATTTGCAGTTAATTAGTGTTTCTCTAATTTTTGTGCTTGTTTCTGTACTGCAGTAATTTAATAATTCTGAAATTCTTAAGATAACAGATATTCCCTTGCAAACAGCCTCTCCATGACTGATCTCATAATTGCTAAGTTTTTCTATTGCATGTCCTACCGTATGGCCAAGGTTAAGAATGTGTCTATAGCCGTTATCCCGCAAGTCTTTATCAGATATTATCTGTTTCAATTCTGCAGAACGATATACGAGAGATGAAAGCATTTTCTCATCCATAATACCTAATTCTTTAGATGCCTCAGTAAATAGCTCACTTCCTGAAATTATTCCCATTTTTATCAGTTCCGCATGTCCATTATGCCACTCCTTTGAAGGTAGCGTTCTTAGTAGAGTTATGTCATGAATTATTATCTCTGGCAAATAAAATGCACCCGCAAGATTTTTACCCATCTTCAGATTAATTCCTGTCTTACCTCCTATAGATGAATCAACCATAGAAAGTAGACTTGTAGGAATCTGGCAAAGCCTTATCCCCCTTAGATATGTTGCAGCAGCAAATCCTGCAAGATCACCAGTAACGCCTCCTCCGAACGCGATTACAAGATCTCCTCTAGTTATTCTTTTTTCTGAGAGAAATTCCAGCATATTGTTATATGTATCTATATTCTTATTTTTTTCTCCCGGTAAAAAACTATATCCTTCTACTTTAAAACCGGCAGCTACAAGGCTCTGCCGGCATCTTTCATAATACAAATTATAAACATTTAAATCGCTTATGATAGCAATCTTTTCACAGGGTTCTAATTCTTTTAAAACCCTTCCTATATCATCTAAGGATACATTTGATATCCTATTCTTCATCTTTTGCCTCTTCATCTTCTTTTTTTTCATCAAGAATGCCAAGCTTTCTCACAACATCAACGGCTTTAAGATATCCAAGCTTTGAGGATTCAAGATAAAGCTCTTTTGCTTTCTTAAGATCAACATCAACCCCGTCTCCGATATCGTAGATAACTGCCATATTATATAATGCCTTCGGGTTGTTTGCTTCTGCTGCTTTTGAATACCATTTGATTGCTTCTTTCGTATCGTGAGGAACGATTACCCCTTCGTCATAAATGAGACCGAGTGCAAACCAAGCATGTGCGTAATCCTGTTCCGCTGCCAGTTTATATAATTTTAATGCGCTTTCTTTATCCTCAGGTACTCCTCTTCCCTCATAAAACATAAGTCCGAGATTGTATTGAGCTTTTGCATATCCTTGTGACGATGCTTTTTCATACCATCTCGCAGCCTCTTCGTAATTTTGCTCAATTCCATCTCCCCTGTCATACATGAGTCCTATATTGTATTGAGCATCAATATTTCCTCTTTCAGCTGCAAACATGAGCCATTCTCTTGCCTTTTCGAAGTTTTTATCAGTTCCTTTACCGAGAAGATATATGGTTCCAAGATTATATGCTGCATTTACATTTCCCTGTTTTGCCGCTTTCTCATACCAGCTTAACGCCTTTTCTATGTCAGGCTTGACACTCTCTCCCTTGTAATACATAACTGCCAAATTAAATTGTGCATTATCCTGATTCATCAATGCTGCTCTTCTAAAGCACGAGAATGCCTTAGTTAAATCTTTTTCGCATCCATCACCTGTATAATAACTCCATCCCATTTCGAATTGCTTGTCTGCATCACGGAGATTGGCAAGTTCTCTTTCGTCCTCTATATATCCCATGAATGTCATAGCAACCTTATTGCCGCTCTGTGCACTCTTTTTGAACCATTCGTATGCATTATTGACATCCTTTGGAACACCGAATCCATAATAAGAGCAAAGGCCCATATCGCATTGGGCTATCATATCTGTCTCTGCTTTTTCTTTGAATGAGGCGACGTTTGACTTCATTATTTCGACCATTTGCAGAAATTCCTTAGATGCTCCCTTACCCTCTTTTGCAATTTCTGAAAGGTGAACATATGCAATATACTCTTCGCTAATCGTTCTAAGATATTCTTCAGTGATTTCGCCCATTGCTCGGTTCATAAGGTCATTTTGCATATTATTTAGCCTAACGCAATCATCGGGATCTGCTTTCTGTTCCTTAATTGCAAAATAACAGATTGCATAAACTCTTCCAGCCATAAATGAACCCTCGTTGAGATTAATGTTATATCCCGAAAGATGCGGCTCCATTATTATCTTCTCTATCTTCTCAGTTAGAGATTCATCTTCTTCAGAAATGGCCATAACAACATTTTCTTCGACGGAAAGGCAGTAGTTCTCCCTAATTTCTCTATACATGAGTTCTTTTTCCTGCTCATTATAGATCCCTTTTCTGCTCTTTTCCATCCACTCTCTTGCATCTGCCTTATACTGATCTATGTTTTCCTCTGAACATCTTGTTATAAGCTTAATCAGCTTTTGTTTTTTTGAAAATCCGAACAATTTCTCATCCTCCAGGTCAGTGATTATCAATTCCGGTAAATACTGTTACTTTTTCTTTTTATTTGCTTTAGCCTTCTCCTTAGGTGTCATAACATGGTCAACTACAGTCGGCTCACCTTTGATATTCTTTTTTGCCTTATCATCGTATGCATCATACATAACCGTTAGGATGTTTGCCTTAGCAATTTCAGCACTCTTTGAATCTTTCTCCATAACATAGAGCTCCTGATTGCCCGATGTGTACGTTCCTTTGAATGAGTCAATTCCTGTAAGATCATATTTCTCTATCGTCCACTTAGGCATATCTTCAAGCTGTTTTTTTACAAGAGATTTGATCTCTTTTTCGCTCATATTTGTACGCATATATTCACCGAGTGCTGATAGGATCTTATTATATCTGCCAAGCAAGGTCCTGCTGCTTGTCATCTTCTCAATGATAGCATCAGCAACTATCTGCTGATTTCTTATCCTCTGATTGTCTCCCTGATCAAAAGCCTTTCTCTCTCTTGCAAAGCAAAGAGCCAGTTCTCCATCCAAATGATTCATTCCCTTATCGAAGTGGTGATATTCGGTCATGTCTCCCCAGTATTTTGAGTCAAATTCTACCTCTGAATTTACATCTATTCCACCTATTGCATCAACGAGCAGTTTTACTGTGGTAAAATTCAGCTTAAGATAATAGTTGATTTTAATTCCAAGCAATTCTTCTATAGAAGAGATTCCGGTTGAAACCCCGTACATCCCCGTATGCGTCAGCTTATCTTTTGCCATATCATGATCGACAAGGCTGATCTCGTAATCTCTTGGTATTGATGTTATGAGGACTCTGTTATTTCTTGGATTTACTGTAACTACCATGTTTACATCGGAGCGACCTTTCTCATTTTCGATGTCTCCATGAAAATCAAGCCCTGTTATATATACGTTAAACGGTTTCTTAGTAACAGAAACAGCATAATCGCTTTTTTTCTCAGATAGCTTATTTATGAAATGGTTGGTTCCCATCGAATATACAGATCCTACTGTAAACACCACTATTAAAATTGAGCTTAGTACAGTTGCAAATATCTTTGATTTCCTGTTTATCTTCATGTAAAAAAGTTGAGTAAACAATATTATGCTTAAGAGTCCGAGAATTACTACTGTCAAGATAAGTATTTTCCCTGGCAAAATATCTACAATTACCAGACATATTTCAAATATCATAAGTGCAAGCAGATAAACTATACCCCATATTCTTGTAAAATTTTTAAATCCGAACTTTCTTTTATTATGGTTACGACTTTTTGTGTCTTTATCTAATTTACCCTTTTGCTTTTTTGTTTTCTTAACTTTTTTTAATTTGAAATCGGGTAACTTAAAGCTCATATATATATAAATTCTCCTTAAAAATCAATAAAGGGTCTAAAATATTAGACCCTGAATCAGGCGACAATCTGTTTTGTCTACCGCCTTGTCTCAATTATACCATACTCGTTGTTTTTTCTCTTATATACTACATTTACATTGTCTGTATCCATGTCGTGGTATACGAAGAAATTATGTCCAAGCATCTCCATCTGTAGTATAGCTTCCTCTTCATCCATAGGTTGGAGGTCGAAGGACTTCCTCTTAGAAATAACTATATCCTCTTCTTCTTCGTCATCATCTGGAATAAATTCAAACTTAAGTGCCTTATTGCCCTTATATCTCGTTTCGAGTTTTCCCTTGAACTTGGACATTTGATTGCTCAACTTGTCTAGAACAACATCTATAGCATCATAGACATTATCGTTTATGTCTTCTGCTCTAAACAACATATTCTTCCCGTTAATTGTCGCCTCTAATTTCGTCTTGTCCTTGAATCTGGAAACAACAACATTCGTTCTTATGTCTTCATCATGGAAGAATTTACCGAGCTTTCCAAATTTTTTCTCGATATTTTCTTCAAGTCTTTCACTAACCTTATAGTTCTTAGCCAGTATTGTTATTTTCATGTAAAGCCTCCCTCTGCCGAAATAATCGGCTAAGTTTTGCATATATTATAACATAAGTGTTATTTCTTTATGCCATAATTTGTGACTATATCTTATATATTTTATAAATAAACATCTAGAGTGAGTTTTTCCATGTGTTAAAATTATTGTCACCGGAAACCCTGACCCTCGGAAGTATGCTGTAATCGCTACTCTTCCTCACCTTACCGTATTCAGTTGTAAATGAGGCTATTATTCCCGCTTCTTTTACAGCTTGTTTCGCATCATCTGTGTAATCTCCGTATGGATATGCGAAGGATTCACCATTACCGACATCTGTTATTGCCCTCTTAAGATCTGAAATTATGTCTGATTTATTCATAGCGCTTATCCTGCCATTATGCCCGATGTTTCCTCCTGCTCTATGCATATCATATGAATGTGACTGAAACTGAACGTATGGGGATGCATTATCTTTTACTTTCCGAGCTCCATCCTGTACTCCAATAATATATGAGGTAATTGGGATTTTGTACTTTTCTGCAATTGGTACTCCATATTTGAAGAATCCCTCCTGCCCGTCGTCAAATGTAAGTACTACACTTTTCTTAGGCAATGAGATTTTTCCATCAATATACGCTCTTAGCTCTTTAAAACTCGGAAAATAATATCCATTATCGCTTAGATATTTGAACTGCTTGTCAAGATCCGACGAAAGTATATAGTTGCTGTTGATCTTTGAAGGTGGATCATCTTCCGTATACACATAGTGATACATCATAACAGATATTCCGTCCGTATTCTCTTCAAAAGAATTCTTATCTATTACTTCAACTCTTCGAGTCAAAGTTTTTATTATGCCATCTCTATCATATTTGTAGATTAGCTTATATGTACCTGGCTTCGATGTGTCAACCTTACCGCTTACCTTTATATACTTATCATTAACAGGACCATCTTCTTTATCAATTGCGAAGGCTCCGGATTCTATATAAGGATCTCCCTCTCTCACTACTGCATTACTTGATCCTTTTAGTCCCATGACTATTTTACCGCCATCCACCACCAAAACTTTTCTCTTCACCTTCTGATTAAGCAATTTGTATGTAATTATGTATTCTCCCGGTTTTGATGTATCTACATGCCCTTTCATTTTCGCAAATCTGTGATTTGTTCCCTGATCAACATATTTCTTTCCGAGCTCATGACTAATAGTCTTTTCGCCTTTAAGCTTGAGCGGGCTTAGGAATGCAGTATAAAAAATACTTATTATGATAAGTATTCCGATTATAAAATCGACGGTTAGTATTATCTTGTTGATTTTTCTCCTTTTATTAGGCTTTTTATTATCCAATGTTTTATTCTCCATCTTTGATGACTTATCTTTGAAGATTTATTTATTTGTGTTTATAAAAAATAGATTGGCACAAAATTTATGTACCAATCTATTCTAATGTATTTTTTTATTTATAACAATATTTAATCCTTTATTTTAGCTATTGCTTTGACCGTTACCAAACTTAATAAGGCAACAATAAGAATATAAATTGCCTGGCTTCCGCTATCTCCGGTACTAGGATTGTTATCTGTTTTTATATTTTGATTATCATTATTGTCCGCTGGTTCGGAATTTGACTTGAATGTCCAAACACCTAGAAGATATAAATCATCAGGGGATTCAACAGTGGCTTTTTTTGAAACTGCCAATGCCTTGCGGTTCCCTATGAATCTAGCATCATTCTCAAATTTATCATCTGTGTTGTACCATGACTCAAATGACCAAACTCCATCGGAAACTTTTACATCTTGATATCCTGATAGAGCTATTTTATCTTGATCTAAGGCACCTTGTTTATCCTTAGCTAATTTGTCCTTAGGAAGTTTAGCCATTACTTCATTCGGAAGTGCCTTGCCCTTTGTACCGCTAACAAATTTGTAATAGACATTATTTGGGACATATCCAAGTTTTAAATCGTTAGATGGAGGACAATTAATCTCTGTATTCGATTTTAACTTGATACATTATACTAACCTCTCCAACATGATGATGTC
>QWCK01006844.1_pt1 | contig 11388 bp, 10 predicted proteins | sample 1972571 | NCBI WGS metagenome assembly QWCK01 (sample SAMN09866710, study PRJNA288562) | Human gut metagenome isolate term2_stool, whole genome shotgun sequencing... | isolation source: gut | host: Homo sapiens | place: USA: California | reverse complement strand
TTTTATCGCCATGAGAAAACGCAGCGCTGAACAAGCCTAAGAAAGAAGGTGAACCATGCTAAATCTACAAAGTAGGCTTTGTAAGCTTGTATTTGCGGCTCTCGTGTTTAGCATGGTTGCTTTTGGTGTTTTCGCTCCCGCTATCGGCTTGGCCGAGGGGGCGAATACCAAGAGTATGACGATAGACTTTTCCCGTTCCGGTAAATCGGGCGAACTCGCCAAGCGCGGCGTGACGATTTGGAAGCTATCCGACGGCATGACGGCGGATGAAATCGGCCTGAAGGGCGCAAAGAGCTTTCAGGACGTGACGCGCCTGTTGGAAGGGAAATCTGAAAAGGAGCTGAACGGCAGCTATTCTTCTCACAAGTCTTATGAAACGGACGCCGAGGGCAAGTTGAGCCTGTCTTTGGAGCGAGGCACCTATTATCTTCGCGTCGCCGAGAAGAAGGGGGCGGTCACGGTGTTTCCCTTTGTCTTTGTGGTGGATCCTTCCGATTCTACGTCGGTGATTTATCCCAAGGGCGCGGAGCCGTCCTCCAGCGGCGTGGAGCTTTTAAAGATTTCTACGGATCGGGTGCCTCTGCCCGGGGCGGTGTTTCAGTTGTTTCGCTATGAAAACAATAACCGCATTCCGGTAAAGAACGCCTCCGGCGGCGTGGATTTTACCACGGATGTCACGGGCAAGATCGTGATTAAGGATTTGGCTCCCGGCAAGTATGTCTTTGTGGAAACAAAGGCGCCGGCGGGCTACCGTATCAAGCATCCGGAAGTGCCTTTCGACATCACGGACAAGAAGGTAAAGAAGCTGACCGTGGAAAACTATAAGGACACGCAGGGCGGCAAGACCTTTAAGAAGGTGTCTTCCGTGGACGGCAAGCCTCTTGCGGGGGCGCAGTTTTTGGTCACGAAGAAGAAGGGCGAGACGTATTTGCGCATGAAGAAGGGTGGCAAGGACATGGTCCTCACCTCCGGCGCAGACGGCACTTTCGTCGCCGACGGCCTTCCCGACGGGGACTACTATCTCTGGGAGATTAAGGCGCCGGCGGGCTACGAGCCTTTGAGCAGCAGCGTGAAGTTTATCGTAAGCGCAGATTCATTGAAGAAGGAATTGGTCATTAAGAACAATCCCCAGACCACGCCTCCGGGCGAAACGCCTCCCGGGGAAACGCCTCCGGGCGATGTTCCGCCTTATGACGACAAGCATGTGAATATCCCGAAGACGGGGGACGTGCAGCTCCTCATGATGAGTGTGGCGGGTCTTTTGAGCGGTATGCTCGGGGTAAAGATTCTGAAGGACAATGAATAGCAGATACAAGTGGAAGGATGTTCCTTTCAAGAAATCCTCTATCTTTTTTCGGTAGGGGATTTCTTTACATATTGGTTAGTTTAGGAGAAAGGACATCGGTCCATGGCTAAGAAGAAGCAGAGTAATTGGTTTTTTAAATTCATTTTCGTCTTGGGTTTTTTGATTTTAATGTATCCCCAGGTGTCGCGGCTCTATTACCGGGTGCAGTCGACCCAAGAGGTGGCGAGCTTCGAAGAGGGGAAGGCTTCTTTAAGTGACGAGGAGATCAAGAAGCGCATGGCCCTCGCCCGGGATTTTAACGATTCTTTGGTGAATCAAAATATGGAGGATCCTTATTCCAAGGCGCGGCACGAGCGGGGCAGGGCGGCTTATGCCCACATGCTGGAGATTCACGAGCAGATCGGCCACATTCAGATTCCCACCATCGACTTGGACATTCCCATTCGTGCGGGCACGTCGGAGGAGGTGTTGCAGACTTCGGCTGGCCACTTGGAGGGGACGAGTCTTCCCATCGGGGGCAATTCCACGCACACGGTGATCACGGCCCACTCGGGCCTTCCCACGGCGAAGTTGTTTACGGATATTCGGGATTTGAAGGAGGGGGACCGCTTTTACATCCACAATATTGCCGAGACCTTGGCTTATGAGGTGGATCAGATTAAGGTGGTGGAACCGTCGAATTTCGAGGATCTCTTGGTGGTGCCGGGCCACGATTACGCCACGCTTTTAACTTGCACGCCTATTGGCATTAACTCCCACCGGCTCTTGGTGCGGGGCCACCGCGTGCCTTACGACAAGGCGGTGGACGATCAGTTTGTGGCGGACAACAAGAAGGATTTCTTGTATAAGTATGCGTTCTTTGCGGTGATCGCGCTGATTCTGCTTTTGGCCTACGGCTCGTGGAATTACCGCAAGAAGTTGAAGCAGTTGGAATCGGATATTCGCGCTTTTGAAAAGGTGATGGGCGCAGGTGACGGGAAAGGAGCCGGGGATGACAAAGACTAAGCGCAAGACCTGGCCTTTTGTCGTGATTTTCATCTTGGGTTTTCTCTTGATGATGTATCCCATGATTTCCAATTATTATTACCGCATCGATGCGAATCGGGAGATTCAGGAGTTTCAGGACGGGGCCAAGAAGCTGGACGATGTGGAAATTTTGCGCCGCATCGAGCTCGCCCGGGCCTATAACCAAACCTTGGATCCCTCGAAGCTGGGGGATCCTTACACGGAGAAGGAGAAGGAAGGGATCGCCGAGTATGCCCGCATGCTGGAGGTGGCGGAGAAGATCGGTTTTGTGGAGATTCCCAAGATCGATGTGAATCTGCCGATTTACGCCGGCACGAGCATGGAGGTCTTGGACAAGGGCTGCGGCCACTTGGAGGGCACGAGTTTGCCCGTGGGCGGGCCGTCGACCCACGCGGTCCTCACGGCGCACCGGGGCCTTCCCAAGGCGAAGATGTTTCGCGAGCTGGACAAGTTGAAGGAAGGGGACGTGTTTTACGTCCACAACATTCAAACGGTGTTGGCTTATAAGGTGGACCGGATTATGACGGTGGAGCCGTCGAATTTCGATCCGATTTTGGTGGAAGAGGGGAAGGATTACACCACGCTCCTCACCTGCACGCCGTATATGATTAATTCCCACCGGCTTTTGGTGCGGGGGCACCGCATTCCCTACACGCCGCCGGCGGATGAAACGAATCACGGCTTGCCTTTCGTGGACATGGATTTCAAGGACGCGCTGTTGTTTGCGCTGCCGCTGTTGATTCTTTTGTCGCTGATTTACGGCTATCAACGGAAGCAGTTTAAGAAGCAGCGGGCCCGTGTGGATGCTCTGTACGGTTTGAAGAAAAAGAAGGAGGAGAAGGATGAGTAGAAAAGGGATGCGGGTGATGGGTCACCTGCTGATTCTCATGGGAATCCTTTTGCCTCTTTACGGCTTCGGCAGTTTGTCCAAGGGGATTTTACTGGAGAAGGCGAACTACAGGCACTTTATGGCGTCGGAGGGCGCTTCTTATGAGGAAATGGCGCCGGTGATCGAGAAGTACAATGCCGATCTCGGCGGGCAGGTGACGGCGGTGGATCCCTTCGCCACGGACGATTACGCGGCGGCGGAGTCGTTTATCGACGATCCCGACGGGGTGTTTGCCTTCCTGCGGATTCCCAAGCTGGATCTGTATCAGCCGATCTACATGGACGCGTCCAAGGAGAATTTGGCCCGGGGCGTGGCTCATATTATGGGCACGGACCTGCCGGGGCAGTCGCCGGGGCTTCGGGCGGTGATCGCCGGGCACCGGGGCTATTACCAATCCACTTTCTTTATCTACCTCGACGAGCTCGCCGAGGGAGACCCGGTGTATGTGGAATGGAAGGACAATGTGCTTGAGTACAAGGTGGTGGGGCAGGAGGTCATCCAGCCCTGGGAGGTTGAGAAGCTGAATCCCGTGGAGGGAAAGACCATGCTGACGCTGCTGACCTGTAATCCCATGCGCCCGCCGCGCCGCCAACGGCTCTTGGTGAATTGCGAGCTGGTGAAGAAGGATGAGGGCGAAAATGCCGCCGCTTCTTCCGCCGACGGTGCCGCTTCCGCCGACGGGGATAAAAAAGTTCCCGTGTCGAAGAAAGTAAAACAGATGAATGCCGCCGTGCTGGCGATAACCGCCGTGCTGGTTGTTTTGCTTCTGTGGCGAGGGAAGAAGTTTGTGGAGGAATTGAGGAAGAAGGAAGAGGAAGAGCGAGAATAAAAAAGGACCTAAACGGTCCTTTTTTTATTCTCTACGGGGAAAAAACGGGTGATTGATTTTTCTTTTTCTATTTTGCAGAAGATAGATTGTTTATCGGTTTTTGAAAGCATAGCTAGCATAGAAAAATCAAGTTGCGTTTTTTCTTAAATATTCATTCTTACATGGCTCCTAAACCAGGGGAAGGGCCCAGGGCGTTGCGATTCGCCCTCTGCCCCTTCCCCGGACCCTCATGACCTATCCCGGCGAGCGAAGCGAGTCGTAGGAAGGTCAGATGCAGTCTTACACCGTTTCGGGAAGGCGAAGCCTTTTCGAAACGGATGTATAGTTGTACGCCCACTCGACCCACAAAACGCCTTTTAGCAGAACGAAACCCTTGCGGGTTTCGATTCCTGTTGGGATGTGTTGCGGAAGATGGATGGTGAGTTGGGTAAATGTTGGCGAAGGTAAAATGGTACTTAGTGTGGAAAAATGTAAAGTGGACAAAGCAATTTTATTTAAACCCCATCGATTTCGATGGGGTTTTGCAAATTTATACAGGAGTAGCTTCTCCCGAAATCGAGGGGAACGCAGCTTGTCATAAAAATCATAAAAATATAATTTATTTTATGACCAACCTCTGCTATACTGGGATTAAAGGAGGGGTGAGTGATGGCTGATTTAGTTAAAGTATGCAAGCGGATTAAATCGCTTCGCGAGCATGCAAATTTAAATCAAAAGACGGTGGGCGCTTATTTATCTTTGGATCAAAGTATGATCGCGAAGATGGAAAAGGGCGAGCGGAAGATCACGTCCGATGTGATCGAGAAGCTGGCGCGTTTGTTTTGTTGTTCGCCGGATTTTATTATATCGGGAGATTCCGGCGACGAAAGTTGCACCATGTCGTTTCGCTCCAAGGGTTTGACTACGGAGGATCTGGAGTCCTTGGCTGTGGTGAATCAGATTGCATTGAATCAGTTTGAAATGGACAGGATGTGGGAGGCGCGTCGCCGTGGATAAAATTGATTTGAGCAATAAGGCCTATCGAGTGAGGAAGCTTTTAGGTGCCGACGGCCAATCGCCGGTGGATCTTTTTAAGCTGGTTCAGGGCATCGAGGATCTGACGCTGGTTTTTTATCCCTTGGGTCAAAATATCAGCGGGGTTTGCTACAAGGGGGCGTCGTCCCGGGTCATTGCCGTCAATTCCCGTATGTCTTTGGGGCGGCAGCGTTTTTCGTTGGCCCACGAGTTGTATCACTTATATTTCGACGAGGCGAAGGAATCGCAAGTGAGCCGCATGGCCATCGGTGTCGGAGATGCGATTGAAAGGTGTGCGGATCAGTTTGCGTCTTATTTGTTGATGCCGCCGGCGTCTCTGAGCGAATCTTTGGAGGCGATTCGTGCGAAGGGGCAGGTGGATCGGCTCGGCGTCGAGGACGTGATCAGGTTGGAGCAGTATTTTGGGCTTAGCCACAAGGCCATGTTGTACCGGCTCGTAAGTGACGGTGTCTTGACGGCGCAGGATGCGGGGGCCATGGAGACGGGAGTTATGGGTCTCGCGGCGCGGCTGGGCTACGATACCTCCCTTTATCGTCCGGCACCTGAAGGGAAGGAGCGGATGGTGCTGGGCCGCTATTTGGCTCTTTCCGAAAAGCTGTTGGAGGAGGAATGTATTTCTCACGGGAAATACGAAGAGCTGCTGCTGGATGCCTTCAGAGACGATATTGTGTTCGGCGATTTGGAAGAGGAAGGGATTCCTCTTGACTGATTCCATTTTTTTCGACACGGATTGTATCTGCGCTTTTTTGTGGGTTCGCGGGGAGTGCTTGCTGGAGAAAATTGTCGAAGGGAAAATCATCATCCCCAAGCCGGTTTATGATGAAATCGACCGGCCTTCGATTCCTCATTTGAAGCGGCGCGTCGATGAGCTCGTTGCAAAGGGGGCGGCGGAGATTATGTATATGTCAGTGGATTCGGAAGAATACGATCTGTACATAGAGCTGACGACCCTTTCGGGCGACAATAAAGTGATCGGTCGCGGGGAAGCGGCGTCTATTTCTCTGGCAAAAAAGCATGACGGCATTGTGGGCAGCAATAACTTGAAGGACGTGGCCTATTACGTAAAGAAGTATGCTTTAAAGCATATGACGACCGGCGATTTATTGGTCGAAGCCTATGAGAGAGGGCTAATTACGGAGGCCGACGGCAATGCTATTTGGCAGGCCATGTTAAATAAGCGCAGGCAGATCGGCGCGCGGTCGTTTACTGAATACCTCGAAAGAACAAAATGATGAAGTAGACGGGCAAGCCGTTGTCGTGTTTAGAGGGGAATATTGATGAAAAATGAGCCGGGAGGGGAGATCCTCACCGGCTCATTTTTTTGTTTTCGTCGTTGATTGATTAAAATCCGGTTTTCTATTTCGCTAAAAATCCGTTCTTTCGTGGATTTGAGACCAGGGGAAGGGCCTAGGGCGCCCGCATTCGCCCTCAACCCTTCCCCGGGCCCTCATGACCTATCCCGACGAGTAAAACGAGTCGTCGGAAGGTCAGATGCAGTCTTACACCGTTTCGAGGAGGCGAAGCCGAATCGAAACGGATGTATAGTTGTACAACCCCATCCACCCACAAAACGCTTTTTATATGTACGAAACCCTTGTGGGTTTCGATTCCTGTTGGGCCGTGTTGCGGAAGATGGATGATGAGTTGGGCGAATGTGTTGGCGAAGATAATGAAGTACGACCTACAAAACGCCTTTAAGGCGTGCGATCATGACCTATCCCGACGAGGGAAGCGAGTCTATTCTATAGGGCAGGTGAATAAAGTAGTTATGTCTTTCTTTCGTTACTGTGGTAAACTTGTTTTAGTCAATACTTTTTTATGATTGGAGGTAGTTATGAAACGTTTGTGCCGAGTTTTGGCCGTGTTTTTTCTGGCCGCAGAGCTTATTTTGCCGGTGAGTGAAGCTTATGCGGTGGGCCGGGATGAAAAGATCGCCACCTTGCAAAAGGCGGGTTTGGTGACGGGTTATCCCGACGGGACCTTGGGGTTGGACAAGCCCATTAAGCGTTCGGAGATGTCCGTCTTGTTGATGCGAATGATGGGTCGCACGGTGGAGGGCGCAGGCCTCGAGACCTTTGAGGACGTGCCGTCGGATCACTGGGCCAGCGGCTATATTTATGAAGTGCGCCTTTTAAATTCAACTTCCGGGGTAAAAATAATTTCCGGCTATCCCGACAATACGTTTAAACCGGAAAAGAACATTACCAATGCGGAGATCATGAAGATTTTGGTCGTCATGGCGAAGCCGGGGCTCACGCCTCAGGCGGTGGGCGCGGCTACATGGCCGAGCAGCTGGGTCGCCTGGTCCGATGAAATGGGCATTATCGGCGCAGGGTCGGGCCTGGGCAATTTAAACCCCAATGCACCGGCCAAGCGGGGCGACGTCTTTACCATGATTTATAACGCGGCGGCAAGTATGGTGGGTCCCGGTGAGCCCGTGAATTTCCAACCGGTGCCGAAAAGTGTGACGACGCCGGGTGCGGCGCTTCGCAAGCCTTTGCCGAAAAATTACATCGCCGCTTTTAATTCAGGCAGTTATTTTGATCATCGGGCTTTTCAACAAGAGTTTCTCCGCATCATGAACATGGATCGGTCCGTAAACGGCCTTCCGCCCTTGCAATGGGCCGAGGACTTGACGAGGGGCACCGTGCAACGAAGCCAAGAACTGGCGGATTACGGTAGCGTCATGGTCAATGGTCAAGGCCACGTCCGTCTCGACGGTCGCTTGTGGGATACGGCCTTCGATTATTTGCAACCGCAATTTCAAACGGTGGCTCGCGGAGAGAATTTGCTCGCCATGCCCTTTTATCAAAGCAAGAATACCATGGTCGTGGAATGCAAGCTCTTGCTTTCGGATCCCTATTTCATGGCGCGCTACTGCTATGCTCAGTGGTGGAGCTCGCCGGGCCATCGGGCCAATATGATGGATCCCAACTATCGCTACGCCAATGTGCAAGTGCGGGTATCGCCTAAGAGCCGAGACATTAACTTTCCCGGCGGCGATATCGTAAACTTCACCGCCACGACCGTATTTCGAGGGGAATACTGATGAAAAATGAGCCGGGAGGGGGAAATCCTCACCGGCTCATTTTTTGTTTTCGTTTTCTTTAGCCCCGGAAAACATCCGGCGCCTATGGTTAATTGCTGTTTTGCTCCATATCGATGATATGGTCTACGACGATCATCATGGCTACGGCCACATCGGCGTAGGCGTCGTCGATGACTTCGATGACGAAGGTGTCGCCCCAGGCGAGGATTTTCTTTTCGATGGCCGCCACTTCACAGTCGGCCCCATCCAGAATTCTAAAGTCCCAGGAAAAGATGTCGCCTTCGAGGCGCAGGTCGTTGCCCTCGTAGCTTATGTCGATTTTCTTTTTGAAAAGGGCGAAGCGGGCTTTAATGTCCATGACGTCGCCGTTTTCGAAGCGCACGTGATAGGTGGGCAACAGGTGCATAAGTTCCTGCTCCACGGAAAAAAGGGGCTTTCTCTCTTTGTCCGATACGCGGACGTCGTAGCCGAAAATTTTCAGATTCTGATCGATAAAATAAATCGGCGTCTCCGATTCGTCGGTGACGGCGTAGTGATCTGCGAGTTTTAAGACTTTTTGCTTTGCATAAAGATGGTACATGGTGACCTCCGGGTGGTTTTTTCTTTTTCTTTTTTTATTATACCCACCCGAGACCACAGGAGCTATGTATCTTTTAAGCGGAGCTCACGTTAGAAATTCAAGTTCCCTATTTCGTTTAAAAATCCATTCTTACATGGTTTTGAGACCCGGGGACGGGGGAAAGGGCTCAGAGCGAAGGCCGCATTTCCCCCGTCCCCGGGACCCCTTGCCCCCTTTCTGGCCGCGTGTGATTGGTAAGAAAATGCCTGCGGCATTTTCTACATATTGCCCTTTTCGTATTTGCGATAGCAGACCTATGACACAAAGGCAGAGCGGCACTATGTAGGTGACTGGCCTCACTGATAACCCGCAGCCCCTGCTCCTTCGAGCGATCGCCTTCCATTTTACTCCCGCTCAATGACGACCAACGCACTTTAAACACTCATCAGAGAAATTGCCCGACTCACATTCTTCCTTCCGCGACGCGGCCCAACAGGATTTTGTGGGTCGAGTGGGATGGGGTCCAGGGGAAGGGCCAGAGGGCGAATCGCAACGCCCTGGGCCCTTCCCCTGGTTTAAGAGCCATGTAAGAATGAATATTTAAGTGAAAAAGTAATTTGATTATTTTCAGTCTGCTACGCTATAAAAATCTGACGCGGAGAAAATTATTGCGTCTTTTCCTTCAACATCTCGTGCCCTTCCTCACTAACGAAAATTTTCCCATTTTTTCTGAAAATACACCCTTCCTCCTCCAGCTCATTTAAGTACCGATACAGGCTTCTCATGGGGATGGCGAGGAGATCCGCCAGGTCTTCTCTCTTCAATGGCAGCATGGCGGGGTAGGGGGCTTTGGTGTTTTTATAGATGGCGTAGGCGAGGCGGTCTTTTTTGCTCAGGTGTTTTTCCGCGGCGCTTTGGCGCATGGTCTCTTCGTTGAGCCCGGCCAGGTAGCGCAAGAGGAGCATGAGGGTCTCGGGCTTTTGAAAGAGGGGATCTTTCATGTTCAGGCTGTAGTAGCGGCCGGCGGTGACGGCTTTTACGCCGGAAAGGACGGGGATTTGTGTCAGGCTTTCGATGAGGCCCAAGCATTGGGGGGCGGTCATAAAGCTTTGGAGGATGCGGCTGCCGTCTTGGGCGTAGCGGGACACTTCCACGGTGCCGGTTTCCAAGAGCAGGACGGAAAATTCGGCGCTGTCGGGATACATGAGTTGATCCCCCGGGCGAAAGGCGATGGCCGGGGCGTTCAGGTTGCGAAAAAGTTCTTGAAAATTCATCTTTTCCTCCTAAAAGGTGCCAGGTGGCATCTTTTTTTCTTATCAATCAGTATACACTGTAGTTAAGATAAAAGGGACGATTTTTTACGACAGGAGGCTATTATGGAACGGTTTTTCACCATAGACGAATTTCATCAAGCGGTGCGCGACGTGCAAAAGGACACAGCGCAAACTTACGAGCAACAGACTTTCCGCATGGCAAAGCTTGCGGAAAACAGTTTGGATTATCCCGTGGCGAATGACGACGCCTTTTACGACCTCTATGCCAAGGGGGAAATCTGCGATTTGGACGAAGGACACGCTCCCTATGCGCCGCGCTATATTTTGCCCGATTACGAAAAGTTTTTGAAAGAGGGCAGTGAATTTTTGCGCATCGAACCGCCGAAGACGCTCCTGGAAGCCACGACGGCGCTGTTGATTATGTATCATCACGTTCCCAGCATTACCCGCTTCCCGGTCTACATCGGCGCATTGGACGATCTCCTGGAGCCCTTTGTTGAAACCACCGACGAGGAGGCCGCACGGGCGATTTTAAAGAGCTTTTTAATGCAATTGGACCGCACGGTAGACGACTCGTTCTGCCACGCCAATATCGGCCCCTACGAAACGAAGACGGGGAATTTGCTTCTGGAGCTTTTGGAAGAGCTGCAAATCGTGACGCCGAATATGACCCTCCTTTACGACGAAAAGAAGACGCCCGACGCTTTCGCCGAAAAGGCCCTGGCATGCAGCTTGACCTGCGCCAATCCGGCCTTCGCCAACGACGCCTATTACAGCGCCGATTTCGGCGACGTGCCCTACGGCATCGCTTCCTGCTACAACGCCCTGCCGAAGCACGGCGGCGCCTTTACCTTGAGCCGTTTGCGCCTGAACAAAATTGCACTGGGCGCGGACAGTGTGGATGGCTTCTTCGAAAAGAATCTGCCCCACGCCATCGATACCATGCTTCACTTTATGGAAGCCAAGATTCGCTATTTGGTGGAAGAAACGGCCTTCTTTAAATCCAATTTCCTCGTAAAGGAAGATTTCATCGACTTGGACAACTTCGTCGGCCTCTTCGGCATGGTGGGCCTGGCGGAATGTACGGAAGCCCTCCTGAAGCTTGACGGCGTGGAAGGCAAGTACGGCACCGACGAGGCGGCCGACGCCATGGGCATTCGGGTCATGGACTTTATCCAAGAGCGGGTCGGTAATTTTGAATCGGCTTACAGCCCGGTGTGGAACCACCGCTTTATGCTCCACGCTCAAGTGGGGGCTGCCAACGATCAAGGCACCACGGCGGCTCACCGCATTCCCATCGGTCAAGAGCCGGATCTCTATTCCCACATTCGCCAAGCGGCGAAGTTCCAAAAATACTTCCCCTCCGGCGTGGGCGATCACTTCCCCTTCGACGAAACGGCGAAGAAGAACCCGAAGGCGGT